>CERX01087256.1_pt1 | contig 38648 bp, 28 predicted proteins | sample 350251 | NCBI WGS metagenome assembly CERX01 (sample SAMEA2621044, study PRJEB7988) | marine metagenome | biome: marine biome (ENVO:00000447); feature: deep chlorophyll maximum layer (ENVO:xxxxxxxx); material: "saline water (ENVO:00002010), including plankton (ENVO:xxxxxxxx)" | depth 50 m
AGAATTACTTGAGCTTTACATTCAATAGTGATTTGGCTTCACTTGCCTTTAATTTAGCCTCATCAATATTCTTACCTGTAGATAGAATCACACCCATCCTTCTTTTTTTAAAAGATTCTGGTTTGCCAAATATCCTTATATCAACTCCATCTATTGCTAATGCTTTTTCTATTTCATCATAAATAATTACATCCGCATCATGTTCACCATATATAACAGCACTTGCTCCTGATTTTGTTAAAGATACGTCTACTGGTAATCCTAAAATAGCTTTCGCATGTAATTCAAATTCTGATTGTTTTTGAGTTGCCATTGTCACCATGCCGGTATCGTGAGGTCTTGGGCTAACCTCAGAAAACCATACTTCATCTTTCTTAATAAATAATTCAACACCAAAAATTCCAAGGCCTCCTAAAGCATCAGTAATTTTTTTAGCTACCTCTTTTGATTTAACTAAAGCTTTTTCTGACATCGCTTGAGGCTGCCAACTCTCAACATAATCTCCATTTTCTTGGCGGTGTCCAATGGGTTCACAAAAGTGCGTTGATACCTCCCCTTCTTTATTTTTTGCCCTTACAGTTAATAAAGTAATTTCGTAATCAAAATCAACTTGACCTTCAACAATTACTTCCCCTTGGTCCACACGTCCAGATTTGGAATGATCCCAGGCTTTAGTTATTTCATTTTCTTCAACTATTCGTGACTGACCTTTTCCCGATGAAGACATAGTTGGCTTAATAAAACAAGGCAAGCCTATTTTTGAATTTATAACAGACTTAAGTTCTTTAAAGCTCTTTGCAAATGCATAAGGAGATGTAGGAAGGTTTAATGTTTCTGAAGCTAATTTCCTTATCCCCCGTCTATTCATTGTAAGCTGAACTGCTTTAATGCTTGGTACTATTGTTAAATCATTTTTCTTTTCTATTTTAGCTAGAAGATCTGTATTAATTGCTTCTATTTCTGGAACAATATAATGAGGCTTCTCAAGATTAATTAAAGATTCTAAAGCTTCAGCGTTAGTCATATCAATTGAATATGCTCGATGAGCAACTTGATGTCCAGGTGCATTTTTGTAGCGATCTACCGCAATTACCTCGACACCTAGCCTCTGAAGTGAAATAATAACCTCTTTACCTAACTCACCACTACCTAATAACATTATTCGAGTAGCTGCATCGCTTAATGGAGTACCAATTTGCATATAAATCTCTTATTTTTTTAATACATATTATAGCAATAAACTATAATTATAAATCGATAGTCAGCCCTACATTAAATGATCGACCCATACCTGGTACCCCTATATTATTTGATATACCGGTCATCATTGTTGCACCTTGTCCTACATAATTCCCACCTAAAGGGTTTATATAATATTTATCAAACAAATTAGTTATACCAAAACTTAATTGAGTTGTTTTGTAATCATAAGTAGAAAACAAATTAACTAAGCCGTACCCAGAAGATTTATTCTCATTTCTTATTTGCGATAAATTCGACTTTTTGTTAACTAGATTTCCTTCAAGTCTATTAGTCCATTGATTATACTTTTGCTCTAATGCTAACTGAATATTCGCTGGCATTATTCTGTAAAGGTTATCATTCGCATCAGTATTCTTTCCTCTGGTATAACTAAACGAACCTTTTAAAACAATATTCTCGTAACCTTTAAAATTTGTCAGTGATTTATTTCCTGAAATATCTAATCCATAAATCCTTGCATTTTGATTACCATAGCTAAGCGTCGAAAATCCATCACTTCGTGACATACAAGATTTACCGACTTCATTACATGCAACTGCATCTATATAATCATCTACATAAGTAAAATATGGGGTTATTTTAAATGACCAATATTTCTTTAACTCGTCGTGCCAATTTGTTGAAAGACTCAATGTATGTGCAGTTTCAGGTTTTAAACTTACATTTCCAACGTAACCATTACCATCACCGTAAGTATTATTCATATTTGCTGCCATCATCCAAGTAGACCAAGTATATCTCTCATACAAGTTAGGACTTCTTGTTTTCATTGCATATCCCATCTCATAACTTTGATATTTATTTGCAATATATTCACCTAAAAAAGATAGATCTATATTATGGTCATTCTTTGATCGATCTAAACTATTAAAGGCTGTTGAGTTTTTTAGTTGATTATGTGTTGTTGAGCCAGTTCTATTATTATTATTATATCCATGTACATTTCCAGAATTACTTCTTACATGATCGTACCTTATCCCTATTGAGGAATTTAAGTTAGATGACCATGATTTTAACCATTCAACATAAATATCAAACCTATCTCGTTCACCATGATTAATATTTTGAAAGGTATTTGGGGACATTGCACCTGTGCCAGAATGAGTCCACCAATCATCCAAACGATATCTTTGAAATTCAGAACCAACTGTTATTAAATCTTTTTGAGATAATAAAATATCAGCCTTCATACTTAATCCTAAATTACGGCCTTCTGCGTTCATAGGCATCCCAACTACATTCATTGAATAGGCTAGCTGTTTATCCTGCCCAAAATTATGGGAATGTTGAGTCTTTTCATTAAAAACTCTAGCCTCTAATTTTCCCCAATCATAAGCATTTTGATAAGACATATTTATTTTTATAATTTCATTTTTTGTTGAGTCCATACGTTGATTTGAAAATCCTTGATCCGGTGTATTTTGATAACCTACTTTAAGATTGAAAATTTGTTTATTTCTTCGAGTACCAAATGTAAGCATATGATTACCATCTTTAAACGCAGATGATCCCACTTCGTCACCTCTTATAAATTCTCTCCCTGATGCTGCAGCACCAGAATTTTTAAAATATTTAGCAGCTTTAAAATTCTGTGCATCAATATAACTACCGTTATAATTTAATGAAAATTTATCTGAAGCGATACTACTATTTATATTAATTCCAGTTGCTTTATTATTTGTTTTGTAAAAAGTAGAAATTTTATTTTTTAAAAGTCTTTCTCCAGTATTTGCAAATTCTGGTTGGGCAGAATTAATTATTACTGTACCACCTATACTATCGCCACCCATACTGACTGGTGTTAATCCTGCAAATATTCTAATTGATTCGACATTTGCACTATCAATTGTAGATAATGGGGAATTCATATGGTTTGCGCAAGCAGATATCAAATCCATACCATCTACTTTAATTTTAATACGATCATCAGCTAAGCCTCTAATTACTGGCATGCTTGACACTCCTCCATTCGTTGCGCTATTAACCCCTGTAAAATAATCAAGCAAAGATCCAGTATCATTTGATTTAATCGAATTAAAACGAATAACCTCATCGGCTAAAGAGCCACCAGAAATATAGCTTTGCTCATTTATAGCTGCACCTGTTATATCAATTGATGGAATTAGAATCTCATCTTTTGCATGAATAATTGGTGATAATAAAATACATGTTAAAACATTTAATACATTAAAATTTTTTTTAGTATTGTTCATTGTTCATCAACTTAATTTAATTTAAATAAATCTCTACTTTTAATAAAAGTAAAGGATAAAATTAAAAACTAAATTGATGGTGGGGCTTGAGAGGGATGTCCTAGTAAAAAGAAGTTATCTTTTGTTAATGAACTTACATTAATTAAATTAATGTCTGTGAGTAAAAGAGAATTTTTGTTTTTGTTTAATTTATTAAATATAATCTCATCATCTATTGAAAAAGAACAATAATTACAATGACTTATATTACTATTAGGACTACCGTTGGCTTGATTATCATCATCAATTAAAATTAATTTATGTCCATTTGAAGAACAGATTAACTGATAATCATTAGACTGATTTTTTTCAAATGCTTGAGAAATTACAGGCATTAGCGACACAAAAAGTATTGCTAAGATTGAAATCCAACTACCTAAATTTTTATATTTCATAATTTCGGATTGTAGTACAAAGAAACGAATTATACTTCAAAGATTAAAAAATTAGAATGATTTACTAATACCAATCCAACCTGCTCTTGGAGCGCCTGGTATCACAGAGGCAACATTTCTCTCATCATCAAAAGATCTATCAGTTTGGACTCTTGTTTCAGCTAATCGTCCTCCAGTTTCATACTCTTGATCGAAGATGTTTATGAATTTAGCATGAAAATCCCAACCTGGATAAAAATTATAATCAGAATCAAGATTAACAATAACATAGCCAGGAAGTTCAGCTTGTAATCCTCCACTGTCGTCATGTTGTTGATTTTCATTACCCATCATGTAAGACGAAGTGAAACCAGTAAGCGTTGCACCAAGATTCCATTGAGGCTTAAGCTCATAATCTGCTCTTATTTTTAAATGATGTTTTGGTATAGTGGGCAGATAGTCGCCCTTATTTACTTGAATACTAGTTCCATCAGAAGAGCTATTTATCTCATTAGCTAAAGTAAAAGCAGATCCGTATTGTGCTCTCACATAACCATAATTAATATTTAATGCGAGTTTATCAAATCTTGTTGACACTCCAACATCAAGACCTTTTCTTGTTGTTTCATCTACGTTAGTAAAATATCCAAGTCCGTTTGATGCATTAGCAAATACAAATAAAATATCATCATGATTTGTTGCATGGTAAAGCGACATATTCCAATTAGTGTCTGCACTCATCCTTCCACTAATACCCCCTTCAAAAGTTTTGGCAACTACTTGATTTAGTGGTGGATCATCTGCCATTTGTGTAGGAAGATTACATGGCTGGGCTTCGTTCGCACAACCTAATTCAATACTAGTTGGTGCTCGACTTGATTCACTGTATGAAGCATATGTTGTTAATATTTCATTTGGCTGAAAAGTGGCCCCTATAGTAGGATTGAATCTTTCAAAATGATGCTTACCTGTTAAACTAGCACCAGAACCGGGAGCATTAAAGGTATCTCGATTATCCACTTGAACATGATTATAACGAAGAGCTGTAGTGAAATTTAACTGGTCAGTATAAGAATGAGTATTTGTTACAAATGCCCCGTACGTTTTTGTCTTTCCTGTTAGGCCAGTTGACACTTCAATCCCATCATCATCTGGAGCTCCACCAATATGACCACTTGCTGCTAATTTAAGGTGCTCATGTTCACTTTGACTAAACTTTATTTGGGAATATTCAGCAGAAAAACCTGCAATTAGTTGGTTACGTCTACCAAGTAAAGCTTGATCAAAAGTTGTTTGTAGATTTAAACCATATGCATCTTGTAATGTATTAGTCCTATTTATGACACCTTCATTTAAATTTTCGGCGTCAGCTTTAGACATAGCCAGCTGTGCCTCCGTACATTCATCTTCATCATAAGAATCTCCATCACAAAACTCATCGTTTAAATCTCCATTAAATGTTGATCTATCAGAACGCTTATAATAAATATTCCCGCTTAACATTGTTTGTTCATCAAAAAAATGTGACATATTTAAAGCTAATTGACCGTATTCATTTTTAGTTTCATCTTCAAGTGTATGAATTCCGTCTCGCTCAGCTCCAAGAAGATCCTTAGGAGTTAATCCATTACCAATAAGGATATTGTCTGCTCCTGTATAACTTAATTCATATCGCGACATTTCAGATTCAAAACCTACTTTTCCAAAAAGTTGATTTACGTGAGAAGGTGAGAATTTACGCCATCCATTTTCAGTAAAATGTTCATAACCAACATAATAATCCATGTTGCTATCACCAACCATACCTCCCATTTCAACTAGACTGCTGCTTCTTGCCCAAGAACCATAAGATACATCAACACTTTTTTCTTTAAAATCTCGACCACTTTTGGTTTGCATAGACATTGAACCACCCAGTGTATTTAATCCATAAACAGGATTAGACCCTGCAACCACTTGCATATTATTTATAGCAAAATTTGGTATCAAATCCCATAAAACGGTATTACTAAATGGTTGATTAGCTCTTATACCATCAATATAAACAGATAAACCCTGCGGGTTACCAGCAATAGGTGTTGCATTATATCCTCGAAAATTAAGCTCTAATTGAAAAGGATTACCCCCTACTTCGTTTACTGTTACTCCTTGAAGATTGTTAACCATATAGTCTGCAATAGTCACCCCAGACTGGGAATTTAGTTCGCTTCCTTTTATAGTCTGAATATTGGCTGGTACCATATTTTTAGGTAATCCAATTGAAGGCAATGGTGTTGATGAATAGACATCAATAGAGTCAAGAGTAATTGTTTCATCAGCAAAAAGCAGATTTGAAAAAAGTAATAGGGTAAAAATTTTTGTTATGAATTTCATTTTGTAATTTAGTCACTTAGCATAATAAATATTGGTTAAATTCTACTTGAATTTTTTGATTTATTGATGGGAATTTTTCCTGAAAACAACAATTTTACTAATTGAGTTAAAAACTGTTGTTTTTTTACCACTATTGGACTAAGCCGTTATCTTTGGCTACTCTATACAAATCTACAGATGTTTTTAATTCTAATTTTTGTTTTATTGAAGTTTGGTAATTTGCTGCTGTTTTATAGCTAATATTAATATCATCGGCGATATTTTTAAGATCATTACCTTTAGCTAAAGATGTTAATATTTCAAGTTCCTTATCATTTAATTTACTTAAAATACTATCACTTATAGTTTTCAAAGATTTTTCAATTGTTCTTGAAAATACAACTTCTGAATTACTAACTTTATTAATTGCATTAATTAAATCATCTGCAATATCATTCTTTAAAATATAGCCTGTCGCACCTGCATCCAAAACTTTTTTTGCCATGGTTGGATTATCATGCATTGATAAAATTAAAATATTTATTTTTGGAAATTGTTTTTTTATTTGCCTAGTGGATTCAATACCTCCTTTTCCAGGCATGGAAAGATCCATGACTACTAGATCAACATCATTATCTCTTATAAATTGATATGCGGTTTCCCCTTTTCCAAAATCGCCTATTACATCAATATTGAATTGATTTTCAAGTAATCTTTTGATTCCAGCTCGAACAATATCATGATCATCCACTAAAATTATTTTAATCATGATTTAGCCTTCAAAATAATATGAATTTCAAAATTATTTTTCTTTTTAAAAATAATTCTGCCATTCATTTGACTTACTCGCTCTTTCATTCCTAATATACCAATACCATTTTTGGTATTAAAATTTTTTTTCACTCCATCATTAATAATTTTAATTTCAATTTCCTTTTTGGACTTGTTCGATCTTAGACTGATATTTATTTTTTTTGGATTAGAATGCTTACTAATATTTGTAAGTGCTTCTTGGATAATTCTATAAATATGTCCCTCAAACGGAGAGGGTATTAATTCATTTAAATTTTTATCATAAAAGTAATTTACGAATGTTTTTGGATACCTTTTTGACCAACTATCTATCAAATCATTAATGGCAATTTCAAATCCCATCTCTTCAAGAATTCCTAAACTCAATTTTTTTATTAGCGCACGAGTCGAAAACATCATATTTTTTGAAATGTCGATAATGCTATTCATTGCTAGAACCCTAGACTCTTCATTTTTATTTTTTTTAATAGAGGCAGCTTCAGCTTGAATTGCAGTAATAGATTGTCCTAATTCGTCATGCAAATTAATTGCTAATTCCTTCTTTTCTTGCTCCTGAATATTAATTAAATCTTGGCTTAATTTATGAATCTTATTATTACCTTCCCTTAACTTTTTAACCATTTTATTAAAATTTTGACCAATAAGATTGAATTCTAAAATATTTATCTTTTTAATTTTTGCTTTATAGTTTTCATCTTCTAATTTTCGAAATCCATCTATAATTAAATTTATAGGTTTCAATGTATGGTAAAAGACAATAAATATCAAAATATTTACAAGTCCAAAAAAAAGTAAAATTATAAAAAAACCATATTCTATTTGTTGCCATATTTCTGAATATTCATACAATGGCTCTGGATTAATCAATACATAACCTGAGTTTTTACCCCTTATCATTATATTAATTTTCTTTTCAGGAAGTGTTGTTGAAAAATTTTCCATAATAGAAATAAACCAATTGGGAGGAAGATTTAGAGTTGTCAAATCGGAACTTGATTGATCTCTTAATTGATTAGTGCTATCAAAAAATTGTATCTTTAAATGACGTAATTCGTTTAAGTTTGCCAAGCCTAATGTATTCCCTTCTTCTTGAAACAAATAAATTTCAGGATTCTTTTTTATTCCATTTTCAATTGCAAAAACTGCAAGGGACTGGGTAGATATAATTTCTTGTCTGACGTTATTTTGTGCAGATGCTACAACTATTGAAATCCCAATAAAAATAACAATTAGAAGGAGTAAATTAATATAAAGAAGTAATCTATATTTTAGACTCATAATTTATCCATTCGATAGTTAGGCCAATCTTATCTTTATCTGCAACATACTCATGATGAATAGCAAAATTAGGAACTGCGACCAACTTATCTTCAGAGTAAATAATTGGTAAAAGTTCTCTTTCCCATGGTGGCATATTCATTTTTTGTAATAAATATTTTAAAGTTCTAGTGGGCTGATTTCTTAATGGTTTAAATCGCTCACCACCCATTCGGTTTTGAATTCTTAAAATTGAAGATCCAAGCTTTTCTAGAGAAATACCTTTACCCAAAGAAGGTTTAAATAATAATTTACCAGATCCAGGTAATTCAAATACATCCTCACCCTTCCAAATTAAATCGTAACTATTTTTCTGTTTTTGGATTTTAACCAACCAAAGAAAATCCTTATATGCTCTAACTGATATTTTTGATGAGATATGAACATTGATTTGTGCATCTTTTTTTGCTGAAATAATTTGAGTATAAATTTGATTCATGATTTTTTGACTAGGCATTTTTTGCTGATTTTTATCCAACCACCATCTTATCAAGTTAACAACACGATCCCTTGGTAAAGTTTTAAAAATTTTAGTATTTAATTTAATAAAATCCTCAGAAAAATAATTCTTAGCATCTTCTTTTGCAATAGCTTTATTTAAATTAAGACCTTCAGCAACCAGATCTGCAGATCTGCCCAGCGATTTAATTGTTTGTGGAAATCTTTCAATTAACTTAGGTAATATTTCTAAGCGTAAAAAATTTCTATCGAATTCTATATTTTTATTTGACTCATCTTCAATAAACTTTACATCATAACGTTTTGCATATTCTTCAATGATATCTCTTGATAATTTTAGGAAAGGTCTCCAGAGTCGTCTTTCTTCGTCATATGGGGGCATTGAAGCTAAACCTTTAAGACCACTCCCTCTTAGTAATTGCAGCATTAAAGTTTCAGCTTGATCATTTTGGTGATGTGCTGTCACAAGAATTTCATCAGACAATTGATGTAATATTTGATACCTTGCCTTCCTAGCTGAAGCTTCAATCCCTATTCCTTCTGAATTATTAATATTTATTTTTTTTTGGGAAAAATTTACACTAAGCTTTTTACATTCATCTAAACACACTTGACTCCAATTATCTGCATTTTTACTTAATCCATGATGGATATGAATTGCACTTAATTTTAAATTTAATTCTGTTTTTAGCTGATATAGAACATTTAGAAGAACCATAGAATCGAGTCCTCCACTTAAACCAATAGTTAGATCTATTGATTTTTTTTGAACTTTAAAAAAGTTATTAAACGAACTAACAACTTCAGAAAAAATAACGTCAGATTTATCTTTCAATCTTCTTTAGTAAGGCCAAAATTCATAAGTCTAAGATACCTATTTTCAAGCAAAGATTCGATTGACTCATTTCTAAATTTCGTCAATTCTTTTTTTAAAATGGATTCTACATTTTTTATAGCTTCTTTTAAATTTCTTTGCGCTCCTCCAAGAGGCTCGGGTATTATATGGTCAGCTAACCCTAATCTTTTCAAATCATCTGCAGTGATTCCTAAGTTTTTAGCTGCAACTTCTGCCATTTCTGGTTTTTTCCAAAGAATAGAAGCACAACCTTCAGGTGAAATAACTGAATAAGTTGAATATTGCATCATTAATAACGAATCAACTACACCTAAAGCTAATGCTCCTCCAGAACCACCCTCGCCAATAATAATGCCTATAATCGGAGTCTTTAATTCAGACATAACATATAAATTTTTTGCAATTGCTTCTGACTGACCTCGCTCTTCAGCTCCAATCCCGGGATAAGCGCCTGGAGTATCAATAAAGGTTACGATTGGAATAGAAAACTTTTCAGCGAGTTTAAAAAGTCGTAAGGCTTTTCGGTAGCCTTCTGGACGGGGCATACCAAAATTTCTATATTGTCTATCTTTTGTATCCCTTCCTTTTTGATGTCCAATTACCATTATTGATTGACCATCAAAAGTTGCTAGGCCACCAACTATTGCTGGATCATCAGAATAAGATCTATCTCCATGTAACTCGTGAAAATCGGTAAAAATATTTGAAATATAATCTAATGTGTAAGGTCTTTGAGGATGCCTTGCAACTTGTGAAATCTGCCATGGGGTCAAATTATCATAAATATCATGTAATGATTGAATGGACTTTTTCTCTAATTGCTCAAGCTCTTTTTTTATATCCAAAGATGGATGTTCTTCATTCGCTTTTTTAAGGCTAATAATTTTAGCCTCTAAACTTTCTATAGGCTTTTCAAATTCTAAATAAGTAGACTTCATATTTTTTATGTTAAAACTTAGGTGTCAATTATAGAGTATTTTTACATTATCATCATGAAAGGATTCATTAAGTCCGATTATTAAATCTTCATGCAGAGAAACTTCCCATTGTGAACCCAAAATTAATTCTACTCTTCCTTTTGTATTTTCATATTCAACTTTAACTTTACACTTTTTATGATTTGTACTCAGATCACAGTATGGTTTAAGTATTTGTTTTAACTTTGAAGCATCTGCTTGCCCATTCAAAGATATTTTTAATAAATTAGCTTTTAAACTTTGAAAAGTTATTAAATCATAAATCTTTATTGCGCTTAATCGATTACCACCAGTAAAATCATCATGACTGACTCGCCCCTCAATAATAATTAATTCATCTTCTTTGATTAAATTATAAGATTCATTTAATAAATTATTACCTAGGACTGCATCAATAGATCCCTCGCCATCATCAATCGTAATAATTGCAATTTTTCCTCTATTATTTGTTCTATATTTAACTGATGAAACAATACCAGCAATTAAATAACTGTCTTGGCGGGGTTTTAAATCAATTAATTTTACCGAAATGAAGCTTCGGATTATTTTTTTATAATATGAAAAAAGATGGCCGCTAAAATAAAATCCTAATGCTGTTTTTTCCTCTAATAATTGGTTCTTCTCTTCCCAAGGAGCCATTTCAACTAATTCTATAGCTTCAACATCAGATTCACCAAATAATCCTTGTTGACCCTCTTCTTTTTGTGTTTGGTCCGCTATATTAATTGCTAAATTAACACTAGCTAATAAAGACGCTCTATTAGACTCAATCTTATCAAACGCTCCTGATCTAACTAAAGACTCAATTACTCTCCGATTAACTTTTCTAAGGTCAAGTCTTGATGTGAAGTCGAAAAGTGATTTATAGGGGCCATTATTTTTTCTCTCTTCAATTATCAATTCAATAGAAGAATCACCAGTCCCCTTTATTGCACCCAATCCATAAAGAATTTGTTTTTTATTAATTGGTATAAATTTATATAAACTTTGATTTATATCTGGAGGTAATAATTGAATATCATTAATTTTACAATCATCAAATAAAAGATGAATATTATCTGTGTTATTCATATCAGCTGACATGGATGCGGCTAAAAAAGATGAAGGATGATGAACTTTTAAGTAAGCTGTCTCGTAAGCTATTTTTGCATAGGCTGCTGCATGGGATTTATTAAATCCATATCCAGCAAATTTTTCTAACAAATCAAACAATGCATTAGCCTGTCTTTCATTTAAGTTATTTTTAGTAGCACCTTTTATAAAATCAGTTCTTTGAGCATCCATTTCTTCTTTTTTCTTTTTACCCATAGCTCTTCTTAAAAGATCTGCACTCCCAAGGCTGTAACCAGCAACAGATTGCGCAATTTGCATTACTTGTTCCTGATAAACAGCAATTCCATATGTTTCCTTTAAAATAGATTCTGTTGCTGGATGTGGGTATGTTACTTTTTGTGTGCCTAATTTTCTTCGACAAAATTCTGGTATTAAATCCATAGGTCCAGGTCTATATAAAGCAACTAACGCAACAATATCTTCAAAACAATCTGGTTTAGCCTGCTTTAACATATCTTTCATTCCGCTTGATTCTAATTGAAATACAGCTGTGGTGTTTGCTTGTTTTAGGAGCTCAAATGTTGTTTTATCTTGAATTGGGATTTGATCTAAATTAATAATAGGAAGCTTATTTTTTTTAAGTATATGATTTGCATTTTTTAAGGCCATATCAATAATTGTCAGTGTTCTTAACCCTAAAAAATCAAATTTTACCAAGCCAACAGATTCGACATCGTCTTTATCAAATTGACTGATTAACCCATCTCCATCTGCCTGACAATAAATTGGAGTAAAAGTTGATATTTTTGATGGAGCAATTAATACGCCTCCTGCATGCATACTGACATTTCTTACTAAACCTTCAAGTCTCATAGCTAAATCAAATAATTCTTTTACTTCTTCTTCTTTTGATATTCTTTCCTTAATTCTTGGTTCTTGTTCTATTGCACTTTTCAAAGTAATTCCTAATTCATTTGGTATCATTTTTGCAATTTCTTGAACAAAATTAAATGGAAGCTGAAGCACTCTACCAACATCACCGATAGCTGCTCTTGCTGCCATCGTGCCAAATGTTGCTATTTGAGAAACAGAAGCAGATCCATATTTTTCTTTTACATAATCAATAACTTTATCCCTTCCTTCCATACAAAAATCTATATCAAAATCAGGCATAGAAACACGATCTGGATTTAAAAATCTCTCAAACAAAAGATTGTATTCTAATGGATCGAGGTCGGTAATTCCTAAACTATATGCTACAACTGAACCCGCACCTGAACCTCGTCCTGGACCAACAGGAATATTATTTTTTTTTGCCCAATTTATAAAATCAGCTACAATTAAAAAATAGCCCGCATAGCCCATTTGATTTATTACATCCACTTCAAAGCTTAAACGCTCTTCATATTTTTTTTTCTTTTCTGCTTGAATAGATTCTTTTGGAAAAAGAATTTTAAATCTTTTTTTTAACCCATTTTGCGACTCCTTTAATAAATAATCCTCAATTTTTATATTATTTGGTATTGGAAAATTTGGTAGATAATTTTTTCCAAGATCAAAACTAAAATTGCATCGATATGCAATATTTACTGAATTTTTTAATGCTGAAGGAATATCAGAAAATAATTTACCCATTTCGTCTTGATTTTTGCAATATTGCTGTGAGGTGAATAATTTAGGCCTCCTTTTATCGCCTAAAACATAACCCTCAGATATACAAGATTTAGATTCGTGAGCTCTAAAATCTTCCTCCTTCATAAATTGAATTGGATGTGTAGCTACTAAAGGAATTTTTTGATCAGCAGCTAAATGTAAAACTTGTTTTATATATCTTTCTTGCTGATCTCTTAATTGCCCTTCACCATGCCTTTGGATCTCTATATAAAATCTATCTCCAAATGCATCTTTCCATTTATTTAGCGCATCATTTGCTTGCTCTCTTTTGTCTTGAAGAATGAGCTGACCAACATCACCATATGTAGCTCCAGATAAAATTATTAAATCTTCATTAAAATCATCTAATAACCATGATTTTTTAATCTCAGCATGATCACGATATTGATTTTGTAAATAAGCTTTGGAAATTAATTCTGAAAGATTTTCATAACCTTTTTTATTTTTACAAAGAGCTAAGACTCTATATGGCTCGTCCCTGTTAACTTCATTTTCAAGCCAAATATCACAACCTATGATAGGCTTAATACCTAGCTCAATAGCTTTTTTATAAAATTTAACTGCGCCAAATAAATTATTTAGATCAGTTAAAGCAATTGCTGGCATTTTATTATCAACAGCATTTTTTACATAATCTGAAATTTTTACTATACCGTCTGTGATTGAAAATTCACTATGACAGCGAAGGTGGATATAATGAGATTTATCTAATTCCTGCATAAGAATTATTTTACCTTAGAAGCTTTGTTAGAATAGATACAAATACAAATTATTTTATAATAATTATAAGTACAAGGAGAAAATCATGAGTCAAGTAAATTTAAAAGGTGGTCCAGTAAGTATTGGAGGCGAATTCTCTAAAATAGGAGAAACTGCTAAAGATTTTAGTTTAGCAAATGACAAGCGTGAAAATGTTACCCTAGCTAATTTTGGTTCAAAAAGAAAAATTTTAAATATTTTTCCAAGCATTGATACGCCTACCTGTGCTCTATCAGTTAAGCGATTTAACGATGAAGCTGCAAACTTAGAAAATACTGTAGTTTTATGTATTTCTGCTGATTTGCCATTTGCCCAAAAAAGATTTTGTGGGGCTGAAGGAACTGAAAATGTTGAAACCCTATCTGCTTTTAGAAATATTGATAAATTTTCTAATGACTATGGAGTAGCAATTTTAGATACATCACTTCAAGGACTTACTACTCGGGCAGTAATAGTTCTAGATGAATCAAATAAAGTCATACATGCTGAATTAGCTCCAGAAATAACTGAAGAACCAAATTATGATGCAGCGTTAAGTGTTTTAAAGTAATTTAAATACGGTTGCTTCCAGCAACTATTTTAATTTCAAATAATCTACAATCTAAGGCACCGTTATAAAGCGGTGTCTTTTTACTTGGTGAAAGACGCATTAACTTAGGCATCCTTAAATCACTGGTAAGAAAATATGTTCTCCAGCCAGAAAGTTTTTTCTTCATAGTTGAAGCCCACAATGGGTAAGCCTCAGCTAAATCTTCATCCTCACCAATTCTTACACCATATGGGGGATTAGTTATTAAAACACCTTCTTTTGAGGGGGCTTCAATATTATTAAAATTTCGACAACTTAACTCAACAGCAATTTTTAAACCAGCCTGCTCAAGATTACTTTTAGTAACTCGAATAGCTCTTAGGTCTTCATCTGATCCATAAATTTTAGAAAAACCTAGAGGTTTTATTTGAGCTTGATATTCAGATTTTATTTTCTTTAAAAGAATAGAATCAAAATCTTTCCAATTTTCAAATCCAAAATTTCTTTTAAGTCCTGGTGCTTGGTTTAATGCAATCATTGCTGCCTCTATTAAGAACGTGCCACTACCACACATTGGATCTAATAAAGGTTCTCCAGAGTTCCAGCCACTTAAAGCTAATATTCCTGCTGCTAGATTCTCTCTTATTGGAGCTTCGACAGACGACTTTCTAAATCCCCTTTGATACAGAGGTTGGCCTGAAGTATCAATATATAAATCAAAATTAGTGGCATTCAAATACAAGTGAATCCTAATATCTGGATTTCGAATATCAACATTTGGTCTTGCATCAACTTGACTTCGAAACTGGTCACAAATTGCGTCCTTAATCCTTAGATTAATAAAATCAAGACTCTTTAATGGACATTTAACTCCTGTGGTACTAACTTTCAAACTCCGAGACAGATCAAATAAACTTGTCCATTTAATATTAACAGCTGCATTATAAATATCATCTTCAGTTTCATAGGTTCCATTAGCAACTCTGCAAAGAATTCTCGTTGCAATCCGAGAAGTGAGATTTGCTCTATACATAATCTCAATAGATGACTTATACTTTATGCCTCCATCAACAACCGAAACCTCTTCAACACCTAAAGAATTTAATTCGCCTAATAAAATAGATTCTAGACCTCTTGGACATGATGCAAAATAATGTGATTTCATTTTTTCCTAGTGAAAGCGAATTTCTTTTGAATTGCCTTGCTGATTATTTTTAATAAGTCGACCGAAATATACCATTAAATCCAGTCCATGATTTACCTCTAAAGACTTTAATTTTTTTTTTAAAATATTGATTGGATAAACAATATTCTTTTGATTAAAAGCAAATGCAATGATATTGCCAGGCTTACTTGACTCAGCAAAAAGAACTTGTTTTCCAAAAACTAATTTGATACGGTCTTTATAAATTTTGGTCTTAGGGTCGGAACCCCAAAAATTAATCATAAAAATACCTTTTTCTGATAAAACATTTCTACATGATTCGAAATAAGAAATAGTACAAAACTCTTCTGGTAAGCCATAATCCTCGAAAGCGTCTGATAGAAGTAAGTCATATTTATTTTTAGTCTCTTTAATGAACTTTACACCGTCTCCTTGAAGAATATTAAATCTTTGTTTTGAAATTGGTAGTTTGAAAAAATATTTGGCAATTTGTATTACTTTTGAATTAAGTTCTAATATCGTCAATTTTGCTTTAGGAAATATTTTATAAAAAAATTTTGGCATCGTCCCTCCACCAAGTCCAATAAATAATATTTCTTTAGGGCTTTCTAGAAATAATACTGCCATTGCCATAGCTTGAGTATAATCAAGCTCTAGATGAAAAGGATTATCTATTCTCATTGAGCTTTGAATAGTGCTAGAACCTATGTGCATTGAAATTACGCCCTCTTGTTCACTTACTTCAACCTGCATGTCCTTAAATGAAGTGCTTCGCAAATTCAATATATTTTCTTTGTACTTTTGATGAATTAATTCTTTCTCATCCTCAAAAATTTTTTCTATCAATTTTTTTATAATTAACATTATTTATTAACCAGTTCAGTCCAATTTTTTTCAAGTCTCTTAATAGAAATAGGGTAAGGCGTTTTTAATTCTTGAGCAAATAAAGAAACTCTTAATTCTTGCATTGCCCATTGAAAATCAATAAAAGGCTTTGGTATTTTACAATCAGATTCTACAAATTCGCTTACTTTTTCAATCCATTTAGTTTGAAGCCTACTAATATCCCTAAAGAGTTCTTTATCTTTAATTTGCCTTTGGTTATATTTCTCAATTCTTATTTTTATTGCTAAAAGAAATCTTGGGTAGTTTTTAAATTGTTCAAATAAAAATAAAGGTTCCTCATAAGGTGGGAGTAAAATTTCTAATTGTTCCTCTACATCATCAACTACCGACTTAGGTAAAAAATTTACTTTATTAACTAAAAGTGATAATTCCTGATATATGTTAGCAACTTCGACCAAATTTTCAGAATAATCTAATATTACTTTACCAATTTTATTTTTTGTAAAACTAACTAATTCATCAAATGATTTTTGACTTCTTGGTATCGGTTTTGCCCATGACATTGATTCATCAATAACGACATTAAAAAAATTTTTTTTTAATTTATCTGACTCTATATGAGTTTGAAGTTTTAATGCGAAGTTATTAAATTGTGGTGGAGAATTTTTTAAAACCTTTATTCGGTCTTTCATTTGCAACTGAATTAAATTCTTTACTCCTTCATAATGAAAATTTTTTGCGTCTTCAGCATTATCAAGTACCCTTAAATTTACAGATTTGTTACTACTAACTAAAGCAGGAAAACCTCTTACAGTTTCTTTATGCCAAACTTTTTCCACAATCTCTGGAATCTCAAAATCTGGCCAATAAGTTAAATTATCTTCTTCGATATCAAAAGCAACCTCTTCGATTACTTCTGAAACTCTCTCTTTATTTGCTTGTTGGAGACTTATCAAATCTTTTGATGAATCTATTTCATACCCTTTTTCATCAAGAATTTGATAATTAATTTTCAAATGTTCAGGTAAAGTATTAATTAATTTTTCTTCGACTCTATAAGAAGTCTTGGTTTTAAACCTAATAAAGTCTGTTAAGGCATCATTAAAATTTACTTTGTTATCTGCTTCTGATAAAAATTCTGTTACTACTTTTTGAACTGGGCCTAACTGAGTCCGAATTGGTTTAGGTAAAGCTTTAATTAAAGTTGTTACTTTTTCTCTAATCATTCCAGGCACTAACCATTCGAGTGGTTCTTTTTTCATTTGACCCAATGCAGAATATGAAAAGGCCACAGTCAATCCATCATTTGGATGAGAAGGATCAAACCGATAATTAAGTTTGACTGGAATATTATTTATTTTTAAAGTTTCTGGATATTGATTACTATCTATCTGGTCAGCATTTTTTTGCATTAAGTACTCTTTATTTAAAAATAAATACTTAGAATCTTTTTGTTCAACTTTTTTTCTCCAAAACTCAAAACCTGCTCCATTAATTATCTCAGTACTTACTTTATTTTCATAAAACTGATAAAGAACATCTTTGCTGATTAAAATATCTTGACGTCGAGACTTATGTTCTAATTTTTCAACCTGTTCAATTAAATCTAAATTATGTTGCCAGAAAGGTGCATCAGTTTCATATTCCATTTCAACCAAAGCCTGTCTAATAAATATTTCTCTAGATTCTATTGGTTTAATTGCACCATAATGAATTGTCTTTTTTGGATTAATTATTAATCCATAAAGTAATGATTTTCTATTTGCGTCCACACGACTTAATTTTTTATTCCATCTAGGATTGCTATACTCAAAATCAAGTAAATGAAAAGATAATTTCTCAATCCACTTTACATCAATTTTAGCTATACATTGAGCATATAGTTTTCCTGTATCAATTATTTCAGCTGCCATAATCCATTTAAATTTTTTATTACGAAATAAACGAGGGCCAATTAGAAATTTAATACCTCTTGCCCCAAGATACTCAATACCATCTGACTCTTTAAAGCCAATATTTCCAAGCATTCCCGATAAAAGTGCAAAATGAATTTGTTCATAATTTGCATCATCTTTACTTAGCTTAAAATCTAATTCATCTGTCATTTGTAATAGTTGTTTGTATAACTCTTGCCACTCTCTCATTCTATTAAAGGATAAAAAATATTTATCACAAAAAATTCTTAAGCTTTTACTTTTCAAATCTTTAACTTCTTTTTTGAAAAGTATCCATAACTTCATAAAACTTAAAAAACCTGAGTCAGTATCATGGAAAAGAAGATGTGCTTGATCGGCTTTATCTGCTTTATCAAAAGGTCTTTCCTTAGGGTCAGAAATGCTAAGAGCGCTTATTATGACTAAAATCTCTTTTACACAATTTTGTTTTTTTGATTCTATTAAAATGCGACCTAAAGATGGATCGATTGGCATTTGTGCGAGCTGCATTCCAAGAGATAAAATTTTATTTTTATTATCAACTGCACCTAGTTCATTTAATAACTGATATCCATCTTGAATAAATTTATGAATTGGAGGTTGTAAAAAAGGAAATTGATCTACCGGGCCTAAATTTAATGAAGCCATTTTTAGAATAACAGAGGCTAAAGAACTCCTCAAAATTTCTGGGTCGGTAAATTCAGGTCGTGATTGGAAATCCTCTTCTTCATAAAGTCGAATACATATTCCAGGTGAAATACGACCACATCTTCCCGCTCTTTGATTTGATGAAGCTTGTGATATTTTCTCAATTAATAACTGCTCAATCTTTAATCTGGGACTATAGCGAATAATTCTTGCTAACCCACTATCAATCACAAACTTAATTCCAGGAACAGTTAAAGAAGTTTCTGCAATATTAGTCGTTAAAATAATTCTTCTCAAAGTTCCTGTTTGAAAAATTTTTTGTTGTTCTTTTATTGCTAGTCTTGAATACAAAGGAAGAATCTCGTATTGATTATCTAATTGTTCAACCAAAAATCTTTTGGTGTCATGAATATCACGCTCTCCTGGAAGAAAAACTAAAATATCTCCTTTTTGTTTTTCTAGGCTATGAATCGCAGATAAAACACCATCCTCTATATCCTCTATAGTTTCATCAATTCTTTTTTGCAATGGTCTATATAATATTTCGACTGGAAATGTACGTCCTGAAACTTTAATTATTGGGGCATTAGTAAAATGAGATGAAAATTTATCGACATCAATAGTAGCACTCGTAATTATAATTTTTAAATCAGGGCGGCTCGGTAATATGTTTTTTAAATATCCAAGTAAAAAATCAATATTTAAACTTCGTTCATGCGCCTCATCAATAATCAAAGTATCATATTGTTTTAATAAAATATCATTTTGAGTTTCAGCAAGCAAAATTCCGTCAGTCATAACTTTAATAGACGAAACTGAAGATGTCTTATCTGTAAACCTCACCTTAAATCCTACCAAATCGCCTACTTTGGTCTCTAACTCCTCAGAAATTCTATTTGCTACAGATCTTGCTGCTATTCTTCTAGGTTGTGTATGGCCAATTAATTTTTTTTGCCCTCTACCCAAAGATAAACAAATTTTAGGTAATTGAGTTGTTTTTCCTGATCCAGTTTCTCCACAAATTATTGTCACCTGATTTTTACTAATCTGGTATTTTATATCTTCAACTCTTTGACTAACAGGAAGATGATTGGGGAAATTAATATTAGGAACAGTCATTGTTAATTGGCTAAAATATAAAGTATTTTAATGATTCGATTGATTGTTGTAGTTTTATTTCTTCTAACATTTGCATCTCAATAGTTTACCTTAAACTTTAATAGGTCATAATTAAGGTATATATATTAAATTTTAATTAGGATTTTTCAATGACTATTCAGTGGTATCCGGGACACATGACAGCAGCTAAGAAAAAAGCTGAAGAAGCTATGGAAATTAATGATGTAATTATTGAGGTGCTAGACGCACGAATTCCTGGTAGTTCAATTAATCCAATGATTGAGTCAATCCGATTAAAAAGGCAAAGGCCTCACCTTAAAGTTCTTAATAAAGCAGATTTAGCTGATTCAAAGATTACTGAACAATGGATAAAATTCTTTAATTCAAAACCAAATACAACAGCAATTAGTTTATCTGCAAAAAAAATAAGTGAAGTGAAAAAAATATTATCTTATTCAAAAAAATTAGCTCCCCATAGATGCACTTCCGTAAAACCTCTTAGGATGCTAATTATGGGTGTCCCTAATGTAGGAAAATCAACTATTATCAACGTCCTTAAAAATAAAAAAATTGCTAAAGTTGGAAATATTCCCGCTGTAACAAAAACACTTCAACGTATTGATATAAATAATAATATTATTCTTACTGATTCGCCTGGGATGATGTGGCCAAAAATTAACAATGATTTAGATGGATTTTTTTTAGCAGCTTCTCATACAATTGGAATTAATGCATATGACGAAATTGAAACAGCTTTAGTTCTGAGCGAGACATTAAAGACTTTATATCCAAAATTACTAATAGATTTTTATGAATTTGAAGATTCTTTACCAACAGATGAGAAATTTCTTGAACATATAGCTAAAAAAAGAAACTTCATAATCAAAGGCAATAAATTAAATCTCTTAAAAGCTGCTATTTCTTTTATAAATGATTACCGCAATGGAGTAATAGGAAAAATTAGTTTAGAAACTCCATCATCAAGAGAATTAATGCTTAAAAATTTACTTTAAAAATAGACTTTTTAGATTTAATTAGTACAATAACTAATAATATTAAAAACAAAATGATACTTATGTATTTAAAAAAATATTTATTATTAGTTTTAGTGTTTTTTTCAGTCCAAGTTAATTCAGTTGATGGCGATAAAGTAAAGAACGCAATCAAAAATAAAGCTGTGGGTATCGCTCAATCTTATTTTGAAAAATATTTCGAAGTATTTGAATTGCATGTCGATTCGCCTGATGACTTATCCAGTGCAGGCATACTTGTAGTTAAAGGATTATCAGATCCTGAAGATATTGAAAACACAATTTTTACTCAAATGAGTACCTTTGTTAATGCTGGTCGAGCAACAGTTAACCTAGGTTTAGGTTATCGTCGACTGGTAGAAGATAATAAAATACTTCTTGGAATAAATACTTTTTATGATCATGAATTCCCTTATCGTCATGGAAGAGCAAGTTTAGGTTTAGAAGCACGAACTTCCGTAGGTGAAATTAATTTTAATAGATACTGGGCAACTACTGGTTGGCAAAGTGGTGCTAATAATTTGGAAGAGCATGCTTTAGGTGGTGTTGATTTTGAAATAGGTATACCTTTGCCTTATATGAACTGGGCGAAGTTTTATGCCAAAGCTTTTAAATGGAATACAGAAACTCCAGGTGTAAAAGATTCAATAGGTAATACCCTATCCATTGATGCTGCGATTCCAACAGTTCCAGGGTTAGTAATTGCAGCAGGACATACACAATATTCATCCGATGAAAAAAGCGATAATTTTGTACGAATTGAGTATGATTTAATTACCGCAGGTAGAAATGAAAAAGCGCCATTATTTACAAATTATGCATATAAATTAGCAAGTATGGAAAGTCAACGATATAAAAAAGTCAGGAGAGAAAATAAAATTTATAAACAGATGAAAAGTACAACAGTTACTGTGAAAGGATTCTAAAGAATATGCTACTTAAAATAACATCTTTTTTCATAATATTATTTACTCTTATAATAACTTCTTCGGCCCAAGCGACTTGTTTGAGAAATGCCTCAGGAGCAATTATCGTTGATGCAGATAATTCAACTAGAATGGTATCTTCGACCAATGGATCGGCTGATCAATGTTCAGAAATTCCTGATGCATATAAAATAAAATTTTATAAAATGGGAGTCTGCACAGAAGATCCTATAGATCCAGATTTGTCTTCATGTTCATTTATGCTAGATAATTCAGCAGGAGTTGACCATGTTATAAGGATGCCAAACGTAGGTACTCTTCCGACTGGAGATTTTGATATTCCACCTGGTACCTATACTCATTTAGTTGGTCTTATGTCTAACAGATTTGGTATCAATCATACTGAAACATTTTCTGAGAGCCTTCGAGGATTAACTAGTTCAGGAACGACATGTTGGTCAATTGCAGATAAAGTCACTGCATACACTAATGAAACTATCAATAATGGTTTAGATAGTCACGATACAACGGCTACAAACAGTCCTCCCGATACTAATGTTCTAGAATGTGGTTCTGCTAGTGACGCTGATCCGGGGTTTAGTTATGAAGTAATAAATGTTTTTAGTGAGGAGTGTTCGAGTTGGGATGGTTATTGGAATACTGGAGAAGGTCGGACAATGTCTAATGGCACAGCAGAAGCAAGATTATTAAAAACAGATAACACAGCTGCAACTGCCTGTACTAATGCAACCCGAATGCTTTGGGTAGTTCAGTTCACTAATCCCCTTAAGGTTACCAAAACATCACAATTTAGTTTAGAGTTTAAATTAACTGATTCGGTGAGTGTAGACCTTGGAACTGATGGAAGCACAGGTTATGCTGTCAAAATGGGTGCAGACCCTGTAACATCAATTCTAACGGTAACTGAGCCATCAACTGATTAAAATTATACTTTTTGAAATGAAAAATTTCACTAAAATTTTTTTAATTTCATTACTTATATACTCCAACTTATTATTTGCTAAAAATTATGTATTACCAGAATCTGGTATAGCAATAAAAAATATAGCCTGCTTAGAAGCGTCAAATCCAATAAATAATCAAGACAAATATAAAATTATTTCAATGCTTATTTATAATAGAAATAAACATTCAATAGATAATAAAATTTTAGCTTTTACTGTGCTGGACAAAGATGATGATATAGTTTTTAGGCATAATTTTGAACTCAAAATGGCTCCACAAACATCTGCTAAAGAAGTATTAGCAGTTCCTTACTGTAATGATTCTTTTTTTGGCCTTAAAACAACATATGAGTTTTCGTTAAAATAATATGTTTAAAATTTTTTTGTTGATATTTTTATGTTTTTATAACAATTTATCTGCAGAAGAATTTTCATCTGACCAACAAAAAATTATTTCAGTCAAAAATTTTACAGCGGACAAAGAATGTCAAAAATACCAAAGAATTAATAATGATGAATATTGTGTTAAGAAGAGAAATATTACTTTAAATTCATGTGGGCCATCTTCCGATTGGCCATGTATGGATGAAAAAGGCTGTCTAGTAATTGATCAATTTACTAAGAAAAATTAGCTTTCAGTAAATACTATTGTTTTCAATTTTAAAGATGGTACCCCCGACAAGAATCGAACTTGTATCTAGAGTTTAGGAAACTCTTGTTCTATCCGTTGAACTACGAGGGTTCATAAAAAAATTAATTATTTAATATTTTTTGAATAATTTTTAAACCAAAATTAACTCCAAACCCGTTTACATCACTAGATACTGCGCCTAATCCTCCTTTTCTATTACTCGAAGATAAGTCAATATGTAACCAAGGAACATTTTTTTCTACGAACCTACCTAAAAATCTAGCCGCATGAATATGATCAGGGCCTCCTTCCAAGGTGCATTGTTTTATATCAGCAATTTGACTTTCAAGATCTTCCTCATAATCTTCATCATAAGGGAACCCTGATATTCTTTCACCTGCTTCACTTCCAGCCCCAATCGCCATGCAGGTCAACTCTGGTCGATTACTTATTGCTCCGCTATAACGATCACCCATTGCAACATGCATGCATCCAGTTAAGGTCGCAAAATCAATCATAGCTTTAGGTTTTTTTCTTGATGCTAAAGTTAAGGTATCTGCTAAAACCATTCTCCCTTCCGCATCAGTATGAACAATCTCAATAGTCATGCCATTAAGAGCTTTTACAACATCGTTTTGCTTGTAAGCTTTAGGCCCAATATGATTTTGCGCGATAGCTAGCCAACAATCTAACTTAATAGGTAATCGAGCTAATGAAACTGCCTGAAGTATTCCTAATACGACAGCTGAGCCATTCATATCCTCATGCATGCCATTCATATATTTTGCTGGTTTTAGATTATGTCCTCCTGTATCAAAACATATTCCCTTCCCAACAAGTGCAATAGATTCGCTTACCCCTTTTGGTTCATATCTTAAATTAACAATAGCTGCGTCTTGAGGTTCAGAACCTTGACCTACTGCAAAAAAAGCACCTGCTCCCATTTGCTTTAATTTTGACATTGAATATTCTTGCAGCTTCCATTTATTCTGTTTTGCTAATTTGGCAATTTTTTTTCTATAGATTAATGGTGTTAAATTATTAGGAGGAGTCATTGTTAATTCACGAGTTAAATTATTTCCTTTTACACTAGCTGAAATAGTTTTTAAATCAGCAGGCAAAGAAATTCCATATAATTTAAGATCCTTTAATGGATTAATTTTATGATCTTTTTTATGGGAAGGAAGATTAGATGTATTTAATAATGCTACATAAACAGCAGCTTCGCCCCAGAATTTTATAAGATCTTTTTCTACATGGCAGACAATGGAAATCGAAGTTGGATTTTCATCAATAAGATGTGCAAATGACTTTCTCAAAATTGTATGGCATTGGAATATATTAAGGCTGTCTGATGCCATAACCCAACAAATAATACCGCCATCTTTTAACTCAGTAATTACTGGTGTTTTCTTCAAATCATTTATTTTCTTTCCAATCCTCTTTAATTTATTTTTTAATATCGCTTGAAAAGGAAAGTTTTTTTGTTTTTCATCAATAATATAAAGAGTATGTGAGACTTTATTTAACACAATCTCTGTAGGAATTTTACTTATTTTTTTAATTTTTGTATTCATATATAGCCTTATAATTTTTATTTAAATCAATGGTTTAAGATAAATATTTATGTAATAGTTTTTTAAATAATACTTGACCTAACCTTCTAAAACCACGAAAATATTACTATTATTTAGTTATAGAGCACAATTCATCAAATTAATTCTAAATGATTTTTTATATTTTAAAGAATTATCAACGTTATTAAGCAATTTTCATAGGGGTTACATTTAAATGGATTTATTTCCAGACAATGATATACAAGAAACACAAGAATGGATTGACTCTTTAAATTCAGTTATTGATACTGAAGGTTCAGAACGAGCACATTTTTTAATTGAAATGATGATTGATCAAGCGCGTAGATCAGGTTCAAATCTTCCATACAATGCCACAACTGCATATGTCAATACAATACCAGCGCATCTTCAGCAAAGACACCCTGGCGATCCAGACATGGAGCGAAGAATTAGGGCTTTAATACGCTGGAATGCAGTGATGACTGTATTAAGAGCAAATACGAAATCACCCGGAGTTGGTGGCCATATTGCAAGTTTTCAATCAGCAGCTACACTATATGACGTAGGATTCAACCACTTTTTTAGAGCAGCCAATAAAGATTTTGGTGGGGACCTTGTATATTTTCAAGGTCATTCTTCACCAGGCGTTTATGCTAGAGCATATCTGGAAGGACGAATCAATGAAGATCAGCTTAATAATTTTAGAATGGAATCTAAAGGAAATGGTCTATCTAGCTACCCACACCCTTGGTTGATGCCAGATTTTTGGCAATTTCCAACGGTATCAATGGGATTGGGTCCAATAATGGGAATTTATCAAGCTCGCTATCTAAAATACCTTCATGATAGAGGAATAGCAGATACTTCAGATAGAAAAGTTTGGGTATTTTGTGGTGATGGCGAAATGGATGAACCAGAATCTTTAGGTGCAATATCTTTAGCCTCAAGAGAAAATTTAGATAACTTAATATTTGTTGTTAACTGTAACCTTCAAAGACTTGATGGGCCTGTAAGAGGAAATGGAAAAATCATTCAAGAGTTAGAATCTGATTTTAGAGGATCAGGTTGGAATGTGCTTAAAGTTGTTTGGGGATCCTATTGGGATCCACTCTTTGCAATGGATAAAGACGGATTCCTTAAAAAAAGAATGGAAGAATGCATTGATGGGGAGTACCAAAATTTCAAAGCTAAAGGTGGTGCATATACCAGAGAACATTTCTTTGGAAAATATCCTGAATTAAAAGAAATGGTTTCAGCAATGTCTGATAGTGAAATATGGAGATTAAACAGAGGTGGGCATGACCCACATAAAGTATATGCCGCATATGCAGCAGCTTCATCTCACAAAGGGCAACCCTCTGTTGTTTTAGCAAAAACAGTTAAAGGTTATGGTATGGGTGATGCTGGTGAGGGACAAAATATAACACACCAGCAAAAAAGTATGGATGTTGAAGCACTAAAAGTCTTTAGGACCAGATTTGATTTACCTATTAGTGATGAAGAAGTTGAAAATTTATCTTTTTATAAACCACCAACGGATTCGCCAGAAATCCAATATATGGAAGAGCGAAGAAAAAGTCTTGGTGGCTATTTACCAATTAGAAAACAAAAAGGTAATTCACTTAAAATTCCTAGCTTATCAAATTTTTCAAATGTTTTAACAACAACAGGTAATAGAGAAATCTCAACAACAATGGCATTTGTAAGAATACTAAGTACCCTAGTAAGAGATGATGAAATAGGCAAATATGTTGTTCCAATTGTACCTGATGAGGCTAGAACTTTTGGTATGGAAGGTATGTTTAGGCAACTTGGTATTTATTCATCTATTGGACAATTATATGAGCCTCAAGACTCTGATCAAGTAATGTTTTATAAAGAACAAAAAGATGGGCAAATATTAGAAGAAGGAATTAATGAAGCAGGATCATTCTCATCATGGATTGCTGCAGCAACTTCATATAGTAATACTGGAATACAAACCATTCCTTTTTATATATTTTATTCTATGTTTGGATTTCAAAGAATTGGTGATCTAGCATGGGCTGCTGGAGACTCAAGAGCAAGAGGATTCTTATTAGGAGCAACGGCAGGAAGAACAACACTAAATGGTGAAGGACTTCAGCATGAAGATGGGCATAGTCACCTTATATCTGCAACTATTCCAAATTGTATATCTTACGATCCCTGTTTTGCATATGAATTAGCTGTCATAATTCAAAATGGTCTAGAGCGAATGATTCAAAATCAAGAAGATGTCTATTATTACATCACGCTAATGAATGAAAATTATCAACATCCTGATATGCCAAAAAATATTGAAAAAAATATTGTTCAAGGTATCTACCAATTTTCTGAAAGTAAATTTAAAGGGCCTAAAGTTCAATTAATGGGAAGTGGAGTTATCTTAAGGGAGGTTATTGAAGCAGCAAAATTGCTAGAAACTGAATGGGGTATTTCTGCAGATATTTATAGCGTAACAAGCTTTACAGAATTAAGGCGTGAGGCATTAGATATCGAACGATGGAATATGTTAAACCCTGATAAAAAAGATAAGATGTCCATAATTCAAGAAACCATATCTGATCAAGAAAGTCCTATCATTGCATCAACTGATTATATGAAATCATATGCGGAACAGATATCAAACTTTTTACCTAATAAATTTATTTCTTTAGGTACAGACGGTTTTGGGCGATCTGATAGCAGAGAAGCTTTGAGGAATTTTTTCGAAGTAGATAGATATTTTATAATTATTGCCTCACTTAAAGCTTTAGTTGATAGTAAAAAAATTAATAAAGATTTACTATCAAAAGCGATAAAGAAATATAAAATAAATGGCAATAAAGCTAACCCAGTTTCCACTTAAAGGATGTTATGTCAACACAAGAAATTGTAATACCTGATATTGGAGCCTTTGATGATGTTGATGTCATTGAAGTGCTTGTTAATGTTGGAGACACAATTAAAACAGATGACCCGCTTTTAACTTTAGAAACAGAAAAAGCTTCTATGGATATTCCTGCAACCGCATCTGGAGTTATTAAAGAGCTTAAAATTAAAGTTGGTGACAAAGTTAAAGAAGGAAGTCTAATCGGTTTGCTTGAATCAAAAAATACAGCAGAAGAAAAAATTCAAGAGAAGCCAGAAAAAATAGAAAAAACTAAAGAAGACATTACCGAAAAATTAATTGCAAAGCCAAGTCGACCTTCGCAAGAACCTCCCGAAAAAATTAAACCTCAACAGCCGCCACTTCCAGTCGGTGAAAGTAATTTAGTCAATAGTGGTAAATCTTCTCATGCATCCCCATCCACTCGGAAATTTGCAAGAAACTTAGGGGTTAATCTGGCTTTCATACAAGGATCTGGTCCAAAAAATAGAATCTTAGTTGAAGATATTCAAATTTATGTAAAACAAGAAATGGCTAAACCTCGTGCTGAAAATATGGGTAACCAATTTGCTCCCATTCCAATGCCAAATATAGATTTCTCAAAATTTGGTGATATTGAAAGTAAGCCACTATCCAAAATAAAAAAAATATCTGGAGCAAATTTACACAGAAATTGGGTTACTGCCCCACATGTTACTCAATTTGATAATGCGGATATCACGGATTTGGAAGTATTCAGGAAAAATATGCAAAAAGAAGCAGACAAAAAAGGTGTGAAATTAACATTACTCGCCTTTCTTATCAAAGCTAGTGTTAATGCTTTAAAGGCTTATCCAGTATTTAATAGTTCACTTTCTCCAGACGGAGAAGAATTGATTTTAAAAGATTATTATAATATTGGATTTGCATGTGATACCCCGGATGGATTAGTTGTGCCTGTGGTGAAAGATGCACTTAAAAAAGATGTTCTAGAAATAGCAGAAGAGCTTGGTAAGCTTTCCTCAAAAGCAAGAGAAAGAAAATTAAAGATGGATGAGATGCAAGGTGGTACTTTTTCAATATCTAGTCTAGGGGGAATTGGTGGAACTAAATTTACACCTATCATAAATTGTCCAGAAGTTGCTATATTAGGAGTTTCTCGTTCAGCCATGCAACCAATTTACAACAAAGAAAAAAAAGAATTTGAGCCTAGATTAATTCTTCCTTTATCACTCTCATACGATCATCGAGTTGTTGACGGGGCAGATGGAGCAAGGTTTACGAGCCATTTAGAAATGATGCTATCAGACGTAAGACGTCTTCTTTTATAAAAATATGGCAAATCTAATACCCATTCTTATTCCAGATATCGGCGATTTCGATTCAGTTGAAGTAATTGAATTAATGGTTAAAGTTGGAGATTCTATAAAAAAAGAAGATCCATTAATTACTGTTGAATCTGATAAAGCCTCAATGGATATTCCTTCTCCTTTTGAAGGCACCATCCAGGAAATCAAAGTAAAAGTTGGTGATCAAGTAAAAGAAGGGATTGAAATCATTACAATAAATTCATCTGAAGAAATGTCTAAAAAACCAACTCAAAAAGACACATCAAATGAAAAAGAAGCTGTCAAAAAAACGGAGCCAACAAATACTCAACCTCAAACCAAAGATAGTAAAACTCCGGATTTAATTTGTGATGTTGCTGTATTAGGATCAGGCCCTGGTGGTTATACAGCAGCCTTTCGAGCTTCAGATTTAGGAAAAAAAGTTATCCTGATTGAGCGTTATTCAACGATTGGTGGAGTTTGTTTAAATGTTGGTTGTATCCCGTCTAAAGCCCTACTTCATACAGCTAAAGTAATTACAGATGCAGAAGATACTGCACATCATGGAGTAACATTTAGTAAGCCAGAGATTGATCTAGAACAATTACGAAACTGGAAATCAAATAAAGTTGTTAAAAAGCTTACTATGGGATTATCCCAAATGGCGAAACAAAGAAATGTTGAAATTGTAGGAGGTACAGGTGTATTTTTATCACCACACCAGATTGAAGTCACATTAACTGATAAAAGCAAAAAAGTGATTAGTTTTGATTCGGCAATTATTGCGGCAGGCTCGCAGCCAAATTCAATTCCTGGAACCCCTGATGATCCACGTATTATGGATTCAACTGGCGCATTGGAATTAAAAGATATTCCCAAAAAACTTTTAATTGTTGGAGGTGGAATTATTGGACTAGAAATGGGGACAGTTTATGACGCACTAGGAAGTTCTGTTTCAGTTGTAGAATTAACAGATGGTCTTATTCAAGGATGTGATCGAGATATTGTTAGACCCCTTCATAAAAGAATGGAAAAACGTTTCGAAAATATTTGGTTGGAAACTAAAGTGACAAAAATTGAAGCAAAAAAAGAAGGAGTCCTAGTTCATTTTGAAGGGGGCAATGCACCCAAAGAAGAAGTTTTTGATCGAATATTAGTATCAGTGGGAAGAAAGCCTAATGGCCATAAAATAGATGCTGCCAAAGCTGGAGTGAATGTAGATGAACAAGGTTTTATAGCAACAAATAAGCAAATGAAAACTAATGTAGATCACATCTATGCTATTGGCGATATTATTGGTGAGCCTATGCTAGCTCACAAAGCAACACATGAAGGGAAAATAGCTGCTGAAGTAATAGCAGGAGAAAAAGTTGAATTTCAAGCGATGACAATCCCTTCAGTAGCATATACGGATCCTGAAATTGCTTGGGCAGGTGTTACCGAAGAAGAAGCAAAAGCTCAAAATTTAGAAATTGAAAAAGCAGTATTTCCATGGGCTGCTAGCGGTCGTGCAATATCAACTAATCGAACTGAAGGTATGACAAAACTAATTTTTGATAAAAAAACCAACAGAATAATTGGTGCATCAATTGTGGGCACAAATGCAGGAGAACTTATTGCCGAAACAGTTCTATCAATTGAAATGGGTGCAGATGCCAATGATATAGGATTATCTATTCATCCTCACCCTACTCTATCAGAATCAGTCGCAATGGCATCAGAAATTAAAGAAGGTTCAATAACTGACCTCTATATTAAAAAACGCTGATCTAAAAAAATGAAGAAATTTTTAAGATACTTTAAATTATTTTTTTATGCAGCAGCAATTGGTGGCTTTATTTCATACATATTTACTTTTATTTAAAAAATAATAAGCCTTCAAAAATCAAATCTTCTTCTATCTTTATTCGAGATTTCCAGTCTACTTCAGATTGCTCATAAATTAAATTAGCATCTCCACCAGTTAATAAAATGGGTAAACTTGATGGTAATTTTTTACAAACTAGATTAACTGCACCTTGAATACTTGTCATCACTCCAGTAGTGACAGCATCTTTAGTATTTAAACTCGGATAATGGCTCTTACCTATTTCAGTATCGATTAAATTAGTACTATTATTTAATATACCCAAACTAATAGCAATACCAGGTAAAATCATTCCTCCTTTAAAATGGGCTTTATCTTTTTGATCAAGATTAATTAAATCAATAGTAATTGCAGTACCAGCATTAATAATTAATAAAGGTCTTTGGTAAAGCTTCCATGCACCCAATGCAGCCATCCATCGATCAACTCCTAGAGTTTTACAATCTTCATAATCATTTATTAAATAGTCGTTAGAATCCGATGTAGCTTCAATAATTGGACATTTAAATACAGCTAAAATCTCTTTCATTTTATCTAAAACAACAGAATGGCTCACATTAGACATAATTATTTTTTCAATAGACTTGATAGATGAAAAATCTAAATCCATAAATTCTTCAACAAGAATATAATTAGACGCTATGATATTTTTATCATCTCGATGTTGCCATTTAATTCGAGTATTACCAATGTCTATTAATAAATACATTACTCTCCTCTCCTAATAGTTATCTCTCCAGATGAAAAAGTTTTGATTCCATCATCTTCAGTTATAACCTCTAATGCACCAGAATTATTTACTCCTTTTGCTCGACCAGAAATATTCTCACCATCTCTTTGATTAACAGATATTGCTTGATCTTGAAGAGCATCATAACTTTGCCATTCCTCTTGAAAATGATTAAAGCCATTTGATTCAAATTTTGCAAGTACTTCAGCTAAGTCTTTAATAATAATTCCTAAAAATTCATTAGGATTAATTTTCTCCTCAATAAACTGATTTATACCAATTGCAGGCTGATCAATTTTTGCTAATTGGTTCTTAGATAAATTTAAGTTAATACCAATTCCAATAATAGCTGTACTTTGTCCATCCATATCACCCTGTAATTCAATTAATATACCTGCAAGTTTTTTATAAACTCCATCATCTTTAATTAAAATATCATTTGGCCATTTAAGTAAAGCTTGGTTAATATTTAATTTTTTCAAACTTCTAATTAAAGACACTCCCACAGCTAAACTTAATCCAGATAAAGCAGCAGCTCCTTTCGTAAAGCGCCATAAAAATGAAAAAGTTAAATTTTCTCCCAATGATGATTGCCACTGACGCCCTCGACGGCCTTTTCCAGTTGTTTGAATATTTGTTGCTACACAAGAAGCATGAGGATAACCTTTTGGAGCTTCTTGCATTAAAAAATTATTAGTTGAATCTATCACATCAAATACTTTGATATTAAACCAGCTTGCCATTTCTCCAATTGATTTTTTGATCCTCATCTCATCAAGAAATTGAACAGAATGAGATAAACAATATCCTTTTCCTCTAACTGAAAAAATCTCAACCCCCAATTTCTCCGCTTCTGAAATAGCTTTCCATATTGATACTCGAGAAACATTGAAATGTTTGGCTATCATTTCACCTGAATGAAATTTTCCATCAGATAAAATAAATAAGACTGGAAATAAAAGATTATTCAAAATTCTAAATTAAATAAAATAATATTAATCATACGCTAGTTATTTTTTATATGCTTTATTAGAGTTGGTAAAGACATATGCGCAATAGTTAAAGCTCCTAAAATAGGAAAAATTATTGAATAATTATCAGAATTCCAAAATTTACCATGTGTAAAATAAATAAAAATTAGCACTGGAAGGGTAAATATCATTATCCATTTAAGATCAATACGCCACTTAAATTTTGAATCAATTAAAGAACGTAATCCATGAAGTCCACAAAAATAAATTGCAAACCAAATAAAGGGATGCACAAGATATGAAAGAAGAATTAATAAGGTGAATTCAGAAAGTAATAAAATATTTTTATCTTCATACCAAACAGATATCTCCTTAGAATTAAGAAAATTAGTTACAAAAAACCAATATATTCTTACAATGCTAAGAATTAAAATACAATAAATAATTACTATCAATGTCTCAGATATTTTCGTATTAATTAAATTATAAAAAATAGAAAGAACAACATCTTTTTTAAAAAGTATGGGTAAAAAAGTCATTGTAAATCCCCAAGATAATTTAATATTAATGTCAGCTAATTTCAAAAATCTTAAGTCTGCATTGCCAAAATGAAAAACTGCCATAATAAGTAATAAAGTTAAACCAATCACTGGAAAACTTATCCATAACATCCACCCTGACAAAACAAACAATAAATAAAAAATAAATAATGTGAATCTCTGAATATTTTTGTTAATTCCATACCATATTAATTTTCCATCTAAAGCACCATGACTAACGCCTATTGAGCTAACTAAAAAGAGTGCAGTCCAAATTAAATAATCTGGATTAACAAGATCAGCTGGTATTAATGTGTTTAAAAATATAAAACCTAACAGCGATAAAATAAATAACTGTTGATGAATAATTATTTTATTTAACATATTTTTTAAATAGGCCATGAATCATAAGCTTTTTTGGCATACCTAAGATTATAAAAAAAATATCTTTTAAAGATGGGTTATCTGACATAAATCTAATAATAGATCTCACATCAACATTTCCAAACAACTTCATAAATAACATTGGGACTTTATTAGGCCAAAAATAACATACTGTAAGAAAAATACTATCAAACCAATTTAATAGCCTATTAGGTTCAAATTGAAACTGTTTGAGATTGTTTTTTTTAATTTGTTTTTTTTCAATAGAATTAACCCATTGCGCTACTCTCATCATTGAATACCCGGTTGACGGTCTTGCCATTCCTGCTGATAAACCAATCGGTAATTTATTATTTGATGCGTATTGTCTTGATAAAATCATTGGAATGACTCCCTTTTCCTGTTTCATAGATTTAAATTTTTTGTACTTGAAAAGAGATTCATTTTGTAACTTTTTAATCTTAATAAAAGATGGATTTTTTGAAAATAATGTGGTTTCAACTAATCCTTGATTTTTAGAAAAAGGAAGTGTGTAAACAAATTCAACAGCTTTTTTATTTTTATTAAATTCCATTAACTTAATTACTTCAGGGTTAAATTTTTCAGTTTTGGATAATATCTCATTACCAATAAATACTTGCTTAAGACTTGGTGGAGATTCATATTGTTTATTCGTGATCATATTTCGACTATCAATTAAATATTTAGTATGAATTACTAACTTACTAGTATTTATCTCAATCAAATCTTTGTGATTCTTAATTTTTTTGACATCCAAACCTTGTTTAAAATCAATTTTATTTTTACATTGTTTTAAGAGATTTTTAAGCGTCTCTGGACCATCAAAACATTCATATGAATAGGGTGTTATATCTTTACAAATTTTTTCATTTCCATATGCTATTTCAATTTTATTCCACACATGCCTAGGTTTTAAATTATAGGATTTTTGAATATTTATTAAACCAGGACCCTGCCAGATACAAAAGGTCTGATTTATATTTTTATTATTATTTTTTTCTATTAATAAAATAGATTGGCTCTTATTTTTCAGAACATATCTTGATAAAAACATTAAGCTGGCTAGTCCAGCTCCTATGACGACAATATCATAGTTTTTTTTCAATTTTTGTTTGCTCCTGGTAAATCCTTAATAGCATTATGTAGTTTTATATTATGCGTCTTTAATTTATTGGAAGATTTTCCTTTAGAGAATATTTTAAAAAAAGTTATTTTTAGTTTTTCATAATTATTTACAAATACCCTATCTTCTATGTATGAAATATTATTATTAATAATTTTTTTACCAATGGCTTGATAAATATTAGCTGCAACTCTTATAGCTAATGATGTTTTACCAGGCAAAAAAGGAATTGCATATTCTGCACTAGCATAATAATCATCTGCTAAATCAAGCAATTTTTTTTGACAAGTTTCAATTTTTTTTAAAACATCTTTAGTTGGTATTTTAACCCCCTTAGGCTTTATTTTTCCAACCATACTCTCAGGTAAATATACCCTTTCCATATTTGCATCCTCTTTGATATCTCGACAAATATTTGTTAATTGCATTGCGATACCTAAATCAATTGCATAATGACGCAATTTAATGTCTTTCACTTCTAAAGCATCGCAAACCATTAAGCCAACGATACCCGCCACCCTGTAACAATAGATAATAAGCTCATCAATTGTTTTTGGTTGTGTATGTGACAAATCACTTTGCTGACCTATGATAAATTGAGTAATAATTTCTTTTGATGGTCTAAATCTTTTTTCTAAGTTCGTAAATTCTTCTAAATTTTTATTAAAATTGTTAATTGATTTTTTCTTATTGGTGTCAACTATATCATCAACCTTTCTACAAAAGGCATATATTGAAAACAATCTTGATCTCACTGTTTTCTCTAGAAAAAAAGAAGCCCAATAAAAAGTCTTACCATGCTGTTGAATAATTTGAGCTTGATTCTTCATGAGTGAATTATGTTATCAACTACTTTTGCTGAATTTAATACGCCAGGTATACCAGCACCAGGATGAGTACCTGCTCCAACATAATATAAATTTTTATATTTATCATCTTGATTATGAGTTCTAAACCATGCAGATTGAGTCAGTATTGGGGCGATGGAAAAGCCACTTCCATAGGGTGTTCTATAATCATTTTTAAAATCTATTGGGGTCATGCTAAATTTTGAAACAGCATTTGTTAGAATACCTGGCATTATCGTTCTGTCTAATGAAGCTAAAATCTTTTCAGAAAAATTCTCTTTAATTTCATTCCAATTATAGTTTCCTTTTAAATTTGGCACTGGTACTAAAGCGTAGTATGAGTCATGACCTTGAGGTGCAAAAGAAGGATCGGTAGCGGTAGGTCTATGAAGATAAATTGAAAAATCATCAGCTAAAAAGTTTCTGTCAAAAATATCTTCTAATAATTCTTTATATCTAGGGCCCATCCAAATAGTATGATGTGCAACATTTTTATATTGTTTTGTTGATCCAAAAAATAATACAAATAACCCCATTGAGTGTTTAGCATATTTTTTAAGTAGCTGGTTATGCCATGATATTTTACTTTTTTTAAGAAATTCACTATTAACTTGAACTGGATCTGCATTGCTTACAACAATATCAGGATTTATTTCTTTCCCATTTGTAAATTTAATACTTTGCACTGAATTTTTATTGGTAATAAATTCATCCACATCGTGCTTATAATAAATATTGACACCATGTCTTTCCATTAATTTTCTTAATTCGTTAATCAAATGATTAGTTCCTCCCATTGCAAAAGATATTCCCCACTTTTGCTCTAATGCATGAATGAGTGCATAAATTGATGATGTTGTAAAAGGATTACCCCCAACTAACAGTGGCTGAATTGAAAAAGCTTGCCTTAAATTTGGATGTTCTAAATATTTTGATACAAAACTATATACAGATTTATATCCCCCTAATCGGATAATATCTGGCCCATAACGTAACATTTTAAAAATTTTATTAAATGGTTCACTTGCAAGTTTTTCATAGCCTAACTCAAAAATTATTTCGGCACGTTTAAGCATTTTCAAATAACCATCAACATCTTTTGGTGAGATTTGATTGATACGTTCAAGCATTTTCTTTTTATCAGGCCCATAATCAAATTCCGTTCCATCATTAAAATAAAATCTATACCAAGGATCAAGTGATTGAAAGGTTACATAATTATCTATATTCTCGTTAAAAAGACTGAATAGCTCTTCAAATAAATAAGGAGCGGTTATAACAGTTGGTCCTGCATCATGAAGATAACCATCTTTAATAAATTTTTGTGCACGACCTCCAAGGGCATCTAGCCTTTCGTATAGAGAAACTTCATAGCCTCTTGATCTAAAGCGAATTGCTGATGCGATTCCACCTAAGCCACCTCCAATAACAGCTACATTCTTCACTAATTATTTTCCATAAGATTTTTTGTTCTTGTATTAATTTCATTTTTAATTGATATTAAAACGGGCTGAACCACCTTAGGGACTCGATGGAACTGATCTTCTGCATTTTTAATAAGTTCTTTGATATGTTCTTCTTGGTCTTGAAAAGATTCTTTATTGATAAAATCAATTAATATTTTTGGATTGTTTCTTATTTTTACTTGAATTTCTTGATCTAACTTTTCTAAGATTCTAATTAGCATTCCATTTGGATGTTTTTTATAAATATCAGTAAAAATATCTTGATTTATCCCTACCAAATTTTCAACATCATTTAAATACTGGTATGACAAACCTAAATAATTTGATGCTTTTTGAAGTCCATCACATTCATCATTCGAACGTTCACTACATTTAAACATACCCATCATTGGTAGCGCTATAAATGGAGCAGTTTTATCAGTTGCCATTTTTACATATTGTTCCCATGAGATTAAAAATGGGTCAAGGCTCACGTCTTTGGACTGACCAAAAATTATCTCTTTAACTGAACAAGATAACAATTTCAATAAAATTGTTTGATGCCACCCCTGTTCAATTTCAGTAATTTTATTAAAAGATTCCGCAATCAAATAATCTCCTGTACAAATTGCTGCTGAAATACCATATTCCTGCCAAACCGAACTTTGACCTCTACGAAGAGAATCTTCATCACATATATCATCATGCAGTAACGAAGCACTATGAATTAACTCACAAACAACCGCCCAATTAATATAAGTTTGACTAGACAAACCCAATAATCCTCCAGTAGCAAGAGCTAATCTTGATCTTAGCCATTTACCTTGTGATTCACCATGGTGTGAAAGCCATGCTGATAAATACTTATCATCCACATCAAAACTTTTTGCAAATTCGTTCTTTACATTTTCAAGAAATTTATCTGCTTCTGGAGGTATAAAAGATTCATCCCAATAATTTTTTTTCATAACATTATTTAACCATAAAAAAACGTGCCGTATAG
>CERX01093621.1_pt1 | contig 36429 bp, 25 predicted proteins | sample 350251 | NCBI WGS metagenome assembly CERX01 (sample SAMEA2621044, study PRJEB7988) | marine metagenome | biome: marine biome (ENVO:00000447); feature: deep chlorophyll maximum layer (ENVO:xxxxxxxx); material: "saline water (ENVO:00002010), including plankton (ENVO:xxxxxxxx)" | depth 50 m
TTTTGAAATTCAATAATTATTTCTTCTGAATTATTTGGTGCTTCTTCTGGGCTAGATGTCCATCTCCACATTTTTTCTTCTGGTGCAATAGATGGATCTTCTAAGCTCCTTCCTTCATATGAGATATGAAGAAGATTTGCATCCATACTGTATGGACTACTTCCATCTTTATGCTTCATTTCAACCGGTATATTATTTTTCTCTGCAAATTTAATTAATTTTTCTCTACTAAGTAAGTCCCAATTTCTCCAAGGTGAGATAATTTCTATATCTGGATTTAATGCATAAGCACCTAATTCAAATCTAACTTGATCATTTCCTTTTCCAGTAGATCCATGTGCAATAGCATTACTATTAGTTTCTTTAGCAATTTCAATTAATCTTTTTGAAATCAGAGGTCTTGCTATTGAAGTACCTAGCAAATATTCACCCTCATAAACTGTATTTGCTCTAAACATCGGAAAGACAAAATCCCTAACAAATTCTTCTCTTAAATCTTCAATAAAGATTTCATTAACTCCTGCAGATTTTGCTTTCTCTCTTGCTAACTCAATTTCTTCGCCTTGGCCTAAATCAGCTGTAAAAGTAACAACCTCACATTTATATTCTTGTTGAAGCCACTTTAAGATTACCGACGTGTCCAATCCACCAGAATATGCAAGTACAATTTTTTTTATAGCTTTTGTCATTTAACTTTTCCTAATATTAAATACTCCAAAAGTGCTTTTTGAACATGTAATCTATTTTCTGCTTCTTCCCATACAACACTTTGTGAGCCATCAATTACATCTGCAGTAACTTCTTCTCCTCTATGTGCGGGTAAACAATGCATAAATAAAGCATCTTTTTTTGCTTGCTGCATCATCTCAGTATCTACTTGCCAATCAGTAAAGTCCTTTATTCTTTCATTTTTTTCTGATTCAAAACCCATACTAGTCCATACATCTGTTGTTACAATGTCTGCATTTTTCACAGCATCCATTGGATCTTCAAATTCTTCAAAATTTTTATCATTATATAAACCGACTCTTTCAATCTCAACCTCATATCCTTTTGGTGTTGATATATGAACATTAAAATCTAACAATTCTGCAGCCTGAAGCCATGTATTACATACATTATTAGAATCCCCAATCCAAGCAACAGTTTTACCTTCAATCGAACCTCTTTTTTCAATGAAAGTATAAATATCAGCAAGAATTTGACATGGATGGTATTCGTTTGTAAGTCCATTTATAACTGGAACTCTTGAATTTTTTGCAAACCTGTTGATAATATCCTGTTCAAAAGTTCTTATAACAACTGCATCGCACATTCTTGATATAACCTGAGCCGCGTCCTCAACTGGCTCACCTCTTCCTAATTGAGAATCTCTTGTATTTAAATAAATACTAGCTCCACCCATTTGATGCATACCTGCTTCAAAAGATAGTCTAGTTCTCGTGCTAGCTTTTTCAAAAATCATTACAAGCGTTCTATCCTCTAATGGCCAATATTTTTCATAGGATTTATATTGATCTTTTATCCATTTCACCCTATTAAATAAAAGCTCAATTTCTTCTTTTTGAAAATCGTTAAATTGTAAAAAATGTTTTATTTTATTCATAAGTTATCTAAAAAAGTTTCAATTACATCAATTAATCTATCAGCTAGAACTTTAGATTCTTCATCATTAATAATTAATGGTGGAAGAAGCCTAATAACATTTTCTGAGGTTACATTGATTAAAAGTTTTTTTTCAAGTGCAATATTTACAACCTCACTGCATGGCGCACTCAATTGGATTCCAATCATAAGCCCCAATGATCTTATTGAAATGATACTCTTATTATTTTTAAATTTTTTCTTAATAAGATTAGTTATTAATAATCCTTGTTTTAAAGCATTTTTAATTAAATATTTTTTTTCAATAGTATCTATTGTTACAATTCCTGCAGAACAAGCTAATGGATTTCCTCCAAATGTTGAGCCATGCTTTCCAGGCTTCATGAGTTCAGTTGAAGTTTGATTAGCAATACATGCCCCAATTGGAATTCCAGATCCAAGTCCTTTAGCCAAAGTTATAATGTCAGGCTTAACAGAGGAATGTTGATGAGCAAACCATTTACCGGTCCTACCTATTCCACATTGCACTTCATCAAAAATTAATAACCATTTATTTTGATCACAAATTTCTCTTAATTTCTTTAAATATTGTTTTAAATTTTTTGGAATATTTATTCCACCTTCACCCTGAATTGGTTCTACAAAAATTGCACAGACCTTATTCTTTTTACTTACAATTTTTTTTATAGCATCTATGTCATCAAAAGGAACTCTTATAAATCCTGACATCAATGGCTCAAAACCTGCTTGGTAATTTCTTCCACCTGATGCTGACAAAGTCCCCATTGTTCTGCCATGAAAACCACCCTCCATAACTATAATGTTTGGAGTATCAATATTCAATTTATGTCCATGAAGTCTTGCTAATTTAATAGCTGCCTCATTAGCCTCACAACCAGAATTACAAAAGAAAACAGAGGATAATTTTGAAAGTTTTACTAGTTTTTCTGCGAGAAGCGCTTGTTCCTCAATGAAATAATAATTAGAAACATGAATTAGTTTTGAGGCTTGTCTTGATATGCTTTTAACTAAGCTAGGATGATTATGTCCTAATGTATTAACAGCAATACCTGATAAAGCATCTAGGTATTTATTTTTATTTTTATCAAACACCCACACACCTTTCCCTTTTTCAAAGGAAATAGGAAGCCTATTATAACTAGGCATTAATTTCTTATTCGTTAATTTCATAGTACAAACAAAAAAGGCGACTTAAAGTCGCCTTTGCATCCTTTAAGATATATTATAAACCAAGCAAAGCTCGGTGAGAAAGACCATTGGTCATTAATAACAACATTGGTATTGAAAGCGCAGTATTAGTTCTTGAAGCTAAAAGAGCCACTCTTCTTGCTCTCACTTTTTCATCATCACTAGCTTTTTTCATACCAAGTATTTTCTGTTGATTAGGCCAAATTAAACCCCATACGTTAAAAAGCATTATTGTTCCCATCCAAGATCCTAAGCCAATAGCCTCATATCCTGGTCTAAGTAAAAAAGCATCAACAAAACCAGATCCTAACAATCCTGCTCCAGCAATCCAGGTAACTAATGCAGCCCATCTAAACCATAATAATGCAAGAGGAGCGACATGCTTTGTTATACCAGAACCAGTGCCATCAGCTGTTGCTTCCTTTAATGCAGGCACTTGGACAAAATTAAAGTAATATAAAAGCCCTATCCAAGCTATACCTGCGATTACATGAAAGAATCTCAAAAAGCCATTATAAATATCACTTGCATCGCCTAGAAGCCCTGTTGTACTGAGCTCATTCCAATCTAGAAATACTAACGAAATTATTAAAAGGGCTATGCCTGCAATAATTGTTCCTTTAATTGATTCTAATGGGTTTTTCATAAACTTACACTCCTAATGTAAAATACATATTTTATTAAAGCGTTATTTTACCTGAAATATTAGAAGTATTCACCTAAATTAATATCATATAATGACGTACTTAAATTTTTTTGAGAATCTTTCATGTATTTAATTCATAAGGGGGCTGTATGGATGCTAATAGCAACCTTTTTCTTTGCATTAATGGGTACTTTTGTTAAATTAGGTGGTGAGAGTTTTAATTCAATAGAATTAGTATTTTACCGCTCTTTAATTAGCCTCTTAATTATTGTAGGCATTATGAGATTAAAAAAAATCTCATTTGCATCCAGCTATATGAAACTTCATATGGCAAGATCATCAATTGGTTTTATTTCATTATTATTCTTTTTTTATGCAATTAATAATTTACCATTAAGTACAGCAATATCATTAAACTATACATCACCACTTTTTTTAGGGCTTCTAATGCCTTTAATCTTAAAAAGAAAAGTTAAAAAATGGTTATTTCTTACAGTTATTATAGGTTTTATAGGAGTTTTCTTTATTCTTAAACCGACATTTGAAAACCAGAATTATTTAGCAGGCTTAATTGGCCTTATATCTGGATTTGGTGCAGCGATGGCATATTTGTTTGTTACGCAATTAGGGCAATTAAAAGAGCCAGATTTAAGAACAATATTTTATTTCACATTAATATCTACAATTTGTTCTGCCTTAATGATGATTTTCGATGAAATACATAAAATTCAATATAAGTATATATTTATTCTTATTGGCTTAGGTGTAAGCGCAACAATTGCTCAAATTGCAATCACAAAAGCTTATAGGGTCGGGAATACTTTGGGTAACGCTGGCTTATCCTATTTAACGATAATCTTTTCTACAATAATTGGCGCTGTATGGCTTGGTGAGATACTTGATAAACAAACTGCTTTTGGAATAATACTTATTATCATCAGCGGTTTTTTTGCATCTAAAAAATAAATTATGGTTCCAAAAGACCAGATCTAATTGCAATTAAAGCTATTTCAGCTGAATTATTTGCGTTCAGTTTTTGTTTAATATTGTAAAGATGAGTTCCTACAGTTCTTGGACTTAAACACATTGTATCAGCGATTTCATTGGTGCTTTTACCTTTGGCTAAAGCTATAAAAACTTCAAATTCTCTATCTGATAAGATCTCAACAGGGTTATTTTCACCTGACAATTGAGTAATTGCCATTTGTTGGGCAATATTGGGTTCTAAATATTTTTTACCGCTATTAACTGATCTAATAGCTTTGATTAATTCTTCTGCTGCACTTCTTTTTGTTAAATATCCTAATGCACCAGCGCTTAAGGATCTTTTTGGGTGAACTGAATCTTCATGTGCTGATAAAACTAAAATTTTAGCCTTTTTATCAAACGCAATGATTCTTTCAATAGCATCTAACCCTCCCATTCCAGGCATTGTTATATCCATAATTACAACATTTGGTTTATGCTCCTTAAATGAAGTAATGCCCTGTTCGCCAGACTCTGCCTCACAAATAACAGCCATATCTGATTCATTTTCAATAAGCATTTTAAAGCCCATTCTTACGACTGAATGATCATCTACCAATAAAATATTTATTTTAGCCATGCTTTTCTTTACAACCTTCCTGGAATTATAATAGTCAATTTTGTTCCATCTAATCTACTACTTTGTATTTCAAAAGTACCCCTTAGAGACTGAACTCTCTCTTTAATTCCCACCAATCCAAATTGTTTAGAATTTTTAAGTATCTTTGTGTTGAATCCTACACCATTATCAGAAAACTCTAATACTAAATCTTTTTTTATGACGCTTAAATTTATACTGATTTTACTTGCTTTGGAATGCTTTAGAGCGTTATTCATACCTTCTTGGATAATTCTATAAATATTTATATTGATGACTTCTCCTAAATTATCTATATCCCCTTTTATATTTAAGAATAATTTTAAATTTGTATGTTGCTTTTGCCAATTGCTAACAGAATCTTTAATGGTCTCGCTTAAACCTAAATCATCTAGAGCACCAGGTCTAAGCTTACGAATTATATTATGCATACCGTCATATATTTGATTCGCAGCTGATGTAACCGAAGAAGCGCTTGTCTGAATAATTTTATTCCCTTTGGATTTATTACTTATATTTTGCGCAAAAATTTTAATCGCTGAAACATACTGACCTAATTCATCATGTAATTCTCTTGCTAAACTCCTTCTTTCATCTTCAATATGCTCTTGAATGATAGTTGTTAATTTTCTATTTTTTTCCAATTCGTCAAGTGATTTTTTTGCTAAAATTCTCTCTGTAATATCCCTCATACTTACAATGTCTCCAATTAATTTTTTTGTTTTTGGATCTATTAAAGGTGAAGCAGAAATAGACACATCAATTAATTTTCCATTCTTAGCTATTCTTTTAGTTTCAAAATCATGAATAAACTTATTTTTCTGCATTAAGCTGAGGTTTTTATCAAATTCCTTTTTTAAAGATTTAGGGACGATTAAATTTGCTGGCTTTCCTAAAACTTCTTTTTTCTTATAGCCAAAAATCCTTTGGGCAGAACTATTCCAAAAAGAAATGTTCATTTTCTCATCATGAATAATAACAGCATCTGCAGTTTGTTCTGCAATCAAGCCTAATCTTTTATTCTCTATCATTGTTTTCTGCAGCGAAGTTCCCATGGCATTAAAATTTAAGGCAATAGATCTAAATTCAGGGACATTAAAATGTGGGAGTCGAGCATCAAAACCACCTCTACCAATTTTTTCAATTGCCTCAAGCATTTTATTAATAGGTTTTAACCATTGGCCCAATAACCAATAAACAAATATATTAAATAATAAAAAGAAAACTAAAGTTGTTGAAAATAATGTTCTCAATTCTACCCATGCGCCCCTGATAGTTCCCGACGCATTAGATTGAACGATTAATCTTCCGGAATTAATAAACCTAGAATTAATTTCTTTTTTTGGGCTAATGAAATTTACATACCAATTAGGAGGCTCTATTTCTAATAGATAAGATGACGGCGGCGACCTATAAGTTAGATCTCCTTGACTGTTATAAAGAAAAATATCATTACTTCTAACATATCCGAGTTGTCTTAAAAATCTTCTAACAACATCATGCGTACTCCCCCACTCCGGGTTTTGAACTGATCTTACTATAATTGTTTCAAGCAATTGAAGAGTAACTTTATTTGCAGACTCAACGCCCTCTTGAATTGTTGATTTAGACGAACTCATTGTTACCATTGCTAATGCTATTATTAAAAACAACATGATAAGCGTTATTAGTAAATTAAATCTTAATCTGAGTGTCATAAAATAACTTTTGTATTAAATTTAGTTAACCTTTTATATAGTATTTTTACGAACAAAGGTCTGATCGAATATCTATATTATATAATTTTTTAAATTTATTCATGTAACATTTAATAATTAATTTATCGGTTTAATAGGAGATAGTTTTAAATGTCAATAGAGTCAATAAATACAGAAGATCGTATTTTTAATCCCAACGAAGAAATGGTAAAAAATGCAAACGTATCAGGTATGGATAATTATAAGTCTATAGTAAAAAAATTTAAAAATGATTATCAAGGAACATGGTCAGAATTAGCTAAAGAGTTACTAATATGGAATAAACCATTCACAAAAATTTTAAATGATAAAAATCCACCATTCTATAAGTGGTTTGAAGATGGAAAGTTAAACGCCTCCTTTAATTGTCTTGACAGGCATTTAAAAACACAGCCTAATAAAACGGCAATTATTTTTGAAGCTGATGATGGAAAAGTCACATCTATTTCATATTTGGAATTATATGAAAGAGTTTGTCAATTTGCCAATGGATTAAAAACTCTTAATTTAGAATTAGGAGATAGGATAATAATCTATTTACCTATGGGTATTGAGGCAATAGTTGCAATGCAAGCTTGTGCAAGAATTGGACTCACTCATTCTGTAATATTTGGAGGTTTTTCTGCAAAAAGTATTCAAGAGAGAATCGAGGATACTAAAGCAAAATTAGTTATCACTGCTGACGGTCAATTTAGAGGGGGTAAATTTATTAGTCTCAAAACTAAGGTTGATGAAGCAATAAGCTTAGGAAAATGTGAATCTGTTGAAAAAATAATTGTCTTTAATAGGGCTAACAAAAAAATAATTAAAAATAAAAATGATATCTTATGGGAAGATTTAATCTTAAACCAACCAACAGAATGTGAGCCTGTTTTTGTTTCTGCAGAACACCCATTATTTATTCTTTATACGTCTGGTTCAACAGGAAAGCCTAAAGGTGTTCAACATTCAACAGCTGGATACTTACTTCATGCAATCAATACATGCAGATGGACTTTTGATTTACAAAAAAATGATATTTATTGGTGTACAGCAGATGTTGGATGGATTACTGGGCATACATATGTTACTTATGGGCCTACAGCACTTGGTTCGACACAATTAATTTTTGAGGGAATACCTACTTATCCAGATGCAAGTCGCTTTTGGCAACTCATTACAAAACATAAAATCAGTATTTTTTATACTGCACCAACAGCTATTAGAGCTTTAATTAAAGCATCTGAAGTTTCTCCATCAACCCATCCAAAAAACTTTGATCTAAATTCACTTAGAATTCTTGGAACTGTTGGTGAGCCAATAAACCCAGAAGCTTGGATTTGGTATTATAAAAATATTGGAAATAACTGCTGTCCAGTAGTTGATACATTCTGGCAAACTGAAACTGGGGGTCACGTAATAACTCCCCTTCCGGGAGCTACACCATTAGTCCCAGGCTCATGTACCTTACCCTTCCCTGGTATCGAAGTTGATGTTGTTGATGAGGAAGGTAACGACCAAGAATGGGGAAATGGTGGCTTATTAGTTATTAAAAAACCTTGGCCTTCTATGATCAGAACAATTTGGGGTGATCCAGAACGATTTAAGAAAAGTTATTTTCCTGAAGAACTTGGAGGCAAAACATACTTAGCTGGAGATGGGGCTGTTCGAAATAAAAAAACAGGTTATTTTACAATTATGGGACGCATTGATGATGTTCTAAATGTTTCAGGACACAGATTAGGCACAATGGAAGTAGAATCCGCTCTAGTAGCAAATAAAATTGTTACTGAGGCTGCTGTTGTTGGAAAACCACATGATATAAAAGGCGAATCAATAGTGGCTTTTGTAGTTCTTAAAGGGGATCGACCAACAAAAAATAATGCCAAAATTATCATTGAGGATCTTAAAAACTGGGTAGCAAAAGAAATTGGACCAATAGCAAAACCAGATGAAATAAGATTTGGAGATAATTTACCAAAAACAAGATCAGGAAAAATAATGCGTCGTTTATTAAGATCTATGGCTAAAGGAGAAAAAATAACTTCTGATATATCTACTTTAGAGAATCCAGCAATATTAGACCAACTGAGTGAAACTCTATAAAATGAATAATAAAATACTTTTTAGGTAGCATAAAAATTCAATTTTCACTAAAAAAAATTCTTGTATTCCTTATTTTAACAGCAGTTACAATCTTAGTAATTGGATTCTTGTCTTTTTATTTTTTTGTTCAATCAAATCTAGATGAATTCAAAGAAAATTTAACTCTTAAAATAAGCGAGCAATTCGAAAAAAAAGTTAAGATTGAAAATATTGAAGCTCAATGGCGAATTACTAACCCAAGCCTAACTCTTTATAATTTATCTATTTATAATGAAAGCCTAGAAAAATCATTTGATTTAAAAAAAATACGCATTGATATTTCATGGCTATCTCTTTTAAAATTTGAGCCTATACTTGATGAAATTGTCTTATATGAACCAAATTTAGATATAGAAAAACATAAAGACAAACAATATAGTGTGGGTGGTATTTCAATCAAAACAAAACAAAACTCTTCCGCCTCAAATTGGATTTTAAATCAAGATGAAATCATAATAATTAATGGAAAAATTAAATGGAGAGACCATACAAGAAATGCCCCTCCACTTTTAATAGAAAATATTACTGCTAATTATGAATCGCTAATTGGCCTTTCAAAATTAGGTCGCCACAAGTTTAATATAAGTGGTCAATTAGTTAATTTAAATAATCAAGTTATGAGTTTAAGTGGTTATTTTGATAGTTCTTCAATAAAGGATATAAAAAATAGTAATGGCCAATTGAGTGTATCTGTTGCAAAAATCGATATAAATGAATTGAGACCTTGGATAGATTACCCAATAGAAATATTATCAGCAAATGGTAATATAAATCTTAAGGGAGATTTTAATGCTGGAAAAATAACTAGTATTAATACTCAATTAGATGTTAAAAATTTTGTAACAAAAATCAATGAAGCAGACGAACCCCTTACACTTAAAAAATTTAAAGGGCAGATATCATATTTATTGAATAAAGATATTTCCTCATTAAATATTTCAAGAATGAATGTAATAACTGATAATGGAATTAATATTGAAGATGGTGAATTACTTTTATCAATAAATACATCTGAAAAGAAACTAGATGAAATAGGAATAAAGTTAAACCGTATAAACCTTGAATCAGCCCATGAAATAATAAGGCATATCCCTTACACAAAATCAATTCAATCATTATTTCAAGAAATATCTCCAAAAGGTCAATTTAGGGATTTAATCTTAAATTGGAAATATTCCGAAAATACTCTTAAAGGCTTTTCTGTAAGTGAAAAAAATCAGCCTATTACTAGTATTATTCTTGAAGATACAAATTTAGCTAATTTGATGATGAAAGGACAACTTTTAAATGTAAGTTTTAATTCTTATAAAGACTTTCCTGGTATTAAAAACTTAACAGGTCTAGTAAACATAAAAAAAACTGGCGGAACAATCAAATCTGTATCAAAAGATCTTACAATTATTAAAGATAATATTTTCAGGCAACCTTTAAAATTTTCCCAATTTTCAGGATTAATAGAATGGAAAAATAATTTATTTAATCTAAAAAATATAGTTATACAAAACGATGATATTAATTCAATTATCAATGGAAGCTATAAATATATAGATCACCAAAATGACTTTATTGACTTATCAATAAAATTACCATCACTTAGTTTACCAAGTTTGCAAAAATACTATCCAAAACAGCTTGGTAAAAAAACTTTACATTGGTTAGATACATCACTTCTTAAGGGACAAGCTCAAAATACATTTATAAGAATTAAAGGTAAGAGCAAAGAATTTCCTTTTGTAAATAATAAAAATGAAGCTGATACTCAAAAAGGAATCTTTACAGTTGAATCCGATGTCATAAATAGCTTTATTGAATATGGTATAGGTTGGCCCGAATTAAATAATTTCGATTTTCAAGTTAATGTCAAAAATAATACTATTGAATTTACAAGTAATAAAGGGGATCTTTTACAAAATAATATCCAAAAGATGAGCGCAACTATCTCGCCTATGAATATCGAATATCCAATTATGGAAATTGATCTTATTTTAGATAGCCCAATCCCAAAAATTGTTAATGCAATAAATAAAAGTCCAATTAAAAAAGTTATGAAAGGTCTTTTTGATGAAATGAAAGGTGAAGGTCCTGGAAAACTTGCTGTAAAACTTCAAATTCCTCTTAAGGATGAGGATAATATTACATTTAAAGGAAACTATGAATTTCAAAATAGCTATCTAATTAATGATTCTTTGGGTATGCCCAAAATTGAAAATATTTTTGGTTATGTTGAGTTTGATCAAAACAATATAGAAATAAAAGAAGCTAAAGCAACCATATTAGATAGTCCAATAAAGTTATCATTAAATAATTTAGGTGACATAACTCAAGTTAATATTGACGGCATAATTAATGAGGATTTTTTTCGATCGGCTTTTGGGGACGATTGGGCAAATAAATTAATTGGTGAAGCTTCTTGGTTTGGAGAAATAAAAATAAAAGATAAGACAACTGATATAATGGTTTCAAGCGATTTAAAAGGTCTTCAATCAGATCTACCCCTTCCTTTCAATAAAGATAAAGATGAAGTAAAAACTTTTTTATTTACTAAGCAGGCCTCCAAAGTTAATCAAGAAATAATAAAAGCTGAAATTAGCACTATTGTATTTGCAAAATTAATCAAAGAAATAGATGCAAATGGAAAAATGGAATTTAAAAATGGGCTTATTAGTATTAACTCACCACAAAAAAAATTACCCGAGCAAGGAATATTATTATTCGCTGAATTATCGGAAGTCAACTTTGAGAATTTTAATTCTCTTTTTAATAATCTTGGAACAAAATCATTAATTACTTCTGCTGATATAGATATAAATGAATTAGATATTTTTGGATATAAAATATTAAATTCAAACATAAGATATCTACCAAGTAGTGATAAAACAAATATTCAAATAAAATCAGATGATGTCTTAGGTAACATTTTATGGAATCAAAACGAAAATTTAGTTAAAGCAGGTTTTGAAAAACTTCATCTTAAAAAAAATAATGCTTTAATCGATAATGATGAAGAAAAATTTATTTTTTCAGATCCTCCAATTGTAAATATTAAAGCAAAATCTTTAAAGGTAGATGATTATAATTACGGCAGTTTAAGTCTAAATGCCTATAAAGAAAATAAAATATGGAATATTGAAAACTTCAAAATCAATAACCCTAGCCATAAAATAAGTGGTTCAGGCTTTTGGGATGATGAAGGCTTAAATCCAAATACTTCAATTAACTTCACATGGAATATAGATAATATTCAAAAAACATTTGACCAGCTTTCTTATCCAGAGCTTATAAAAGATGGAAAAGCAAGCGTTATTGGTCTTCTTAGCTGGCCAAATAGTCCTTTTGATTTTGATAGTTCTCAGCTTCAAGGTAATTTCTCATTAACTGCAAATGATGGCATAGTTTTAGAAGCTAAACCGGGTGTAGCAAGACTTTTTGGGCTATTAACCCTTCAAAACCTTCCACGAAGATTATCACTAGACTTTAGTGATATCTTCAGTAAAGGATTTATTTTTGACAGAATTAATGCTGGAGTAATCGTAAACAAAGGTATTTTAAAATCAAATAGGTTCACGATGGAAGGGCCAGCAGCAGAAGTATCTATCAAAGGGGAGACAAACATTATTGAAGAGACTCAAAATATTCACGTTGTAGTAAATCCAAGAATTAGTGATAGTCTTTCACTACTATCTTTAGCAGGAGGTCCTCTTGCTGGTGCAGCTGCATTTGTGGCACAAAAAATACTAAAAGATCCTCTTAATAAAATTATGTCTGATGAGTATCAGATAATTGGAACCTGGGATGAGCCAGAAGAAATTAGTACTCCAAGAGGAGAAAGATTTGGTAAAATGATTGATCAAGAAATCTTAGAGCCATCATCTGAATTTTTAAATATTAAATAAAATGTCTACTTATAATTTTTCAAATAAATTTCTTCTTAATCCAGCTGAAATTAGCCATAATAATTTGTCCTTGATAATGGATAAAATAAAAAATAAAAATTTAGATTATGCAGATCTATATTTTCAATACTCAAAGAATGAATTTTGGTCTTTAGAAGATGGTCAAGTTAAAAATGGAAGCTTCTCAATAGACCAAGGTGTTGGTGTTAGAGCTGTTAGTGATGAAAAAACAGCGTTTACTTTCTCAAATGACATATCATTAAATACACTCAATGATTCATTAAAAATTATAAACTCGATTACAAACCAAGGACAGTCAAACTCGATACCAATCCCAAAAAAAAATTCAGCTAAATCAATTTATACAAATAGTGATCCTATAACTAAATTTGATAATCAAAGAAAAATCAATTTGCTTGAAAAAATTGAATCGATTGCAAAATCAATTGATAAAAGAGTTATAAAAGTATCTGCTTCTTTAGCAGCACAATATGAAGTAGTGTTGATTAAAAATTTTGAAGGAAATCTGATCGAAGATGTAAGACCATTAGTAAGGTTATCTGTAAGCGTTATATCAGAACTAGACGGTAAAAGGGAACAAGGTTCATCTGGAGGTGGAGGGAGATATCTTCTTGATTTTTTCACTGATGAAGTACTTGAAAGCTATGCTAAAAAAGCTGTTAAACAATCATTAATTAACCTAGATGCTCGCCCTGCTCCTGCTGGTTCAATGACAGTTGTTCTAGGATCTGGGTGGCCTGGTATTTTACTTCATGAAGCAATCGGTCATGGACTAGAAGGAGATTTTAATAGAAAAGGTACTTCTGCTTTTAGTAACATGTTAGGCCAACAAGTTGCTTCAAAAGATATTACGGTTGTTGATGATGGCACAATTACAAATAGACGGGGATCTCTTAATGTTGATGATGAAGGAAATTCAACAAATAAAACAGTATTAATTGAAAATGGGATTTTGGTTGGATATCTTCAGGATAGTCTTAATGCTAGATTAATGAATATGCCGTTAACGGGAAATGGCCGACGAGAATCATATGCTTATGCACCAATGCCAAGAATGACAAATACTTATATGTTAAATGGAAATAAGGATCCAGAAGAAATTATCAATTCAGTTGATAATGGTCTTTATGCTGAAAACTTTGGTGGTGGTCAAGTTGATATAACAAGTGGTAAATTTGTTTTTTCCGCATCTGAAGCATGGGTAATAAAAAATGGTAAATTAGATTATCCAGTTAAGGGGGCAACAATTATTGGTAATGGGCCTGATATTCTTAAAGAAGTTAGCATGGTTGGTAATGATATGAATTTAGACTCAGGTGTTGGGACTTGTGGTAAAGATGGTCAAAGTGTTCCAGTTGGGGTTGGTCAACCAACATTAAAGATTGATAACATCATTGTAGGTGGCACTGAATAAAAAAGATAATTGCTATTAAAAAATCATTTAATCCTATTTTTATACTCTAAAGTTCTAGTATCAATCTCTATCTTATCTCCATTTTCACAAAACAAAGGGACCATTAATTCAAAACCAGTACTTATTTTAGCAGGCTTCATAACTTTACCTGAGGCTGTATCTCCTTTAACTGCTGGCTCTGTATAAGTAATTTCTCTTACAATAGAATTAGGTAATTCAACTGAGATAGCTTTTTCATCATAAAAAACTACCTCACATGACATACCATCTTCTAAAAATTTTAACGTTTCTTCCATGTTGTCTTTATCTACTTCATACTGATTAAAGTCAGAATCCATAAAAATATAATTTGGATCAGAAAAATAAGAAAAAGATACTTCTTTTTTTTCAAGAATTACTACATCAAATTTATCGGTTGCTTGGTAAATAGTTTCAGTTGAATTATTCGTAAGTAAGTTTTTCATTTTCATTTTAACTATTGCAGCATTTTGCCTCCTCCCTGATTTGGATACATTATATTCCGCTTTGTGAATCACCATTGGAGAGCCATCAACCATTATGACGTTACCTACCCTAATTTCTTGAGCTGTTTTCATTAAGATTACCTTTGAAATTTAATAAAAAAACGTAGAAATTATACTTTATTTTTACCTTCTAAGATTACAATGTAATTACTTATGATACAAAATACATCAAGCACAATTATCTGCATGACCGAAAATCAAGTTCAAGATTTTCGGCTAATGTACAAAGAAAAACTTAAAAAAAACATCATACGATTACCAAGTATTTACTCAATAAACCGTTGGCTACAAAATGAATACATTAAATTTTGCATGGTAGGGTCAATTAATGAAAGTTATAGCATTTTAAATGGTATTGAAGAGAAATTACTCTGGGAAAAAATTATTCAAAATGACCTTAAAAAAGACAAAATCGAAAAGAGACAAGTTAATGACATAACTGAAAAAGTAATAAGTGCAGATAGGCTTATTAGAGAATATAAGATTAGTAATAATGAGTTAAAAAATAAAGAAACCGAAACATACGAAGAAATATATAAATTTAATAAATGGCGCGATGAATTTGATGGTTATTGTGCTCAGATGAATCTATTAAGCAGACTTGGCTTCATTGAGTTTTTTAAAGAAAAGCAAAAGGAGCATAAAATTATTAAAGATCAAGAGATATTCCTAGCAGGATTTGATAATAAAACCTATATATATCAAGAACTTATTGATATTCTCAGTAAAGAAAACATAATAAAAGATTATAAATATGAAGAAAACATAATAGAACGACGAGAAACAAAAATAGTATGCAAAAATATTGAAGATGAAATTAAAGCAGTTACTCAATGGGTTAAAGAAAATCAGAACAAGAAACTACTAATCATAAGTCCAGAACTAAGTAGATTTCAAAAAAAATTACAAAATAGGCTAGATCGAGAAATACAACCTAATATTTTTAAAGAATATAATAAAAATAATATATATAGTTCGAATCTTCAGCGGCCTTTATCAAATGAACCAATAATAAATGCCGCAATAAATCTACTAAAATTAAATTATAAGAATCAAGATAATGTAAAACTAATCTATGAATCATTACTTTTCAATAATTGGATTGATGAGGAGAATTATGAAGATAGAGAACAATTAGCTAACTATATTAATGATAAAAAATTTCCAAAAATATCTATTTTTTCTTTAATTAGACTGATAAAAAGTGACACTAAAATAAACAATTTAAATCTTAACTCTTTAACCAATATTCTTTCTTTGATCATAAAAAATCAAGAATTTTGTGTAAAAAAGAAAGGAATTAATGAATGGGTTAATTTTACCGAGCAATATTGGAAAGAAATAAAAATTTTTAAAATAAATAATTTATTATCATTTGAAATCAATAATATAGAAAGTTTAATTAAATCATTACATAAAGCTAAAAATAATCAAATAATTGATAATAATATTACATTTAAAGAATACTGGGAAATACTTTTTACCCAACTAGAAAATACACCTGCTCCCGAAGAAAAAAAGGAATCTTTTGTCGATATTAATGGTTTTGCAGAAAATCCAATCAAAAATTATGATGCTCTTTGGCTTATGAATATGAATACAGATTTCTGGCCCGGCAAAATCGAATTTAATCCATTTATCCCAAAGAAGCTTCAAAAAAAATATCACATCTATGATGAAATTTATACCAAAAAAATAAATGAAGTTCGTTTAAATAGGCTAAAGACTTTTAGTTCAGATATTACGATATCTTACTCAGAGAAAGATGGTGATAAGCTATTATTTCCAACACCAGGATATTTTGAGAAATTAAAACCTAATCAAGTTTCTTTAAAATTAATAGGAAATCAAAATCCTAATACTGAAGTCATTGAAGATCACAAAGCGCCTGCAATAGCCGGATCTGAAATTACTATCTCAAGTGGGATTCGCACTCTAGAGAACTATCAAAAGTGTCCTGCATGGGCTTTTTATGAAAATAGACTACATGCAACTTCTTTTCAAGAAGATAATCAAGATGAGATTTCTAAAAGATCTAGAGGCAGTCTTATCCATGAGCTTTTAGAAAATTTTTGGAGTAAACATAAAAACTCTATCAACTTAGCTAATATGTCCGAGAAAGTTCTCGTCCAAAATATAGAAAAATTAACATGTGAAGTTATAGCCAATTACAAAAAAAATAAACCACATCTGACTCCAAACCAAATTAAGCTTGAAGAGGACTTTTATAAAGATTTACTGTATCAATGGCTAACCTATGAAAAAACCAAAAGGCCAAAATTTACTGTTGTTGAGTGCGAAAAAAAGTACAAAATCAAGATTGATCGAATAAGTTTTAATGTAATTATTGATCGAATTGATGAATATGAAGATGGCTCAAGGTTAATTATTGACTATAAAACAGGGACACAAAAACCAATATCTCACTGGAGCAAAAACCCAATAACAAGCTTACAAATGCCGATTTATACTTCATACGCAAAAATAAAAGATATCAGCGGGGCTGGTATTGGTTATATTCATAATAATAATATCAAACTAGTTGGATTATCCTCTTATCATCAAAACCCAATCGATGCAGAGCTAAAAGAATACTCTTCATCAAAAAAAGATGAAGATCAATGGCAACATCTTATCAATTTATGGGGAATTACTATTGGTAAACTTGCGTCAGAATTTTTAAGTGGAGATGCAAGAATGATATTTGAGAAAAATAGTGATCTTGAGAATTGTAATGTAAGGCCCCTCTTAAGATTAGCTGAAGCTAAATGGTTATATGAGAAAGAAGATGAATAAACCAATAGATCAACCAACTCGAGATGAGGTTATCGACCCAAAATTTTCTTTTCTAGTTCAGGCGCCTGCTGGATCTGGTAAAACAACTACTCTAGCCAACAGAATACTGCAACTTTTAATAAAAGTTAATAGTCCAAAAGAAATTATTGCAATGAGCTTTACAAATAAAGCAGCTGCGGAAATGCATTGCAAAGTTAAAGAACAATATGAAAGTCCGGAACATAAAGAGATAGTCAAAAAAATTGAATTGAGAGCTAAAAAGCTCAAATGGGACCGTAATTATCTAGAATTATTGCAAATAATGACAATTGATAGCCTCGCATCAAAAATTACGCGCCATACCCCTATTCTCAGTAACTCCCTATTTATGAATATCAGTGAAGACCCTCATTCACTTTACGAATCTGCAGTAAAAGAAACTATGAAAAATAGTCAGCAATTATCTGAATTATTTCCATTTCTGAATTATGACTATCAAAAAATAGAAAAACAATTAATTAAACAACTCGAAACTAGAGATCAATGGTTAGATAAAGTAAATAATTACACTAATATCGGTCCAAAATCTATCGAGAATGAAATAAAAGATTATTGGTCACAGGAGACAGGAAAATATGTTAGCGAACTCAGAAAATTATTTAATAAAAATCAAATAGAAGACATCAAAAATATTTTATCGTACCTGGATTCCAATTTTACTCATCAGGAAAATAAAATAGATTTTTGGCTTATATTTAGAGATTTAATAATGACTAAAGAAGGAGAAGTTCGTAAGCGATTTGGTCTAAAAGAAGGATTTGCAAAGGAAAAAGAAGGTGAATTTCATAAAGAAAAATTATTAAAATTAATTAAATTTATTAATATAAACAATGTTTTACAAAATTTTAATAATGTATTATATGAAGAAAATATATTTGATATTTTTCCATCAAAAATACATAGTGCATGCATCCTCCTCTCAGAACTTCATAAAAATCTTCTAATAGAATTTAAATTTAAAGGAGAGATAGATTATATCCAAGCGACTGATAATGCCAATTATGCTTTAGAGGAAACAGATGTTGGCATACTATTTGATGAAAATATTTCCCATATTCTAGTCGATGAATTTCAAGATATAACTCCATCGCAAGAAAAATTTCTTGAAAAGCTTACTTATAATTTTTCAGGAAATCCCAACAAATCTTTTTTTGCTGTTGGAGACCCTATGCAATCTATATATCGTTTTAGGAAAGCTGATGTTGGTATTTTTCTTAATTTACAAACTAAGGAAAAGTTTGGAGAAGACATTAAACTTAAAGTACGTAGATTAGAAGTAAATTTTCGATCAGATAAAAAGATTATTGATTGGTTAAATGGTACATATAAAAAAGTATTTGGGGAGATTAATGATATAGATAAAGGCTTAATCGAATACCATCCTTCATTTGAGGCTCCAAAAACTGAAGACACCGAAGGTAACGGTGTTCATTTTCATATACTTGAAAACAAAACGAAAGATATTTTTACTGAACAAAATGAAGAGGCTGAGTATATTTTACAAACGATAAAAGCTATAAGAGCTACCCAAAAAAATATTGAAATTGCAGTCTTAACTCGCAACCGATCACATTTAACAGACTTGTTAACCAAGATGAGACAAAAAGATATCCCAATTCTAGCAATCGAGATTGATTCAATCGAATACAACCAGGCATTTCAGGATATTCTTTGCCTCACCAAAGCGCTTTATAACCTAAATGATAGGGTTAGTTGGATTGGTACCTTAAGGGCTCCCTGGTGTGGTTTAAAGTTGGAAGATTTAACTTGTCTATTTGAAACAAACACAAAAGAAACGCCATGGAGGATTATTAATGATATTTCAGTAACAAAAAATTTAACCAGTGATGGAAAAAAAAGATTGGAATGTCTCAGAGAGATTATAAATAAAAATATACAATTTCGAGGCAGAGTTGCACACCGTTTTTTTATTGAAGCAATATGGAGACAGTTACTTGGAGAAGAAACAGTAGATACCGACGATATAAAGCAAATTGATACATTTTTAGATCTAGTTGATCAATCAAGCTCACCCCTATCTATTGATTTTGATAAATTAAACCGACTCGTCGAAGATTTACATACTGATCACCAATCAAATGAAAAACCAGTCCAATTTTTTACGATTCATAAAGCAAAAGGTATGGAATTTGACTGCGTCATTATTCCTGGAATTGGACGCATTCCAAAATCAGAAGATCACACATTCATTGGACAAGATAAGACAGTATTATCCCTTAATAATAATAAAGAAAAGCAAGATAATCTTTATAATTACCACCGAAGCAAAGAATTAATAAGACTACAAAATGAAAAAATTAGACTGCTTTATGTAGCAATTACAAGAGCTAAAAAATACTGTCACCTAGTTGGAACAGTTGAAGAAAATTCAAAGGGTGAACTAAATCCACCTAAAAACAGCTTCCTGAAAATATTGTGGCCTCAAGCTGTAACTAAAGACAATGAAAATAAAAGGGATAAAGATAAATTTATACCTAAATTAAGGCGGCTTAAAAGTAAAAACTTTAATCGAAAAATAGCAATAAATACCAAAATTTCATCAAATAAAACAATAGAAAATAAGAAAATATTCGCAGAAAATATTTATACATTTTCAGGTACTATGATTCATAATTACTATGAATTAATAATTAAAAATCAATTAGATATAGATAATTTATTAAGTAAAAAATTAAGTTATATTTCTGAGGTATTTACTAAAAATCGCTATAAAGAGTCTGAAATAAACACTGCAATTTCAATCGTAAAAAAAGCTTTGTTATCACTTCAAAAAAGTAAAGATGGAAAATGGATATATCAACTTCATGAAGATGAAGGTATGGAAATCAATTATTTACATACAGCTGATAATAAAACTGAAATGCTTATTCCAGATCGAACTTTTATAGAAGATAATACTAGATGGATAATTGACTATAAAACAGTATTTAATGATAAAGATGTAAAAATTACCAAGGACTTCATTGATCAATTAAATTTATATGAATTACTGTTTATTAATGATGATATTCCAATTCAAAAAGCTATTTATTTTGTTGCGCAAGGAAAACTTAGTTTAATTTAAACCGTATCTTTTAATAATTTTTTAATATAGGCTGATCGCTCTTTTAACTTTTCAATTGAAATCATTGCTTTTATCTTGTTAGGCCCGTTCATTTTAATTGTTTTATCAGATTGAATGAGGTCAATTAATTTAACTGGATCAATATTAGCATCACTTTGAAAAGTTATTTCAATAGATGAAGAGCTAGCGTCTACCTTTATTACATCATATTTATCTATATCTACTCTTAATTGATGGGTAATAATTAAGTTTTTTGCCTGGTCTGGCAAAACACCAAATCTATCAATTAATTCTTCCGTTAATTCATTTAATTTTTCAGTATTTTCACAGTCTGATAAACGTTTATATATAATCAATCTCTCATTTACATTATGACAATAGTTCTTAGGGAGGATTGCTGGTGCATGTAAATTTATTTCTTTATGTTTATTTAAAGGTGTATCAATATCTAATTTTTTACCTAATTTTATTTGCTTAACTGTTTTATTTAGCATATCAATATATAAATTAAAGCCAATTTCATGAATTTGACCACTCTGACTTTCTCCAAGTAAATCTCCTGCCCCTCTAATTTCCAAATCATGGATTGCTAAATAATAGCCTGCGCCCAAATCTTCTAATAATTGTATTGCTTCTAATCGTTTTTTAGCTTGCGACGATATTTTTTTATCTTGATCTAAAAGAAGATAAGCATAAGCTTGGTGATGCGAACGACCTACTCTCCCCCTAAGTTGATGTAACTGACCCAAACCAAACTTGTCTGCACGATTTATGATAATTGTATTAGCAGTAGGTATATCTATTCCATTTTCTATAATGGTGGTACATAACAAAATATTTATTCTTTGCTGATTAAAATCCTGCATTACACGTTCAAGCTCTTTTTCCCTCATTTGACCATGAGCAATTCCTATTTTCGCTTGAGGAATTAACGTTGAAAGCCTTTCAAACATTGATTTAATTGTATTTACTTCATTATGAAGGAAATATATTTGACCACCCCTATTAAACTCACGAAGAACCGCTTCGCGAATAGTGCCAGCACTAAATTCATATACAAATGTTTTTATTGATAATCGTTTTTGGGGGGGAGTAGCTATGATAGAAAATTCTCTTAATCCCTCCATTGCCATTGATAATGTTCTTGGTATTGGTGTAGCTGTCAAAGTTAAAACATCAACATTTGCCCTAAATTCTTTTAAATTCTCTTTTTGTCTCACACCAAAGCGATGTTCCTCATCTATAATAACTAGGCCAAGATCTTTAAATTCAACGTCAGATTGTAAAAGTCTGTGAGTGCCGATAATTACGTCAACTTTACCTTCTTTTAATTTTACCAATGATTCTTTTTGTTGTTTTTTAGTTTTAAATCTTGATATTTCTTCAATCTTTATTGGCCATTTTGCAAATCTATCTATAAATGTATTAAAATGTTGCTCGGCTAATAAAGTTGTTGGGACTAAAATAACTACCTGTTTAGAATTCATTACAGATATAAAAGTAGCTCTTAAAGCCACTTCTGTTTTACCAAAACCAACATCACCACAAACCAATCTATCCATTGGTCTCGGAGCTTCTAAATCTTTTATTACACTTTCTATAGCTTCTAACTGATCAGGAGTTTCTTCAAATAAAAACCCTTCAATAAAAGATTCATAATCATTTAAATCTATAACTTGACTAGTACCTTTCTGCAAGGATCTTTTTGCATAGATACTCAAAAGTTCTGCTGCTGTATCATGAATTTGTTTAAGGGCTTTTCTTTTTGATTTATCCCAAGCCTTACTTCCAAGACTATTGAGAGGAGCTGATTCAGCTGGGCCACCAGAATACCTAGATATTAGATGAAGTTGTGGAACAGGTACATATAATTTAGTATTTCCATGATAATGAAGTAATAAAAATTCTGTTTGATTATTATCAAAATCTAAATTAGTTAAACCATGATATCTCCCAACCCCGTATTGCTCATGAACAACTGGATCTCCTATTTTGAGTTCAGTTAAATCTTTAACAATAGCTTCAGAATTAAAATTTTTATCTCTATTTTTTTTAGTTTGTTGCTTTACAAAATTTGGAAAAATTTCATTTTCGGTAATAACACAAATGTCCTTAGACAAAAATCCTTTGTGAAGAGCACTTGTTATAAGGTTTACCTTGTCTTTAGACTCCTTAAATTTTTGCCAACTTTCTACTACAGAAAATTTAATTTTACTATCCCTTAGCAAATCACCTAATATCTCCCTCCTCCCTAAACCTTCAGCACATATTAAAATTTTATTTTTTTTGCTTTTAATAAATGTATTTAATTTTTTTAATGGGGATTCATTACTTCTATCAATACTCAGGTCATGCGGAAAACTTGCTAAGACTTTATTTTTAGCTTTTATTTTTTGAAATTTATCTATATTTCTAAAAAATATATCTGAACGCATTAAGAAATTATGAGGTTCTAAAATAGGTCTTTCTATATCATACGCATATAAACTAAACCTTTTTTCAGCTTCTTGCCAATAGTTCTGGGATGCTTCAGCTAAAGATTCGTCTATAAAGATAGGATCATCTATATCTAAATAATCAAATATCGTATTTGTAGATTCAAAAAACAAAGGCAAATACCACTCCATTCCAGCAAAAGGAGTTCCCTTAGTAATGCTTTTATATATTTTTGATTTTGATGGATCTCCTTCAAATTTTTCTCTATAATTCTGACGAAAAATTTTTATACCTAATTCGTCAAGCGGGCATTCTCTTGCAGGTAATAATTCTATTTTATTGATAGGGTATAAGCTTCTTTGTGAATCAGGATCAAACGTTCTAATAGAATCAATCTGTGTATCAAAAAAATCTATTCGATATGGCACCATTGAGCCCATTGGAAACAAATCAATTATTCCACCTCTTATTGCATATTCACCGGGATGAATTACCTTCTCCACATTTAAGTAACCATTTTTAATTAATGTTGCTTTGAAACTTTCTAAATCTACATTTTGGTTTTTTTTAAATTGAAAACTATATTTTTCAATATAATCTCGGGGAGGAACTAAATGAAGTGCTGTTGTAATTGGAATTAGATTTATATCAAATTCTTTTTTAGTCATTTGATATAAGGTTAATAATCTTTCTGAAATTAAATCTGGATGTGGTGAAATTTGATCATAAGGTAATGTTTCCCAGTCTGGTAAAAGATTTACTTTAAATTTAGGGAAAAACCATGAAATCTCCTCTTTTATTCGAACAGCATCAAATACCGAGCAAGTAATAACATTTAGTGATTTAGAATCTTTTTGTAAAAAGTCTTCGAAATATTCTCCAATCGAATGGCTAAGAGAAGTTCGAACCTCAAGAAAGAAATCTTTTTGTGATTTATTATTTACTAATTTTGTAGGCATGCAATACTATCTTTATTAAACCGCACATTATAAACAATTATTACTAATATAAATGGGAAATAGACATGGATGATAAAGAATTAGTTGCAAGAGAAGCACTAAATTATGTTGAAAATAATACGATAGTTGGTCTTGGTACAGGCTCAACGGCAAACTATTTTATTGAAGGATTAGCAAAAAAAATAAAGAAAGAAAAACTGAATATAGAAGTAGTTGCTAGTTCAACAATTAGTGGTATTAATGCAACTAATGCTGGATTGCATTGTGTTTCTCTCGATCAAATTGAATCAATTGATTTATATGTTGATGGTGCAGACGAAATTAATTATGGTAGTGGTATCGGAATACAAGTTCTTAAAGGTCGAGGATATGATTTAATAAGAGAAAAATTATTAGCAAGGTCCAGTAAAAAGTGTGTGATCATCGGTGATGATTCAAAAATGGTAGATAAGATTGGTTCTAATTTTCCAATTCCAGTTGAAGTTTCTCCTATTGCATGGAAAATAACAAAAACACTTATTGCGCAATTTGCAGCTGAATGTAATTTAAGAAATAATACAGCTGGTGATGGTTTTGCTATAACTTCTTATGGTAATTTAGTTCTTGATTGTAGATTCAAAGATAAAAAAGATATTCATGATTTATCAGCATGGTTATCAAATATTCCTGGCGTCCTTGAACATGGTATTTTTTTAGATACTGTTCATACTATTATAATAGCTGGTAATGGTGATCTCACTCATATAGATGACTCAGCTATGATTTAGTAATAGTTAAAACTTTTTTTCCATTCATATATGAAACCAATGCTTTCGGTATCTCAATGTCACCATTTTCTTGTTGGAAGTTTTCTAGAATTGCTACCAAAGTTCTCCCCACTGCCAAACCAGAGCCATTCAATGTATGTAAATATTGATTTTTCCCATTAGCATCTTTGTATCTTGCTTTTAATCTTCTAGCTTGGAAATCTTCACAATTTGATATCGATGATATTTCTCGATATGTATTCTGTGATGGAAGCCAAACTTCAATATCAAAAGTCTTAGCTGCCCCAAAACCCATATCACCTTTACATAATGTAACAACTCTATAGGGTAATTCTAATTTTTGAAGAATATTCTCTGCATGAATCACCATTTCATCAAGCACTTCATAACTCTTATCAGGATGACTTATTTGAACCATTTCAACTTTATCAAACTGATGCTGTCGAATCATACCTCTCGTATCCTTTCCATATGAACCTGCTTCAGACCTAAAACATGGTGTATGTGCAGTAAATTTTAATGGTAATTTGTTCTCTTCAATTATAGTATCTCTAACAAGATTGGTTAAAGTTACCTCTCCTGTTGGGATCAGATAAAGTAAGTCATCATCACTTTTACTTGTTTTAAATAAATCTTCGGCAAATTTTGGTAATTGTCCCGTACCAATCAGTGAATCTTCGTTAACTAAATAAGGTGTATAACATTCTTCATATCCATTTTCTTGTGTTTGAATATCAAGCATCATTTGACCTATAGCTCGATGTAATCTAGCCATTTCGCCTTTCATAGTAACAAATCTCGTACCTGATAGCTTTGTTCCTAATTCAAAATCTAAGCCATGTTGTAAACCTACATCAACATGATCTTTTATTGCATAACTAAAATTTTTAGGTTTTCCATATTCTTTTAAAGTTATATTATCTTTTTCTGAATTACCATTTGGTACTGATTGATGAGGAATATTAGGAATATTTAATAAAAAATTATTTAAAGATGTTTGAATTAAGGCTAACTGACTCTCTAGTTCTTTTAATGTGTCAGAAATAATATTTACTTGTGACATTAATTCAGATACATCATTACCTTTTCCCTTTTCACTACCAATATTTTTTGAAAATTGGTTTCTTTGCTCTTGTAACTCCTGAGCCTTAACTTGAATTACTTTTCTATCTTTTTCTAAAGAAGTATATTTTTTTATATCCAAATCAAAACCTCGCTCTTTGAGGAGTTTTGAGATTCCTTTAGTATCTTTTCTTAATAAATTTATATCTATCATTTCTTATCCTGCTTATTTTTGTATGAATCATCTAATGATTTCAAATAATCTAATTTTTCTTTAATTTTAATTTCTAAACCACGATTCGTTGGTTTGTAAAATTTTATTGGCTCTATTTCATCAGGAAAATATTTTACACCAGCAGCATAAGCATCTGGTTCATTATGTGCATAACGATAATTTTTTCCATAGTCTAAATTTTCCATCAATTTTGTTGGTGCATTTCTTAGATGCAAAGGTACGTCAAATTGCTGATGTTCTTTAATAAAAGTCTTAGCATCATTATAAGCCATATATGATGAATTACTTTTAGGAGCTGATGCTAAATATAAAATAGCATTTACTAATGCTAATTCTCCTTCTGGATAACCCAATCTTTCAAAAATTTGATAAGCCTCTAAAGCAACTGTTTGAGCTTTTAAATCAGCTAAACCAATGTCTTCTATAGAAATTCTTATTATTCTTCTCGCTAAATAAAGTGGGTCAGCACCACCATCAAGCATCCTTAGCAACCAATATATCGATGCATCAGGATCTGAACCTCTAACTGATTTATGCATTGCTGATATTTGATCATAGAATTGTTCGCCACTTTTATCAAACCTTCTAGTTTTATCAGAAATTATTTTCTCAACTAGTTTATTATTTATATTTCCCTCTATTTTAGGTTTAAAGTTATTAATAAGCATTTCAAGTAAATTTATTAAGCGTCTGGCATCTCCGTTTGCATATGTAAGAATGATATCTTTGGCTTTATTATCTATTTTTATTTTGTCAAATTTATTTATAACCCTATCAATGATTGTATTTAATTCATCTAAAGACAATATTTTTAAAACATATATCTGGCATCTACTTAATAATGCGGTGTTGACTTCAAAAGAGGGATTTTCAGTTGTTGCGCCTATTAAGGTTATTAGTCCTGATTCAATGTGTGGTAAAAAAGCATCTTGTTGACCTTTATTAAACCTATGCACTTCATCAATAAAAAGTATAGTTTTTTTATTTTGTTGTTCTAATGAAAACTTAGCTTTTTCTATTGACTCCCTAATTTCTTTAACCCCAGACAGTACAGCTGAAATAGAAATAAATTGAGCATCTGTACTATTTGCAATAACACGAGCTATTGTCGTTTTACCCACCCCTGGTGGCCCCCATAAAATCATAGATGGTAGATTTCCAGAAGTTATTGCAACTTTCAGTGACTGACCATCACCCAAAAGATGATCTTGTCCTATAATATCTCCAACATTTTTAGGTCTTAAAAATTCAGCTAAAGGAATTGATGGCTCAGTGTTCATTTAATTTTTTATAACGTCAATACCATCGGGAGTATTGAATAAGAAGAATGCATCATTAATTTTAATATTCTGATTAATATCAATAAACTGAATTTCAGTTTTATTGTCAAATCCGTCAATAATTGTCATGAATTTTAATCTATCATGGGAAAAATTAATAAATACTTCTTTGAAATTAGCCTTTTCAGGGTCATGCGGCACGGCTTTAAACCAATCAATTTCTTTGTCTCTAATTCTAGTTATTTTAAACAAACTTTCTATATCTTTTGTTACTAAAAGCATGGCTGGACTAACCCCACCAATTTTTTTTAACTGACTAATAACAACCTGCTTTAAATCAGGGTCATAAAGATATAATAATTCTCCATCACTTATTAACTGACTTTTTAATGGTTTAAGATAATCCCACTTAAATAAATTAGGTTTTTTAAAAAAAAATTGGCCTGAAACTTCTTGAAGTATTGCGCCATTTTGATCGGTCACTTTTTGTTTGAAATCACCAGTAAGAGATTTCATTTTATTTAATTTTTCTGATAATTCAAAATGTGAATTAGCTGATACATTTAAACAAAATAATAATAATAAAAGAAAAAGTCTAATCATCTTTATTACTGGTTATAATTTCTCGATTTCCATTGCTTTGCATTGGTGTCACTAACCCAGCTTTTTCCATATCTTCAATAATTCTAGCTGCACGATTATAGCCAATTCTCAAATTTCTTTGGACATATGAGATTGAGGCTTTTTTAGATTTGAGCACAATTTCAACAGCTTCATCATAAAGAGGATCTTTCTCCCCTGATGAACTAGATTCTCCTAAAATATTGTCAACTCCCTCATTAGGATTAAGTATTTCTTCAATATATTCAGGCTCACCTTTCGATTTAAGAAAATTAACTACTTTATGAACCTCTTGATCAGAAACAAAAGCCCCGTGTATTCGATCTGGATAGCCTGTTCCAGGTGGCATATATAACATATCCCCTTTACCTAAAAGTGTTTCTGCACCCATTTGATCAAGAATTGTTCTTGAATCTATTTTACTTGATACTTGAAATCCAATGCGCACTGGAATATTTGCTTTAATTAATCCAGTAATAACATCAACAGATGGTCTTTGAGTAGCTAAAACTAGATGTATTCCAGATGCTCTTGCTTTTTGTGCTAGTCTCGCAATTAATGCCTCAATTTTTTTACCCATTGTCATCATTAAATCTGCTAATTCATCAATGACAATTACAATTAATGGTAATTCTTCTAAAACCTCAGGATTTTCTGGATCTAGTGAAAATGGATTTGTTAAAGGTGTACCTTTTTCACTAGATTCTTTTAATTTCTGATTAAATCCAGCTAAGTTCCTGACTCCAAATTCTGACATTAATTTGTATCTTTTCTCCATTTCTTGAACACACCAATTTAATGCATTGCTAGCCTGCCTCATATCAGTCACCACAGGTGACAATAAGTGAGGAATTCCCTCATAAACTGAAAGCTCAAGCATTTTAGGATCAATTAAAATCATTTTGACTTTTTCAGAGGTTGCTTTGTACAAAAGACTTAGAACAAGCGCATTTATAGCTACAGATTTTCCAGAACCAGTTGTTCCAGCAATTAAAATATGTGGCATCCTAGAAATATCTGCAATTTCAGGTTTGCCTGCGATGTCTTTCCCTAATGCAACAGATAATAAAGCTGAAGTGTCAGCAAATGTTTTAGAGCTAACTATTTCAGAAAGATAAACAATCTGACGATCTGGGTTTGGTATTTCTAAGCCCATACAAGTTTTTCCAGGAATAGTCTCCACTACTCTAACGCTACTAACTGATAATGCTCTAGCTAAATCCTTAGCTAAATTTATCACCTGACTTCCTTTCACCCCTGCTGCAGGTTCAAATTCATAACGAGTAATGACTGGACCTGGTTGTGCTGAAATCACTTTAGCTTCAATACCAAAATCTAATAATTTTTTTTCTATCAATCTAGAAATAAATTCAATAGTTTCTGGTGATTGGATTGATACCTCTTTTTTTGGTTGATCTAAAAGATGTAATGGAGGAAGTATTGAGTCAGAATCTCCAAAAAGACTAGTTTGTTTTTCTTTTTTTACTCTAATACTTTCTTTAGCTGGTGATTTTATGTCCAAAATTTTTACAGGGGAGCGATTTTCAAGTTTTTTTCTTTCAGAATCAACAAAAGATGACCTTTGTTGCTCAAACTTTTTTCCTTCCCTTCGATCTTGCCAGCTATCAAATTTATTAACTATACTTGTACATACATTACATATAAAGTTACCAATAGTTTCTGATATTGTTATCCATGACCAACCAGTAAATAAACTAAATCCGATAGCGAATGAAATTACTAAAAATATTAAAGTTCCAATATAGCCCATTGCTTGAGCTAAAAAATCATAAATAATATTTCCTAAAACACCACCTTGCTCAGCAGGTAATAATACTGAAAATTCAATCATATAACCTGCTTCAAATGTTGATGATGATATAAGTAGGAGGAAAAACCCTAAATAATGAATAATTAAAAGATGCTTAATTTGATAATTTTCATTTTCAATTCTTGGATAAATTAAAAAAATACTATAAATACTTAAGAAAACTAACCACCAAGCAGACAAACCAAAAATATTTAAAAATAAATCAGAAAAATAAGCACCACTAATTCCAGCTAAATTATTTATACTTTCACCAACATCAATACTATGTGAAAAGGATGGATCACTTCCTGAATAACTTATCAATGCTAGGGTTATATATAAACCTATAAATAACAAAGTAAACCAAGAAGCTTCCCTAAGAACTCTGCTCGCTAAATCTTTAGAGTTTTTCTTAGATGCGGCTAAAATCTTTTTATTTTTTGATTTTTGTCTTGAAAACAATTAAAAATTACTCGATGAAATATAATAAATTATATCAGGCTGAATATAAAATTGAACTTATAAAAAAAATTTTTAATTAATTAGCATTAAATTTAGCATTCTTAAAATATAAGATTAATTTAATTAATTAAAATGATTTAAATAATTATCTTAAATAATCATTATTATCAATTGATAAGATATGCAGTGTAAACTAGAATTACGTTTTAAAACTCTGGAAATATTAAAATTATGTCAAGACACTCGCGCCTTATTATCCTTGGTTCAGGGCCAGCTGGTTATTCAGCTGCTGTTTACGCAGCAAGAGCAAACCTAAACCCATTACTCATTACTGGCATAGCTCAAGGCGGTCAACTAATGACAACAACAGATGTCGATAATTGGCCGGCTGATGCAGATGGTGTAATGGGCCCCGATTTGATGAGTAGATTCGAAAAACATGCTTTAAGATTTAATACCGAAATAATATTTGATCATATAAATACGTGTGAATTAAAAGGTAAAAAATTTAAGCTTATTGGTGATAATGAGGAATATACATGCGACGCATTAATTATTTCGACTGGAGCTTCAGCAAAATATCTAGGCCTAGAAAGTGAAACGCAATTTTTAGGTAAAGGGGTTTCTGCATGTGCGACCTGTGATGGATTTTTTTACAAAAATCAAGAAGTAGCAGTTGTAGGTGGAGGAAGTACTGCGATTGAAGAGGCTTTATATCTGGCAAATATAGCAAGTAAAGTTACCCTTATTCATCGACGAGATGAATTTAGAGCTGAAATGATAGAAGTTAATAAAATTCATGAAAAAGTTAAAGAAGGTAAAATTGAATTAGCACTTTTTAATGAGCTTAAAGAAGTTCTCGGAGATGATTCTGGAGTAACTGGAATTAAAATTCAAGATGTAAAAACAAAGAAAATTAAAGAAATTAATTTAAAAGGTGTTTTTATTGCTATTGGCCACAAACCAAATACAGATATATTTAAAGATCAATTAGATATGGAAAATGGTTATATAGTTACTAGTTGTGGTAGAGAAGGGAATTTTACTGCCACCAGTATTAAAGGAATATTTGCTGCTGGTGATGTTCAAGATCATATTTATAGACAAGCTGTAACAAGTGCTGGTACAGGCTGCATGGCGGCTCTTGATGCAGAAAGATATCTTGCCAATCATGAATGATGATAATGAAAAAAATCTTTTTCGGGAAGCAGTAAAAAATGTAAAGCCACTTAAAATTAAGTCTAAGACTATAGATACATTAAGTAAAAAACCAAAACCAAAACCAATTGCCAAAAAATTATTAGATGATGAAAGACAAGTTTTACTTGATGCTTTGAGTGATGAATATATTTTGGAGGACGTAGAATCTGAAGATGGTTTATTATATTTAAGAACTGGTCATTCACCTGATATTCTTAAAAAACTAAAAAAAGGTTATTGGGTAGTGCAAGGTTCCATCGACCTTCATGGAATGATTTCGCAAGAAGCAAAGTCATACATTGTTGACTTTATTCAAGATTGCAAAAAAAAACATATAAGATGTATAAGAATTATTCATGGCAAAGGTATTGGATCAAAAAATAAAGAGCCTGTGTTAAGAAATAAAGTTAAGAATTGGCTAGCCCAAAAAGATGAAGTTATAGCTTATGCCCAAGCCCCTAAACATGATGGTGGTAGCGGTGCAGTTATAGTTTTACTTAAAGAATATAATTAGATTTGATTAATTAAGCAAATTGCTTGAGCAGCAATACCTTCTGATCTTCCAATAAAACCAAGTTTTTCTGTGGTTGTCGCTTTTATATTTATATCATTCAAATTACATTTACAATCATCAGCAATATTGGTTTTCATTTGACTGATGTAGGGTTGCATCTTTGGAGTCTCACAAATAATTGTTGCATCAATATTACCAACATTATAATTATTTAATTTTAATTTTTTAATAACGTCTCTTAAAAGATCACGAGAATTAATATCTTTAAATTTATCATCAGTATCAGGAAAGTGTTTACCAATATCACCAAGAGAAGACGCCCCTAATAAAGCATCTATTATTGAATGTATAAGAACATCAGCATCTGAATGACCTTCTAAACCATAATCACAGCGAATTAAAACTCCTCCAATAGTTAGAGATTTACCTTTTACAAATTTATGAACATCAAATCCTTGACCTATTCGAGTCATTTATTTCCCTTTAATTATTTTTGTAAAAATCTGATTCATATTGATTAAATCTTCAGGATAAGTAATTTTAAAATTAGTAATTAATCCTTTAAAAATGATTGGCTTTAATCCAAGAGATTCTATTGCTTGCGCTTCATCAGTCGGTATCCCATTATATTTTTCTAAGGCCTCAATTAATTGCTTATACCTAAACATTTGTGGGGTTTGTGCTAACCATAACTCATCTCGATTTTCGGTTTTAATAATTCTTTTAGATTTATCTAATCTTTTTATCGTATCAACTGATGGAATTGCTACTATACCTCCTACTTTATCTTTAACTACCTCCTTAATGAAAGAGTTAATAAATTTTTCTGTAATACCAACTCGAGCAGCATCATGAATTAATACCCAATCATCATCCGAAGAATAACTATTAATTGAATTAAGAGTATTTAAAACAGTTTCGGATCTATTGTCACCTCCAGAATAATAAATTTTGGTTTTATGAGAAAAAGAATAATTAGAATTTTCAATGTATTTTCTTTCATTAGCATTAAAACCAATTGCTATTGTATCAACTTCATTTACATTAGAAAAAATAAAATCAACCCATTCAATTAAAGCTTTTCCATGAAAGGATGAAAATTGTTTAGGTATTTCTTGCCCCATTCTAGAGCTAGAACCTGCTGCAGGAATAATTACATGAATCTTTGACATACCAAATTTTAGCATGTCAAAGAATGAACTTAATTACTTATCACTAGAAACTGAATTAATTTTATGGATAGTTATATCGGCACCATTGAATTCTTCTTCTTCTGTTAAACGAATCCCCATAGTATTTTTAACAATTGCATAAATGATATACCCTCCAAAAAATGCAACCCCAACACCCGAAACAGTCCCGACTAATTGAGATAAAAAGGTTACCCCACCAAGTCCTCCAAATTGAGTTAACCCAAAAATACCTGCAGCTATACCTCCCCAAGCACCACAAATACCATGAAGAGGCCAGACACCTAGAACGTCATCAATTTTCCATTTATTCTGTGTTAAAGCAAATGTCCAAACAAATAATGCCCCTGCAATTGCTCCAGTCGCAAGAGCTCCTAATGGATGAAAAAGATTTGATCCAGCACATACTGCAACTAATCCTGCTAAAGGTCCATTGTATAAAAATCCAGGGTCATTCTTACCAACTACTAAAGCAGCAAGTGTACCCCCTACCATTGCCATGAGAGAATTCACAGCAACCAATCCGGTAATACCATCTAACGTTTGCGCAGACATTACATTAAAACCAAACCATCCAACAGTAAGTATCCATGAACCTAATGCCAAGAAAGGAATACTTGAAGGCGGAAATGCATTTAGTTTTCCATCTTTTGAATATCTGCCATATCTTGCGCCTAACAATATTACAGCTGCTAAAGCAATCCAGCCGCCCATTCCATGAACAACAACTGATCCAGCAAAATCATTAAACGGAGCTCCAAAACTATTAGTTAAAAATTCTTGAAAACCATGATTTCCATTCCAAATAATTCCTTCGAAAAAAGGATATAAGAAACCAACTAAAAGAAATGATGCAACTATCTGAGGGTTGAATTTTGCCCTCTCTGCAATTCCACCTGAGATTATTGCAGGTATTGCTGCAGCAAATGTTAATAGAAAGAAAAATTTAACAAGCTCATACGCGCTTTTTTCACTTAGCGCTGAGGCGGCATCATAAAAATTAATTCCATAAGCTAAACTGTAGCCTATAAAAAAATAAGCTATTGTTGATACTGAAAAATCAGCCATTATTTTAGCTAAAGCATTTACTTGATTTTTTTCTCTAACTGTACCAACTTCTAAAAAAGCGAACCCAGCATGCATAGCAAGGACCATAATTGCACCCAAAAGAATAAAAAGAACGTTGCCTTGATCTGCTAAAGTTTCCATTGTTAAATTCCTATTTTTTTAATTAATTAATTATCCATAAAATTAGTTCTGTTTCTAGGATTTGGTAGTAAATTTTTCTAAATATGCCCTAAAAATAATAAAATTGCATTATTTTAGTGCAATTTCTATGATTAAATGATTTATTAGCAAAAAGGTTTTATGATTACTATCTATGTTTGATTATTTTTTTGTCTTTACAATTTTACTAGTTGTTTATTTTTGGTATGAAACTTCCGCCAAGAGAGAAATAGCTGTTTTTCATGGCAAGAACATTGCCAAACAGTTTAATTTGCAACTACTTGATGACACAGTTTATTGTAATAAAATTTCAATCGTAAGAACCTCTGAGAACTGGCCTTCAATCAAAAGAGTTTATTACTTTAGTGTTAGCGCAAGTAATGATGATAGGCTTCATTGCCAACTAACTATTTCAGGAAAAACATTAACAGATTGGTATGTGCCTCCATACCCACAGAGAGAAATATAAGTTTTGTATATTGGAAGATTTGCACCTACTCCTTCTGGTCCTCTTCATTTTGGTTCAATAATAACTGCTTTAGCTAGCTACCTTGACGCTAAAAATAATAAAGGCATATGGAAAATAAGAATTGATGATATTGATTCTCCTAGAGTTGTTAAAGGTGCTGAATCAGCTATTCTTAGTATTTTAGAAAATTTAGGTTTATTTTGGGATGATGAAATATTTAGACAAAGTAAAAATGTTAAATCTTATGAAAATTATTTTGAAATATTATGTAAAAAAAATCTTACTTATAACTGCCAATGTTCTCGAAAAAAAATTATCTCATTAAACAAATCTGACTCTAACGAAATTATTTATAATAACTATTGTAGAGAAAAACAACATCCAGCCTCGAATTCATCATCAGTGAGGATAATAGCAAACTTCACCTCAACTAACTTTCTTGACAGAGCTCAGGGTTTTCAAGCTCATAAAAGTGACAGTCTTACTGGAGATTTTATAATTAAAAGATCTGATCAAATATATGCATATCAATTAACGGCAGTTATTGATGATGAATTACAATCAGTAACTGATATTGTAAGAGGTTCAGATTTACTTAATTCAACAATTAAACAGCATTATATAAATACGCTTTTGAATTTTCCTGAAAAAAATTTCATGCATATTCCAGTTGCATCAATTAATAATAGAAAGTTAAGTAAAGGCAATGGCGATAAATTGAATACTAAGAACTGGTCATTAGTTCTTATCGAAGGACTTAAATTTCTTAAACAAAAAATTCAAAAAGATATGGAAGATGCCAAACCTGAAGAGATTCTTAAATATGCCTCTAAAAACTGGGACATTAAACCCTTACAAAACCATAATAGTATTGAGCTTGACTCTAATCAACGTTCATTTGTCGATAATATTCATACATAAAAGCACTTACAGCAGCTCCTACATTTATTGATTCGACATCCTTATGCATTGGTAAAGATAAAGTTTCAGATATTTTTTTAAGTAAAGAACTAGAAATCCCACTCCCCTCATTGCCAACTAAAATTGCCATGTTTAATAAAAGTTTTTTTTTAAATATTGATTTTCCATTTGGTGCAAGTCCAATTACTTTGTGCTTATAATTTAAAATCCAGTTATTAAGATCCTGCTCAACCATACAATTAAGAGAAAACTGTATGCCCTGACTTCCTCTTAATGTTTTTGGTGACCATAGATCAGCGCAAGTCTTAGACATAACAATAGAATTAACATTTGTTGCTTTGGCAGTCCTCAAAATACTTCCTAGGTTTCCTGGGTCTTGAATCCCATCTAACAATAAAGTCAAGCCGTCACAATTAAGAATTTTATTTTTTGGAGTTTTTACGAGAGCTAAAACACCAGTTGAAGTTTTTAACTCACTTAATTGAAGGAATAATTCATGACTTAGAGAATAACAAGGGCAATCTGTATCAGATATTATTTTTTTTATCTCAGGATTTTTA
>CERX01160225.1_pt1 | contig 35965 bp, 33 predicted proteins | sample 350251 | NCBI WGS metagenome assembly CERX01 (sample SAMEA2621044, study PRJEB7988) | marine metagenome | biome: marine biome (ENVO:00000447); feature: deep chlorophyll maximum layer (ENVO:xxxxxxxx); material: "saline water (ENVO:00002010), including plankton (ENVO:xxxxxxxx)" | depth 50 m
TCAGATTCAAGCATATATAATGCATATTCACTAATATCAAATAAGACTAGATTTTTTGGCCTTAATCTTACGATTTCTCTGCACAGCTCTGATCCAATTGATCCGCCCGCCCCCGTAACTAGAATATTCATTCCATCAATGTCTTGCCTAAGCAAGTTTGGATCTGGTTTTCTAGACTCTCTTTTGAGGAGATCGTCAATTTTAACTTTCTTTAAATCAGATATTGATACCCTTCCAGCTGTGACATCTGAAAGCGACGGGAGCATTCTAATGACAACAGGCAAACCCTTTAAGCTTTGAAGCAAATCAGACTTCTCAGATCTCGTCATTGAGGGAATTGCCACCAGAATCTCTTTCACATCTTTCTTTTCAATAATAGTATTTAAACTATTCTTGGAATATACCATTAGTCCCTCTATAGACTTTCCATGTATGCTTTTATTGTCATCAATAAAAGCAACTACTTTCATGTCAGGACTATGAAGAATTGTAGAATGAAGCTGTATTCCAGCACTTCCTGCGCCATAGATTAGAACATTATTAGTAGAGTGACCCTTTATCGATAATAACCACCTAGCTATATATCGAACTCCACCAATGAAGAATATTGTTGTTAGCCAATTGATAATTAGAAAATCATATGGTTTCTCAATCAAATCAGAGACCAATACAACTATGAACCAGAGGAGTGTATATATTGATACAGCAAAAATTAAAGTGATTAGTGCTCTATAATTTGCATACCTAATGAATGACTGATAGAGGCCGAATGAATAGAAAATTGGCAGTGCAATAAGTGGCGCAATGATAATTAGAAAAAGAGCATCTCCTGATGCTATATAAATATCGTTTATCCTTATTGAAAGAGATGCCCAGAAACTAAAGACTAGAACAACATAGTCAGTCATCATCACAAGAAGATTTTTAGCTTTCCTGCTTAAGGAAAGTAATTTTTGAACAAAAATTATATAGAATTCTAAGGTACTATTTCTCATTTCTTTACTGAGCTACTATCAGCTCTTCCCAGCTTCAACATAAAAACAAACTATCACAATGGGCATGAAACATAGGAATGCAATCAAAAAGCCTATGCTTGGATAATTCATACTTAGTATCGATAAAGGAAATACCCAAGCTAAATTGACAAGACTATACAAAAGACAGACGGATCTGTGAGCTTTTGTTCTAGAATGTGATTCTTCATTATATTTTTCGGATATCTTTTTAACGTAACTTTGTGTAATTTTCTGATATGCGTGAGATCGATGTGCATCATACCATACCTCGCCTCTCAGAATTCTAACAAGTAGTGTTACAGTAGCATCGACTAGAAAAATGGACCAAATAATTGCTAATGTCCAGAAATTTATCCAGTCATTAGAAGCTGCATATATTCCTATAGAGCCTAGAAAGAACCCCAAAAAACTACTTCCAACGTCTCCCATAAATATTGAAGAATTTGGAAAATTAAATACCAAAAAGCCAAATAAGGCTGAAATGAGAATCAGGATTGAATTAAAGAAGAATAATTTTTCATGGGTGATCAATAACATATTGTTTCCATTGTAAAATATGATAAACAGATAACAAAGTAGGATAAAAATACCTTCCAATGTTGCTAAGCCATCAATCCCATCCATAAAGTTATATAAATTTGTTAACCAAACTAAAAATACAATTCCAAAGACAAATAAAAAAGGTTTGTTTTGGATGCTAAAATCAAGAAAATTTATATTTGGAAACTGAGTAAAAAATATTATGACTATAACAGATGCTAACAACTGAACTATAAAACGTTGCAGGGCCGGTATGTCATTTATGTCATCAGCAAATCCAACTAACCCAATCACCATTGAAGTGAATATTAAATAATTTGAGTTTTTAGTGCTCATATCAATAGTATTTGTGAGAATAATTAAACTTATCAGCGTGATTATTAGAAAACCCAAACCACCACCATTTGCAACAGGTATGAAATGAGAACTTCTTTGATTTGCTATGGATTTAATATTTCTTCTTTCGGCAAAAAAAATAGTGAATTTTGTAAATAAAATACTCAGAAAAAAAGTTACTGTAATGAGAATTAAGAAATGCTGGTAATGCATTTTATAACTGATATTTCCCATCAGGCGATAGAATCCTTAAGCCCTCTCTTCTTTTTAAGATTCTTGCTTTTCTCGCAGAACAGATATTCCCAAAATTAAAAAATACCTTTATATATGTTGAAATAAGAATCCTAAGGTAACCATTTAAATAAGCATGCTTAAACTCTGATAATATTTCTCTAGAAAGCCACTCCTTAAGATTGAAATTATAGATTCTATATTTTATTCGTCCATCCAATCTCATTTTCAAAAAGTCCAATATCTTTCCCGTTTTTCTAACAGATAGACCTCCTCCAGCTGTTATTTGAGAAGAGCCCAGATGATTTACAATAGAATCCTTTGAAAGTATAAGTTTATAGCCCATAGATCTAGCACGATAAGACCAATCATTTTCTGTACCATAAAACCTAAAATTCTTTGAGTCTAGCTGTCCAACTATTCTCCAAGCATCAGAAGAAATCAATGAGCATGCTCCGTGAAGTATTTTCAAAAAACCATCTTTATGAGAGATTATCGACTTTCCTGATTCGTGAATATTGGCATTAACTGCCGCAACATTCTCATTATTCAAATATAAGTCAACCATTTTGGTGAGCCAGCCTTTTTCTACAATTACATCACTATTAATTGTCATCAATAAATCTCCATCAGCATTATCAAATCCAAAATTAACTCCAGCATTCCAACCAATATTTTCATCCTGAAGATATATAGTGATCAATTTTTCACTTGCAAATCTTACAAGCATATCTCGATCATCTGAGTTACTAGCATTGTCTATAATTACTATTTCATATGGCTCATAGAGAGTATTTTCAATGATACTATTAATTGAATCGATTGTTACTTCAGCAGTGTTGTAATTGATGATTACAATCGTTACTAAAGGGTTATTTTTGTCTGATTTTCTGATCATTATCAATTGCCTTCATAAAAAAGTATGAAGCTTGATATTCCTAAAGCTTTAAAGATCATTTTACTTTACTGTGAACAATTATCCATATAGAAGTATGTTATTATTCTTGATATGAGTACATCGTCCAGAATCGTCATAACAGGCTCCAATGGTTTTATAGGCTCAAGGCTTAAAAAAAGTTTTCTTAATGATAAAAAAAACGTAGCTGAGTTAATTAAAGGTAAGCACTCTCTATTTGATATTGGATCTTTAGAACACATACTAAAGAGTGCAGAAATAATCTACCATTTTGCTGGAGCAACTGCTGGGAGTGGCCATGATCCAGGGAAATCAGTTCTAATAAAAAATAATATAGAAGCTACTTTTAACTTATTAACTGCAATAAGTAAATTCTGCAGAAAACCGCCGCTCTTAATAAATATGTCTAGTATACATGTCTACAATAAAGCATTAGATGAGCTTAAAGAAAATTCGGAACTTCTTCCATCAAATGACTACGGCATGACGAAGTTGTCCCAAGAATTCATGATAAGGCAAGCAACCATTAGTGGAGTGGTGAAGTCTATCATCTTTAGAGCTTCAAATGTTTATGGTGAGGGTGATCGACCAAATCATAATTCAGCAATATCTACTTTCTGTCATAGAGTTAAACATGGCTCAGAAATAAATTTATTCGCTCATGGAGAAGCCACTTTTGATCTTATATATATAGATGATATTGTCAGTATTTTGAGAAATATTGAGAATATCAAATCAAAAGATGGACAAATATATAATCTAGCCAGTGGAACTACAGTCACCGTGAATCATGTAATTAATCATCTTAAAAAGATTTCAGGAAAAGATGTTAAAACAAAAATGGTTGATGGCGTAGTTCATGGATTTTCAATCAATACCGATAAATTAAATGAAATATTTCCAAAGATTGAGCAACATACTCTATTTGATGGTTTGAAAAAAACATATGAAGGGTCTGAATAATAGTAGTCTTTAATTTGCATTACGAATGAGAGTATTAATAACAGGTGGAGCAGGTTTTATTGGTAGCAATTTAGCTAAAAAGCTAATTGAATCTAATCATTATGTGAGAATTCTTGATAACTTCTCAATGCAAATCCATGGTGGAAATCAAAGTCTGGATCACGAACTCTCAGGCGTTGACCTTTTGATTGGTGACGTAAGAGATAAATCTGCAATTGCAAAGTCCCTTGAGGGCATTGACACAGTAGTTCATCTAGCAGCAGAAACTGGAACAGGTCAGTCCATGTATAAAATCGAAGAATATCAACAAACCAATATCTCTGGAACATTAAATATTATTGATCATTTACTAAATAAGAAACATTCGGTGGAAAAGATAGTCGTTGCCTCCTCAAGAGCAATTTATGGCGAAGGACAGTATTTCTGTGAAGAAGATGGCATGATTTTCCCTGGTGAAAGATCTGAAACCGAAATGCTCAATGGACAATTCGAACATAGATGTGAGAATTCCCAAAAATTTATGAAGCCAATCGCAACTCCTGAAACTGCTGAGTTAGCACCTCTTAGTTTTTATGGTTTGACTAAGCAAATACAAGAACAAATTGTAATAATGTACGCGAAAGTATTGGGAATATCTGGATATGCATTAAGGTATCAGAATGTGTATGGTCCAGGACAGTCATTGATGAATCCATACACAGGAATAATGGCAATTTTTTCCACACTCGGCAGAAACAATGAAACAATAAAAATTTTTGAGGATGGTAAGCAAACTAGAGATTTTGTCTATATAGATGATGTGATTGGGGCAACGATAAGCTGCTTAAGCCCTGATAAAAAAGGAGTTGGCATCTACAATGTTGGCACAGGTAAGCCAACTAGCGTATATCAGATAGCCGAAATGATAGTAAAATATCTTAATAGCAATTCGGACTTGAAAATAACAGGTGAATATAGATTAGGTGATATACGGCATAACTATGCTGATCTTGAAAAAGCTGAAAAAGAACTTGGTTTTACTCCAATAATAGATATTGAAGATGGTCTAAAGAATTTCTTAGATTGGGCCTCACTTCAACCTAAGTCTAATCTAAATTTTAAAACCTCTCTTGATGAGCTATCTGATGTTGGATTATTAAGAAAGTCTGAAAAATGAGCTTTATATAGTTGGGTATTCCTCATCTTTTAGCTCAGATAATTTCTTAAAGATTTTATCTTTATCAGAAACAATTGGGGTATCAGTAGGCCAGTTAATATTTAGATCTGGATCATTCCATAATATCCCACATTCATCATCTGGATAATAGTAATCTGTGCATTGATAAGTTATATCTGCATATTCTGACAAAACACAGAATCCATGAGCAATGCCTGGCGGGAAATAGATTTGAATATGATCCTGATCACTCATAGTAAGTGAAAAGTGCTCTCCATATGTAGGCGAGTCTCTTCTTATATCAACACCTACGTCAAATATTTTTCCCTTCAGAACTTGTATAAGCTTTCCTTGAGGCTTTGTTTTCTGATAATGCAGCCCCCTTAGGACATGTTTACATGAGTGAGAGAAATTAAACTGAACTGAGAACTCATTGGTAACATCCGGACAATAACTTCGCTGACTATAAAGTTCAGTAAAAAACCCTCTTTCATCCTTATAAAATTTTGGTTTGACTATAAGAACTCCATCAATATTAGTATTTTCAATATCCATGATTTTTTATTCTTAGTTAACTAGAATCCCAAGGAAATTTTGTTTGTTTCTCTAGTAGAGATTTCAAATATTTTGAATATGGTGAATTACCCATGCTATCTGCTCTTTTTAAGATTACTTCCTCATCTATCCATCCTTTTCCAAAAGCAATTTCCTCAAGACATGAGATCATAATGCCCTGCCTCTCTTCGAGGGTTTTCACAAAACTACTGGCTTCAAGCAAGCTTTCATGTGTACCTGTGTCTAACCATGCAAAACCCCTCCCCAAAATTTGGACCTTGAGTTTTTCTAATTTTAGATACTCAAGATTTACGTCAGTTATTTCAAGCTCCCCTCGATCTGACGGTTTAATTGCTTTTGTAATATCAATAACATTATTGTCATAAAAGTATAGCCCAGTAGCTGCAAAATTTGTTTTTGGTTGTTTAGGTTTTTCCTCCAAACTAATCGCTCTACCATCACCGTCAATCTCAACGACACCAAATCTCTCTGGATCACTAACTGGATACCCAAAAATATAAGCTCCGTCTTCTAAGGATGAAGATTCTCTTAACATCTTCCCAAAGCTTTGGCCAAAAAATATATTGTCACCCAATATCAAACTTACAGTATCATTACCAATGAACTGTTCTCCTATCAAAAATGCTTGAGCAATACCTTCTGGTTTTTCTTGACTGGCATATGAAATATTTATTCCGAAGCTTTCACCTGATCCGAGAAGCCTTTGATATTGTGACTCATTATTGGGATTGGTTATTAATAAAATATCCCTAATACCAGCCAGCATAAGTACTGAAAGAGGATAGTAAATCATTGGTTTGTCATACACAGGTAGGAGATGTTTAGAAACAGATAATGTCAACGGATATAATCTTGAGTTTGAACCACCGGCTAGAACTATTCCTTTCATCTTTTTTCCCTATTTACACCAAGTCGATGGCCACTATACTTAGTTTTAATAATATTTTCATACCATTGGCTATTTTCTAGGTACCACATAATGGTCTTCTCTAACCCAGATTCTATGGATTCTTTTGGCTTCCAACCAAGATTATCAATGATTTTACTATTATCAATTGCATACCTTTGGTCATGGCCTGGTCTATCTTCCACAAATTTAATTAATTCTTTGAAATTATATGAGCGACTGTCATTTGCTAGGAGTTGATCAAGAATCTCACATATAAGATTAACAAGCTCCATATTTGTTTTTTCGCAATTACCGCCAATATTGTATGTTTCTCCAATATTTCCTTTATTAACAACCTCAATTAGTGCATCGGAATGATCATCTACATAAAGCCAGTCCCTAATTTGAGAACCATCACCATAAATTGGCAATGGTCTATGATTGAGTGCATTCATAATCATTAATGGAATAAGTTTTTCAGGAAACTGAAAAGGGCCATAGTTATTTGAGCAGTTAGTTATTACAACTGGAATGTCAAATGTTCTATGCCATGCTCTTACTAAATGATCCGATGATGCCTTGGATGATGAGTAAGGAGAGCTGGGATCATATTTGGTATTCTCATTAAATAATCCAGTTGGTCCCAAACTACCAAAAACTTCATCAGTAGAAATATGATGCAACCTAAAGTTTTTTGCCTTATTTTTTGAAACTGATCTAAGATATTTTCTTGTTGCTTCCAGAATATTATATGTCCCGATTATGTTTGTTTGTATGAATATTGAAGGATCATCTATTGACCTGTCTACATGGCTTTCTGCCGCTAAATGCATTATGAAATCTGGCTCAAATTGCTGAATAACCCTCTCAACTTCATCAATATCAGTTATGTTTATTTTTTGAAAAAGATAATTCTCATTTGAGTCCACCGATGATAAATTCTCAAGGTTTCCAGCATAAGTTAAAGCATCGATATTAAGAACCTTGCAATTGCCACTATTGATAAGGGTTCTAACTACTGAAGAACCTATAAATCCAGCACCTCCTGTAATTAAATATTTATTCACAAAGGTCTTTTCCTGTTTGATTCAATTGCCTGTATATATAATTCAAAAGTCTTCTCAAATGTTTTCTCCATTGTGAATCCTTCTTTATATTTCTTGCGTGATTGCTTCGCCATACTTAATCTTTGTTCCTCATCTCTAATCATCGATTCTAGTCTTTTGGTTAATGTTTTAATATCTTTTCTAGGTATAAGATACCCATTAATTCCATCCTTAACTAGTTCACTTACACCTGCCACATCTGATGCGATTATTGGTAATCCAGAACGCATCGCCTCAATTATACTCCTTGGCAAACCCTCCCAGTTAGAAATCAGAGTAAATATTTGTGATTTACTTAAATATGACTCTACATCACTCACCTGTCCTAAAAAATTTACTCTATCTTGAATTCCATTTTCTCTAGCATATTTTTTCATAGAATCTAGAAGCGGGCCATCACCTAAAAAATCTAGCTCCCAGTTTAAATGTTTAATTTCAGCAAGAGATGAGAGAAGTGTTATATGATCTTTCTGCATATCAAACCTTGCAACCATACAAATTTTTATTTTCTCTGATTTGGTATCAGATAAATATTTATCTGATATCTCCGGCATCCCATTATGTACACATTGTATTTTATTTTTTTGAGCTATTTTTTTTTGTAAAGCTAAATCAAGATCATAATTTGAAACAGTAATTATCTTATCTGTAATAGTTGCCATTAGACCTTCAATTTTTGCATAAAAAAACTGCTTTAAACTGCTCACACCCTCAGTAAAAGCCCAGCCATGGGCGGTGAAAATAACTGGAATAGTTAATATTATGCTTGCCAATCTACCTAAAACACCTGCTTTTGAGGAATGCGTAGATACAATCTCTGGTTTGATTTTCCTGAGACAGATTATCAACTCTATGAGAGCTATAAAGTCATAAATTGGATTTATTTCTTTTTTGAGAAAGTTTATTGAATAAACATTATGTCCCTCATTTACTAAATGCTCGTAATAAGGACCTCTTCCACCAACCAAAATATGAGCTTCATGCATTTTCTCATTCATCATCTTTGAGAAGTTTTTTACATGTATCTGAACGCCTCCAACGGTGTCCGATCTTGTTAAGATGTAGCATATTTTCATAATGAATACTTTTTAAAGAGTGTCCCTTAATTATTTTTTTGCTGTAACAAAGTATCCTGAAGAGGCCGTAGATTTATTATTCGATCCTAAAAGGGAAAGAGGTAAATTCACTATTCTAAGGAGCCTGAAGAAAATATTGTTTCTATAGGATGTAGAAATCAAGTCTAAAATAACATGTAGGCGATTTCCCTGATTTTTTATTTTTACCTCACTAAAATCGTCAAATAAGTGCTGTAAAGCCATTCTAGTAGGCCTCCAATAATCAAATGGATCTGCATGCATATGAAAAATAAATGGCACGGTTAACACTAGTAACCCTTCCTCTTTAAGCATCCTTTTTACCTCTTTTTTAAACAGAAAGGGGTTTTCTAAGTGCTCCATTACTTCAACTGCAAAGATACAATCAAAACTATTATCATCAAATGGTGCATCGTGGATATCGCCAATAATATCGGTCAATCCATCATGAGGTTCAATATCAAATCTTATATACTCCTCCAAATTATTTGAGAAAAGATTTCTATATGGATCCTTGCCAGATCCAACTACTAATATTCTATTGAATTCCTTTAAATTGATTTTTTTTAGGTCTCTTTCAACCAATATCCTTCTATTGGTCCTAAAAAGTTTTTTTATGACATTGCTTATAATTTTCATACTTAATTGTTTTCAATCGAACACTTACTATAAATTTTCTCATATTCATTTAGCATTCTATTCAGACTAAACATACCATAGGCTTTTTCAAAACTATTTCTCAACTGAGCTTCCATCTCATCCACTTCATAATCCATTAAACTCATCACAGACTCTGCTATTCCTTCTGAATCACCCACCTTATTAATCAGGATATCATTATCAGTTATATCTCGAATGATGCCCACATCAGTAGAAACAATAGGGATTCCCTGAAGTGCAGATTCTACAATAGTTAGAGAAAAAGATTCACTCCATGATGAGCAAATATAGATATCCATCATATGATAATACTTTCTAATATCCACTTCCTCCTCGCCGAAGAGTTCAATATTTTCACATAAACCATGAGACTTAATAATCTTTACAAGATCATCATTAGAATTATCTAGATTAGAGCCAATCATTATAAATTTTGGTGCATTAATATTCTCAGAAAGTATTTTTGCAGCCTTTATAAAAGTTTCGTGTCCTTTTATTTCATGCCACCTCCCAATAAAGCCAATAACAGGCTGTTCTTTTGGCAAATGAGTTTTTGGCTTAAATTTAAATCTCTCTGTATCAACACCATTATTTATAACAGTTATCTTTTTTTCACTGTATCCGAATTCTACATGCTCTTTCTTGGTTATGTTTGAGCACGCGATAATGCAAAAGGGGGTAATATTTGAGAATTTAGAACAAAGTTTTGCCAGAAAAATTGAACGCTTCTTGTTTTTTCCTGGATGCGCATGATGAAAGGACCAAATGATCTTTGAGTTTTTTAAAAATGGCTTAAGAATGATTGTCAAAAAGTCTGCGTGGTACATCCAAGATTGGATAATATTTGGTTTAAACTGATTGATCACTCTCAAAATATCCTTTAACGATTTCAGTAAGTTCAGTGGATTTAGATTCATGCTTATAATCTTGATATTTTGAGTTTGAGTGATTGCCTCATATGCATTCCCAGCTTTGAGAGAAATTATTAGATGCTGATAATTAGGCTTATCAAGATTCTGTATAATCTCTAGCAATAAACCCTGAGCCCCACCTTTTTCCAAGCTTGAGATGATGTGAACTATCTTTATTGATTTTTCTTCCATCAATTAGTAATGGGTGATCCTCTTGATAATAATGAGTGATATCTGATGTGAATAAGCGTTGATACAAAAACAAATGGTATGAAAGGTAAAAGACCTGCGGAGACAAAAGCCAATACAATTACAGCGTAAATAAAATAATAGTAAAGAAACATGTCAAATAATTCATCGGTATTAATTATGCGCCTAACTTTTCGATAGGTATTGATTATATATAAAGACAGAATCGTAAGACCGACTAATCCAAAATCAGCAATGGTTACTAGAATAATCCCGTGGACATTAGCTATTTCTGCTGCCTTATTTGGTCCTAATCCAAAGATGGGATTATTCACAAAAGCTTGATAAACAAATTTTACCTGGAAAAGTCTTTCATAATTACTTCCATAGATATTCTGTGAGAGTATCCCTGCATCGGGAGTAGTAATAAAATCGACGATACTATCAAAATTCTCAAAAATTACCTGAAGACTAGTAAGCCCCCTAGTGGCAGAAACACTTAAGTTTTCAGTATAAATCTGTCTTCCATCTTCGGTATAACGAAGACTTGCAAAAGTTTCTGTTTGTATCTGATCTACATAAAAATTGAATAAAGAAATTGAAGCTAGTGACAATGCAATGACTCCTAAAACATACCTTTTCTTTATATTTGTGGAAAGAATCATTATAAAAATAACAAAAAATAAAAGTGCCGCTCTAGAATTCTCATAAGAGATAACTGCAAGAGAAAAAAATGAGGCTGAAGCAGCATAGAATTTATTGCTTAGAAGCCAAAATTTAATCTTAGTTTCATAAAAGAAAGTTAGAACAGAAATAATCAATAATGGGATTGCTAAGAAATTTAATAAATTTCTTTTTATTGGAGAAAACCAATCTATAACAAAAGCAATAATTAGACCGTAAAAAAGCACTTTAGCCATTGTTTGCAAAAACTTAAGGTAATTGTCGCTATTTAGATCTGAATAATCATCAAAATAAGACACTATGATTACATAGAATAAATAGACCTCTACCATTTGGATAATTTCCTTGAGCGAAGAGCCTAGATCCATATGGATTACTAACATTATCAGTAATGTGAACAAGTATCTTACTAAATTAGTGTCTGTCGGTATCTTTGATCTAAATCTAATATTTCTATTATCAAATAACATGATAGAAAGAAGCATCAAATCAAAAATAGTAATTACAATAGGGTTCCTCAATACCGTTATATAGAGCGCCATTGCAAGATAGAGCAATGCTAATACTTGGTATCTATAAAAAGTAATCATATTTCTCTTCTGACAGAAATTCCAATTTACTCATTAAGAGCGATTAATTCTTTTATATTTTGATTTGTTGGCATCATGAAATACGAGTCTTTGATCTTTTCTGATTCTATTTTCAGATCATTCTTATCAATTTTAAAGACTCTTTTAGAGAAGCCTATCAATTCATTACTCGAATAACAAATTCTCCAATAATCATGATGAATAGATTTAGGTATAGGATTTTGAAGTATCTGATTCTTTGCTCCGATAATTGCAACAGGAACTCCAATAGCTAAGGCCTCCATACAAGTTGTGGATGCAGCACTGACTAGGAGATCAGCAGATTTAACACAATCAAAAAAATTACCATCAATGAATCTACAAGTTTCACTCTCTATGCTAGAAAATGAATTATAGGTTTCAGGTGATTGTGTTGGATGAACTTTAATATGAATTCTAAGATTATCTATTTCTTCTAGTTGCCTTAATGACGCTTCTAAAATAGATAGAATATTTTTTGACTGATCTTTAAAAATTGGAAGAGCAACCAAAATAGTAAAGCCTGAACTTCCTTTATCAAAACTATCTATTTCATGAATATATTTGTATCTGAGAGAGGGCGCTGATGAAATATTAATGTTTTTAGTAAATTCCATAAAATCATCCTTTGTATCACCGCCTAATACTTTAATCTGATGAGGAAGTAGCTTTTGCTTATTTTCATATTCAGATGGGTGGAGATTAATCCTATATGAAGCAGAATCAATGATCCCGCAATAACCAATGATTTTTGATTCGGGATAACTTTGTCTAAAACCATAAATAAGCCCTTTGCTTGACAACTGATTTTCATACCAATCAATGAAAGAAGAAATCTCTATTCCGCTTTCTTTCAGTCTCTTGAAGATCTTACAATTCAATAATGACTCAATAATTTTAAAATCATAAATTAACTGCCAGTATTCCCTAACTATAAGTTGAGTAATATCAAATTTAAGAAACTTTACAGTGTCTATGTCTCTAATATTGATCCTAAAAGGATAAGAAAAAGCATCTAGATAATCTTTAAGCTGCAAGTAATCAGCTTTGATAATAAAAGATTGCTTATTTTTACGTAAATGCCCGAATGTTTTATTGAAAGGCCTCGGCCCTCCTGGAAATTGGGGAAGGAAAACGATCCTATCTCTATCTTCTCTTGGGATAAAATCTATTATATTAGGGAAATTTCTATCAGAGTAATTAGTGCCATTTTTCTCAATAGAGCCTTTGAGAATATTGGTAGAAAGTAGAATTATATCTTTATTAATTAATTCATTATCATTTCTTTTTTGTTTTGCAAAGAACATAAATACAACGAAACAAAATGATCTTACAAAGTTTCTAAGAGGAAAGAGAGTTCTGGAAAACTGTCTGAGTTTGTTTTTACTACAATGAATTTCCACACCTTCTTTTGAAAAGTCATAAAATTTCTTTAATACTTGATAAAGTTCAATGTCATCAACAATGATCTTTTGAAATGCACCATTTTCCATTTGTTTTTTGATGAAGGATAATTTGCAGCATCTTTCATATAAAGGGCTAAATTCTGGCTCTCTACTAAAAATACTTGTGAAAAATATCTCTGAGTGAAGATTTTTATCTTCAGCTAATTTACAAAGCATTTGATCGAATTCTTTCCTGTGCTCACTTACACATAAATTAAATTCCTTAGTTTGAGCAATGCTAAGATTTTCGATATCTAAAGTTATTTCTTGCTGATTCACTTATAGAATTTCATTAAAGTCTTGAATGATTTGAGATTTTGAGGCCTTGCATATTTTGGCTCCATCTTCCCATTCAGATTTAGAGGAAACAAAAACAAAATCCATTTTATACTCTTGAGCTAAGTCGAAGTCAGTTACAGAGTCGCCAAAATATATGGCGGGATACTCTAATTCTTTATTCTTTATTAATTCTTCTGCATGGCATTTTTTTGAGGTTGGGCTTCCCATAACCTTCTTGAATAGACCATTGATACCCCTTTCGGTATATATACTAATTAGTTCCTCCTCGTCACTGCCTGAGATAACATAAATAGAATCTTTGCATTGATGAATCTTTTTAATAAATTCCATGACGCCTTCAATCTCTGCGGCCTCTAACATTCCTCTCTTAGCATCACTTGCATAAATTGATAATGAATCTTCCAGTTCTTTTTTATAACTATCAAATCCCATTATTTCACGATAGAAATAGTCAATCTTTTCAAATCTAGATACACCACCATTCTTGACATGATAATCAATGAATGTATCAATATTTTCTTTATCGTATGATCCAACAGATTTTGCAAAAGCCTCTGTTTTAGCTTGGTTACTGTCTAAAATGACTCCATCATTATCAAAAATGAAAGAGTTATATTTATGAATGATTTCCTTGTAATACATTTTCGACCTTCTCTATATCTTCAGGATAATCAACTGCAATTGAGGACTGACTCACCTCAATCATCTTTACTCTTATACCCATTTCAAGAAACCTAAGTATCTCAATATCTTCAATACTCTCAATTGGTGTTTTCTCGGTGTTTGCAGCAAATGATTCTAGTGCATGGCTTGGAAAAGCATAAATGCAAACCTGCTTATAAGCCTTTAAAAATTCATTATTTTTGTTAGTTGGAATAGGCGCCCTGCTCATGAAGAGTAAATTTTTCCTCGAATCAAAAATTACTTTTGGAACACCTGAGCTTCTAAAATCAATCTCATCAGAGATCTCAGCCATGGCATTAATAACATCATTTGGATATTTTAAACTTTCATCAATCACTTTTTGAATATCTGAGGGATCAATAAGTGGCTCATCTCCTTGAACATTAATGTACAAATCAGCATCTATTTTTTTTGATGCTTCAAAAACACGATCTGTACCAGTCAAACAAGTATCACTAGTCATAATAGATTTTATTCCCTCGCTAGAACAATAGTCTCTTATCCTATTGCTGTCGGTAGCCACAAAAACATTGTCTTCTTGAACCGCTTGAATGCACTGCAACCAAACTCTCTTTATCATAGGAACGTCATGAATTTGAGCTAAAGGCTTCCCTTCAAATCGTGAAGATTTATACCTCGCTGGAATTATAATTTTACAATCCAGGTTAGATTGAAGGGTCATGAAGTGTCCTCTTTTCAAGAGGGTAGTTAGTCTTTGTAATGGATATGATTGGAATGGAACTTATTGATTTAAATAACTTAAAGAGTTCTAGCATTTCATCTTGCCTCGGATCATGAATCTCGAAACCATCAAATCCTGCGAGATAAATTGCATCTGCATTGCCAGCAATAGATATTGAGAGTGCGTAAGCTATTGCTAACTCAAAAGGAATTATACAGTGACTATCAGCGACACTCATTACACCTGATGAAATATTGCATCCATAATCAAGAATTTTTTTAGACTTAACATTCTCTCTCATGTCCTCTGACAATATATGAAGAGGCAGAATGATATTCATCTTCTTACTAATTTTTTTATTCAGTTCTGTAAGTAGACGAACTCTGTTTACAATCACATAAGCATCTATGAACTCTTCAGAAATCGATTTATTTACATTTAGTGATAATGTTAATGGATTCTTTCTTTGGATAAATCTTTCGATTTGATCTGAATTCCTGCTTCCCTCGGGACCTGCACCAAGTATTAATACTTCTCTATCTTCTGCATATCCAGTTGCATCCCATTCGCCTTTGACAATATCGCTTGAAACAAGAAGGGATTCTGCTATCTCAGTGCTATAACTTGTAGAGTCTGTGGTTGTAAGCTTGTCAAGTGATCGAAGAATTTGATCTGTGCTATATTTTTCCTTCTTATATAAAATCTCTTGTATATATGTCGGATGAACTGAATATCTTGAAGATACTTCATATAACAAGCTATGGCCCCAGCCATGTTCTTTTTTTAAAGATTCAAATTCTTCGACCACCAAAGGGAATATTGCCTTTGAATCATATCTCTGCTCATCATCTGTATTTTCTTGATTCAATTCCATCATCAATGACTCTGTTGATGCGTTTCCTGCGCCTCTTCCCATGCCTAATATTGTGGAATCAAGCCAAGTCGCACTTCTTTTCATTGCAGCGATAGTGTTTGTTAGTGCTTTTCCTTGATTATTATGGGCATGAAAGCCAATGTCGCCGTCCCAATAATTAGATACTAAGTCAATTAGTTTTCCTGTTTTTTCAGTATCTAAATTGCCGAATGAGTCTGCAATGTAAAGAACATCAGCTGGTATTTTCCATTCATTTATCTGCTTAACAGTGCTCTCAATCTCTTGGTCACTGCTTTCGCTTATTTTCATCAAATTGATGCATACTATGTAACCTTGATTCTTTAAATAATCAACTAGAGGTTCTGTTTTATCAGCATCATGCATATAAGTCGCAACTCGGACAATATCGACTCTTGATTTTTTTGCATTCATGAAGCACTCTTTAAAACGATCTAAATCCTCATTTGAGCCCAAAACTTCACTGGCATTAACCATGACTGCTACTGAAATTTTTGGGTCTATATTTAGTTCATCTAAGAATTCCTCAGAGCAAAACCCAAACGGTCCGCAATAATCCTTTGATTTGAAGAATCTATAACCAATCTCAATAATATCAATACCTGAGAGAGCAAGAAGTCGAAGATACTTTTCAACTAAATTATCATCAAAATCCCACTGATTATAGTAACCACCATCTCTGAAGGTGCAGTCTAGTATGTAAGGAGTATTCTTTTTCTTTAAACTCATTATTATTGTCTTAAAACTATTCTATTTATGAATTCTTTCTGGCTATCTTTCAAGTCAGAATTTACATTTTTTATATTAGATTTTTCTTTTTCTATTTTTTTTATTAATAATTCTACGATATTGTACAGTTCTTCAGTTGAATGTGCTGAAAAAACAAGGTCTTGTGAGATATAGGGACTATTCTCATGGCTATATCTATTTCCCTCGCCCCATAAAATTGCGTACTTTCCTCTGGTTACAGCTTCCTCAATTGTGGTTGAGAAATTTGCAATGACTACATCCGCACTGTCAAGATCTTCTATAAAAGGATTATCTTGATCAGTCTTTATATAGATATTTTGATTTTTATCATCAATCAAATCTTTATATGTATTGATTGACATCTCTCCTATTTCTCTGTGTCTGATCAACAAGTCGGCAGAAGTAATCTTATTAAAAACTTGAATCAATTCAGAGAGAGATTTGTGAAATTCATCAGATGTTTCAAAAATCCATGATCTAAATGATCCCATACCTTTATAGGTACTCGCATGCAGAAACCTAATTTTATTGTCGTTTACAAGATTTATTTGATCATTGGGAAACCCCCAATTTATTTGATCAAACTGCAAGATCTTATACTTGGGATATAACTTGATCATTGCATCTTTAGACATAGCAGACTGAACAATTGTATAGTCTGCAATCGGACTTGTCAGAATGCCTCTAGCCAATGACTTCTGTTCTGAGTTAATTATCTCATTATCAGATGAGAGATGAGTTCCATGGCTGGCAAGATATACAGGTACCTTATTATTCTTCATAGCAAGCGCTGTTGCCATTATCATTGGCGACCTCATTTCGTGAGCAATCATACACAAAGGGTTAAGATATCCTGCTATCAATGATATTTGATCGGATGAACTATTGGCTAGTGCAACTCGTTTCATTATTGATTCTTCAAAACTCATTAGACCTTCTGCTGCATCCTTATCTTCCAGATGACTGATTATCTCTCTGTATTCATTCGAATTTGGATAAAAGGAGTGCGGAATAACAAACTTTATATACTTGATTCCCAATAAAACTGAAAATAATGTTCCGAGAGATCTTAATAAATCTACTCTTGTGCCCTTTGTTGATACAAAGCTAACAAAACTAGACTTTTGATCGGCTTTTGTGATTTCTTTTGAAACCCAAGGTGTGCCATAAACGAAAGTTGAAAAAATATATGTGTTTTTATTCGATAATAAAAATGATGAAATTCTATTGATGTAGTTTATTAAACTTGGAAACCATGCTTTTTTTGTCCTCATTGAGAATGGGTGGATTTCACTCAGTCTGCCTAACAAACACAAGCATGCCTCCTTTTTATCCACAAATTCTAAAAACTCGCCGTTAAAGAAAACCTTATACAACTTTGCTTTAGGGATAGTATGAGAAATCTTATAGTAAAGACTTAAAACTGCATGAATTTGATTGATCAATATTTCTTTTGTGATCAAACTTAGAGATTCAGATAGTTCAATCTCACCGATTAATTTTGATTCTTGCTCTTCTACAGTTTTAGCTACAATTTCATGCTGTTCATTACCGAATAATACATTTGAACGAATAATATTATTATCTGTTCCTTTTAGTACATAGAAGGCATCCGGGGTGAGTGTTATTATATTCTCACGAGTGAGTGGATTAATACTTCTTGCTAGGAAATTAGAATCAATTCTATCTGTTACAATATAAACTTGTTTTTCTTTCATTAATTAAAAGAAGAGGATGTTTCATTAAGGGGAACAAATTGCCTGAGTTTAGCATAATAGTCAACTGTCTTAATGGAGAGCAATTTCTGAGAAGATCGCTAGATTCAATCTTCAATCAAACCTATGAAGATTGGGAAGTGGTCTTTTTTGATAATAACAGCAATGACTCCAGTGCTGAAATTGCTAAATCATATGGTAAAAAAATAAAATATTTCAAATCAGATGAAACTTTTACTCTTGGAAAAGCAAGAGATACGGCAATTGATCTAACTGATGGTAAATTTATTGCTTATCTTGATGTTGATGATCTATGGCAAAATCAGAAACTAGAGATACAAAGATCTTTATTTATTGATGACATTGATTTTGTTTACACAAATACTCTCATCACAGATGATAATAATAATTCATTTTCTCTTTTTAATTATAGTAAACCAGCAAGAGGTCAAATATTTGGAGATCTCTTGAAGAATGACTTCATACCCACCTCATCAATAGCTATCAGAAAAGATTCGATTTCTAAATTACAACAAAGATATGATCACAATCTGACACTTGAATGTGATAGAGACTTTATTCTGAGATTATCAAGAATAGGCATATGCAATTACACCGAAGAATCTATGACACAAAGGTTTATTCATGAAAATAATACAATTTTTCTAGAGAAAGAGGCTTCATTCAATGAGTTGAAAGAATTAAAAAATAAGATAGTGGAAATAGCTATTGATGAAAAAAATAATGAAGAAGCTCTAAATATATTCATTGCAAATATAGATGAAAAAATTGCCAGATCCCATTGGAACAAGGGCGAGAAAATAGAGGCTCGTAAGATTTTTAAGAAGCATAAAAATTTTTCAAAACATTGGCTTCTATATATCTTAACTTACATACTTCCAAATAGGCTGGATATGAAAAAGCTCAGTGCATTTATTAGAGTGATAAGAAGATAAAAAGTTTGGGTATATTTACCAAGTATATGGTATCAAGCTGTCATTAATATCTATAGATTCTGACTCTTTTGGATCATGAGGGTGGTCAATGAGATTAGCTATTATTGATTTATCCCTACTCAATCCTTTGAAGCCATACCATAACTCAGGTGGAAAGGTGACCATCTTGTAATCATTTCTGCCAAGTTCAATTTCAGTTATCATCCCAAATGTCTCGGATTCAGGGCGTTGATCATATAAAACGAGTTTTATTCTGCCTACTGGTACAACAAAGTTTTGTGTGGTTTTTTTATGTTTTTTCCACCCTTTTACTGTATCAGGCATAACCTCTGAAAAGTATATTTCGCCAAATCTTTTAAAATGCTCTGAATCTGATCGGATCATATGCAAAACTGATCCTTTTTCATTCTCAATTATTCTCAAGTTTCGAACAGACATACCTTCTATATTTTCAAGGTTGGTTACTCTGCCCATTTCAAACCTTTTTTCTTTGCTTTTTGAGCATAATCACTGATTTGTTGGACAGTAAACTCATGAAGGTCTACATCATTCTCAAAATATGTCTTGTACCATTCGCCTGTAAACTTAATTGTTTCTTCAAAGCTAAGTATTGCTCTCCAATCAAGCATAGTCCGAGCTTTATCACAGTTTAACTTTAGGAGTCCCGCTTCAGGTTTTGTATCATCCTTATTGACTTCCCATGATCCAGAATCCCAATATTTAGAAAATTCTTCTACAAGTCTAAGAACATTTTGATTTACATCATCGCGTGGACCAAAATTGAATGACTCGTGATTCAAGTTTGCATTTTTCATCTGCATTTCACCCAGAGTTAAATACCCACTAAGAGGTTCCAAAACATGCTGCCAAGGTCTTGTGGCATTAGGAGCGCGAATACTTAGCATCTCATTCTTTGAAAAAGATCTTACAATATCAGGTACTATTCTATCTTTTGCCCAATCACCGCCTCCTATGACATTTCCCGCCCTGGCAGTTGAGAGCTTTGAGAGCTTTTCATTATTCTTAAAATATGAATTGATGTATGAGTAGAATATCAACTCTGCACATCCTTTAGAGGAACTATATGGATCCTCACCTCCAAGAAGATCGTCTTCTTTATAACCCCAGATCCACTCTACATTCCTGTAAGCCTTATCACTGGTTATCATCACCAAAGATTTAACTGAGTTGGACTCTCTAACCGCTTCCAAAATATTTAATGAGCCAATTGCATTAGTTGTAAAAGTTTCGATGGGATCATCATAAGATCTTCTGACAATGGGTTGTGCGGCCAGGTGGAAAACTATGTCAGGACTGTGATCATCAAGAGTACCTCTAAGACTATTCAAATCTCTTACATCACCTCTAATATCTGTAATCTTCTCGGAAAGTCTTACATCCTTAAACAATGATGGTTCGGATGGTAGATCTATTGAGTATCCTGTTACCTCAGCTCCAAGGTTTAGTAGCCATGTAGAAAGCCAAGAACCCTTAAAACCAGTGTGGCCTGTTACTAGAACCTTCTTTCCTTTATAGAAATCATTAAACATGGCTAATCTTCATTCCATGTTTTCCATTTGGCTGAATTAGATTCCCATGACTCTTCAAGACTTAATTTATCTCTAAGGGTATCCATTGGTTGCCAAAAACCATCATGCTTATATGCCATCAACTCGCCATCAGAGGCTAAGCTTTCCAGTGGCTCTCTTTCTAAAATGGTAGTGTCATCTTTTAGGTAACTGAATATTTCTTTTCTAAAAACAAAAAAGCCTCCATTTATCCAACCCTCACCTGCTTGTGGTTTTTCTTTAAACTCAGAAACCATATCTTCTTCGAAAATCATCGTTCCAAATCTCGCTGGTGGTCTTACAGCAGATATAGTTGCTATCTTGTTATGACTATTATGAAATTCAATTAACTTTGAAATATCTATATCGCTAACTCCGTCTCCATAAGTCAACATAAATGATTCTTCATCAATTAATGCATCCTTTAATCTAAGTAATCGGCCTCCTGTCATAGACTGGCTTCCAGTCTCCTTAAGTAGTATTTTCCAATCTTCAGCAGAAGAGCTTTTTAAAGTATTCTTATTTGACTTCAGATCAATCTCAATATCACTCTTAATCGTCTTATAATCCATAAAATATTTCTTGATATAATCGCCTTTATATCCAAGTGCTAGGAAAAACTCATTATGACCATGATGATAGTAGTGCTTCATAATGTGCCAAAGAATAGGCATGCCGCCTACCTCAACCATAGGTTTTGGCTTCACTACAGTCTCTTCACTCAATCTAGTTCCAAGACCTCCACATAAAATAACTATTTTCAATTGCTTCCCCTAAATTAAGTTTCTTTCTTGTAATGTTGAATTGTAAGATCAATACCCATATCAATATCAGTCGAAGGTTGCCATTCTAATATTTTTTTTGCAAGAGTGGTATCAGGAAACAAATCAAGATTCTCATGCTCCTTGATCTCTTTGCCTCCATAAATTACTTTTCCAGTCCCGACTTTTGATTCAATTTTCTTAACAATTTCTATAACGGAAGTACTTCTTCCAGACCCTATATTTATACTCTTTCCAATCGCATTCTTTTTGATAGCAGATAACTTAATTGCATCAACAACATCTTTGACATAGCAGAAATCCCTTTTTTGCTGCCCTGAAGATACGCTAATCTCTTCATCCGCAAGTAATGCTTTAATTACATCTGGAATCAGCCTACCTTTTCCCTGATAAGGCCCATAGACAATAAATAACTTTAATATAGTAGCTGGAAAATTATCAGATTTACTTATTGCCTCAAGTGTATGAGAGATTGCAACCTTTGATGCTGAGTAAGGCGTCTGTGGAGATTCTCTAAGTGATTCTAATTGTGGAGATGTAAGATTTCCATATTCATCGCTAGATCCTGTATGAACATAGCGTTCTATGTTTATTTCATTAAGTGCATTAATAAGATTTAAAGTTGTGAAATATTGATTTTTGATTACATCAAAACCTTGTTTAAAAAAAGGACTGTGGTTTATGTAGCCTGAGACATTAAAAACATAATCGGGTGCAATTTTCCTGATTATTTTCTTGGTACCAGTTTCTGATGATAGATCATGTAAAATATTTGAAATATTTGGATGATCAAATGGAAATTCTGAATTTGATAGATGCATTGCATAAATATGATCAGCATTATCTTTTAGGCTTTCGACTATATTTCTTCCTATAAATCCTGTGCCTCCTACAACCAGAATTTTTGAACCCTTGAAATAATTATTTATTTCTTCATTCATGATTTCTGACTTTCGTGAATTTCATAAAATTTTTGAAATTCACCTTGATTTGATAACAATTTTTCTAAAGAGCCAACTTCGCATAATTTTCCACCCTTAAGGAAAACTACCTTATCAGCAAGGTCAAGATTATTTAACTTGTGAGTTACAAGAATAATTGTAGATTGACCTTTTATGTCTTTCAGAACTTCGTTGATTTGCTTATCTGTCTTCGTATCCAAGCTGCTAGTGGCTTCATCAAGAATTAATATCGAAGGTTTTCTAAATATGGCTCTCGCAAGAAGCAATCTTTGTACTTGTCCGCCTGAAAGGTTTGATCCATTTTCACCAACTTCGTAGTACACGCCATCTTCAGTCTCTGACTCAAATGCCTGAAGACGAACTTTCGATAATATTGCCTTGATATCATTAATCAAATCTTTGCTTATAACTCCATCAGTGCCCAGTGCTATATTTTCAAGAATAGTGGCATCTTGTATGGTCACATCTTGGCCTACATATGAAATATTCTCCCTGAATTTCTCAAAATTAACTGACTGTGATTCCAGCCCATCATAGAGGATGCTTCCCGATGATGGCCTTAAAAGCCCAGTGATCAAATCCAATATTGTACTTTTCCCTGAACCTGATTCTCCAATAATCATAACTACTTCATTCGAATTGATATCAAATGAAACATTCTGCAAAACACTTTCTTGTTTCACGTAGCGAAAACTTACGTCTTTGAATTCAATGTTGCATCTTGATTCAATTAATTGGTCACCATTGTTCTCTCTATTCTCTATGATTGCATCGATTCTATTCATCATTAAATTATAAGCTGGAACATCTCTTCTGAAATCCAAGTATCCCTTTTGTGTCCCCTGGTATGCTGGAGATAACCGTTGAAAGACAAGAACAAGAACAATCAATTCAGAAAAGTCGAGATTAAAGGTCTGAAAAAATGCCAATAGTGTCACCAAAAACCCAAAACCAAGAATATGTATCCAATAGCCTTGGAGCTCGTCACGTAGTGTAAGTTTAAAATATTTATTTGCTGAATTACTTACCGCGAGATTAATTGGCTTAAAAAGGGAAAAGATAGAAGTTGCTTTATATTGCTTTCTATTGGTTTGAAAGTCAGAAACCAGTGAAGCAAGTTTTAAGCTGAGATTATGGAACTCATCAGAAATTCTCTTATATCCAATTGAATTAATATAGTTAAGTATAGAGATACAAAAATAAACGCATAGAGCTAAGAGTGTTACATCAACTGATATCACCAAAGCTAAAGCCAAATAAGTAATAAACTGTATTGTCCAAGAGATCAGCCTTATTGCATTCAAATGCACAAAACCAGATAGATCTGCCTGCCTTATGATTGAATCACTCATCTCACCAGATTTATCTCTATTGAGATAAGTCCAATCAGCATGAAGATAATTTTCAAGAATTGCATTTCTTCTTTCAATGACTAATCTCAATCTAGACTTAGCAGCAACCAAGTTTGAAAGCATCTTAATGCCCTCTGCTGAAATGAAGACAAGAAAAACAAACAGCAATATATTCTTAAAAGACTTATCTATTCCAAACGAATCTATCATCAAATTAAGCGTTTCATTTGGTAGCTCAATACTAGCAATATTCTCTTGAGCAGATTCAATGATGGGAACCAAAAGAGGTATTCCCACAAAAGTGAGAATACTTGAGACCAATTGCATTAGAATGATTGTCTTATACAGCGGTGTTGAAGAAACAATTTTGAAGAAAAAGTTCATGGGAATCTAAATATTGAAGGCTTTTGAAATTTTAACCAGTTAATTTAACCTCTTGAAACCTGATTGGGCTACTGGGCCAAGAAGAACTTTATCAAGCTCATCTTTCTCAATAGCATCTTTTATTTCTGAAAATACATCATCACATGCAACCTTATATTCATCTACATTTTCCTGCTCATGTGCATAAGATGCATAGAATCTATTTGAGGCTAAAATCCCCCTTGCAAGCATCAACTGAACAAATAATGTCATCATGGCTTGTCCATCAGTGTAATTGAATGAAAAATGACTCAAGGCAGGTAGGCCAGAAACATGAATATCAAGATCATGAGCAGCAGCACATTCTTTCCATATTTCTTGTATCTGATTACCAATCTCATTCAAATGTGAAGAAACGTCTTTCTCCATAAACTTTTGTATAGTTGCAATTGCAGCAGTAGGTCCGATCCTCTCTGTCCAATATGTGCTACTAATAAATGTGGATTGAGCAGATTGCATTACTTCCTCAGTACCAAGAATCACCGACATTGGATAGCCATTGCTGACAGCTTTAGCAAATACTGCTATGTCTGGATCAATCTTGAATTCAAGGTGAGAGCCTCCATTATTTATTCTAAACGCTGCAGTAATTTCATCAAAAATGAGCACTATTTCATTTTGATTGGCAATCTCTCTGATTTCTTCCAAAAAACCTACTTTTGGATATTCACTTCTAAGTGGCTCCATTACAATTGTTCCAATCTCGCCAGGATATTGCTTTAATAATTTTTTTAATGAGTCAATATCATTGTATTTAAAGGCAAGCGCTGTTCCTTCAAGACCTTTAGGAACTCCATTAGGCTCTAGGCCTGGCAAAAGATGGTCCTCGAGCTCGCTAGAGGAATTTAAATTTGCCGCCAAATACCAATCATGCCACCCATGATAACCGCAAAATGCTACTCTATCTCGCTTTGAATGAGCTCTTCCTATTCTAACTGCAAGAGCCATCGCTTCACCACCCGATCTAGAATATCTAACCATTGAGGACCATGGATGAAGTTCAGTCATGAGATCTGCTAGTATTATCTCCTCGGCACAATTTAAGGAAGAACTATTGCCTTTTTGTATGCATTCTTTGACAGCTGTGTCTACATCTGGATCGCAGTATCCTAATACATTGGCTCCAATGCCCATAATGCTCATATCTAAATATTTATTATTATCAAGATCATAAACATGCACACCGCTTGCAGATGAGAAATATCCGGGCCATTGATTAGGAGCAAACATTTCCGATCTTTTGGATAACAATTGAGTCCCTCCTGGTACTCTTTTTTTCGCCCTTTCTTGCATATCTAAGCTATTTTTTATTTTCTTTTTCTTCATATATATCCTTTAGCTTTATCTTCTTCCAAAGAGGGTTGCCACCCAGAAAAAGATTCAATGTCTTCATTAAGAGCTGATATTAACGGATTATCGCTAAGAAATTTTATTATTTGTGCTAAGTTAGTCTCAGTAATCTGATCTCCAAAATTCTCAATTATTCGCCTCACCAATTCAAAATCTTCGGGGTAATCGACCGTAAGCCTATAGTTTGATAAATCCTGATTTAGGTCATATCTGAATATTGAGAATAGATCTTTGTTTTTCCAGAAGTAAAATGTTACGTGCTCTCTTTCAGAGGGTTTTTTAGCCTCATTCCATGCTTTCTCTAGAGCATTTTTTGAGAAAATCTCGACATCCATTCCTTCTGGAAAAGTAATTCCTTCCGGGGGTGCTGTATTTGCAATATAGTCAAAATTATTTTCCTTAAAAATTGTAATCATGGCATCTAATATATTTGAATCAACCAATGGACAATCGCCGGTCAGCCTAATAATGATATTAGCATCAGACGTTTTTGAAGCATTGTAAAACCGATCAAGAACATCGTTCAGATCTCCCCTAAAGCAATTAATCTCATTTTCTTTACAATAAATCTCTATTGGATCATCTGATGGCTCTAAACTAGTTGCAATAATCAATTCATCAACCTCTGATGAAGATAAAACTCTTTCTATCATAAATCCAAGCATTGGCGTTCCATTAATTGGCATTAATACCTTGCCTGGCAGCCTTTTTGAATTCATTCTTGCTTGAATTATAGCTATTGTCTTTTTATTTGGTTTATCACTCATATCTAATTATTCAGCCATTTGTGATACCAAAGCTCCATTTGATTAGTTATGAAACCCGATTTTTGATACAACCGCTGTGCAGGATAATTTCTACCTTGAGTCACCACCCGAAGAACTGTGAGATTCTTTTTCTGCAATTCTCCAATAACTTTTTGCAATAAAATTGTTCCTAGGGACCTTCCAGAATAATCTTTATCTACTCCTACAATCCCAATATCAGCTGTCCCATCATCATTCTCTTTAACTGTTGTAAAAGCCACAGGCTTGTTGTCTACCTCAATGATAAAACAATAGTCATCATATTCACCCCTAACTCCCTTCTCTAACCATCCCTCGTAAAATTCTCTTACCTTATCCCGATTAAATTTTTGATCAAAATAATATCGGCTCAAAGTGTAGATTTCTCCAGCAATTTCTTTCAGTTGTTTAATATCCTGTTCTACCGCCTTTCTAAAGGATATTGATTGCATATCTGCACTTTCCACTCTAGCCTTTTTAAGCATCATTTCAAAAGTTACTCTTACATCAACAAATGAGTAACCATTCTTTTCTGCTGTCAAGATACTTGACTGATCGTGACAATTGCAATTGTATTGGATCATGTCAATATTCAATTCTTTGGTTCTCTTTCTGATATATGATTCAATATTTCCTGTTAATCTTCTGCATGAAACATATCCGATATTGAAACCAAAGAAATCGCTATCCCAGTCCAGTAGTTTGAATACCTGCAAGATATCAGAGAGTGACTCTTTGGCCCGATTAGAAGAAAGCTTCTGAAAGAAATCATCTCTACTCACCCCAAAATATTGAATAATCTCTTCTAAGATATCTTCCGAAAAGTCATCTACCGGGAGGAAATCTGTTCCAAAAAAATGTTGAAATGATTTTGGCTCGAGAGGATCAATAAAAATATCAGCATATTCTAGCAAATCATCATTCCTACCAATGATGATTTGAACAAATCCAAGATCCTTCAGCATTTTTGATGCATTCAAAGGCAGGCCATATAATGAGACGATTACCTTAGATTGATCCTGAAAAATACTATCTCTTAATATTTCACTGTTTTCAAAATCTATCGATAATGAATTTTTATTCCAAGAGCCAATGACTTTTAGAATCTCTCTGGAGACTCTAGCTTTTGTTGAGGATTCATTTGAAGGAATGTCTAATATTATCATTCGCTAATTTTCTCTTCTATACTGAAGGATGTCTTGCTCTTCTGGAATTGGTCCACTCACTGGTTTTCCAATCATCTTCTCTACATCCCTAATACCTGATATCATCTCAAGCATTTCCTTCGGATCTGCACTCATTATATGGTCTGGTCCTTCATCATTTTTATCTAGGGTAAAATGCTTTTCAATGACTTTAGCACCCATCGCGACTGCACAAATTGAAGCAGCAGGTCCTATGGTATGGTCAGAGAATCCAATTGGGCATTCATATCTATCTTGAAGATACGCCATAGTGCTCATATTTATAGATTCTAGATTTTGTATTGGATAAGCTGAAATACAGTGAAGGATAGCTAAGGGAACATTCTTTACATTAAAAAGGTCTTGAGCCTGATCTAACTCGCTTTCAGTCGCCATACCTCTTGAAACTATTACAGGTATATTTGCATCGGACATCTTCTTTAAAAGAGTTTTGTTAACAATATCAAAAGAAGCAACCTTTAGTAGCGGTGTTTCAATTTCAGCAAGAAAATCAACAGATTCTTCATCAAAAGGGGTAGAAAAGGCAACCAGGCCAATCTCATTTGCATATTTGAATAACTCTCTCTGATCATCAAAGCTTAATTCGCATTGCTTTAAAATATCAAATATTGGGGCATCTCTCTCAACCCTCTTCTCTGTAATATATGTTTGAAACTTTACTGAAGAAGCTCCAGATTTATGAGCCTCATCAATAAGCCTCATAGCGCTTTCAATAGAACCATTATGATTAATCCCAACTTCAGCAATTATGAAGGCAGGATGCTCTTCTCCAATCACCATATTTGATACTCTTATATCTTCCATTTATTTCTCCAATCTTTAATTTTTCGTATTCTATATTGTTGCTTATATCGAAAAAAAGTTTTAACAAATCCAAATCTAAAAAGCTTTTTCAATAAATCCTTAATGGATAAAACTTTATTCGGGATATTCAAAGTTGTTTGTATAAAATCTTTTGTTATATCAATCTCTTGAAGGTGAAAGTAATGGAAAAGTTCTTCTTTTATAAAAAAGGCATTATTTCTAGTATATATAAGCAATCTATAACCCTTAGATTTTGAGAGCTCATTGATTGATCTTAGGGAGCTTCCAGCAATTGAGCTTGCTCCAAATATTTCTCCAGGATTTACTTTGTTATTTCTTGCTGCCCATTGATTGAATTCAATATTATGGACTCTTTCTAGATGCGGCCCATACGTCTCATTGAACTCAATAACAGCTAACAGTGGATTATATTTACTAAGTGACTCCCATATTTGATAATCAGTGGAGTCAACATCAATCAACAAAACATCAAAAATCTCTGGAACTGGAGTTTTTGACAATATCTGATCCAAAGAGTTTTGACCTTCAAAACCAACAAATTCATTGATGCATAGGACTCTATCATTATCCTTGTATTGATCGGCTAATCCCTCAAAGTTTTGTTTATCTCCCTCAATCAATACTGCTTTGTAGCCATCTTTTATCAAGCAATCTAAAAAAACACCTTCATCTCCTGGATGTGCGCCAAATTCGACAATCCATTTTATGGGTTCAATCTCTAGATTTTCATAAATAATATCTAGAATATAAACTATTAGCCCATCGCCTCCATCGGGATCTTGAATAGGTCTTACATGTTTTTTAAGTTGGCTTAAGCTCCTCATTGGAAATCTAATAATTTAAGAAGGTTTTTAGGAATTTTATTCCATTTTCACCACTCTTCTCAGGGTGAAACTGGCATCCAATTGCGTTTTTCTTTTGTATTACAGCTGTGATGCTTAGATCATTATACTTGGTGATAGCTTTACATTCCTCTGCTTTTTTGACATGTCCTTGATAAGAATGAATAAAATAAAAGAACTGTCCATTATGCTGATCACTAAGTATTGATTTGGATGTATTACCTTCTTTCAAACTTAGTGAAAGTGGGGCCCAACCGATATGTGGGATCTTATGACTCGCTCCGTTATTATTTCTAGTTGGAATTGGTTTTACAGCGCCTGATATGATTCCCAGCCCTTCATGAAATCCTTCCTCTTCACTTGAATCAAAAAATAATTGCATGCCGAGACAAATTCCAAGCAGAGGCCTTTCCTTTAAATTATGATTCAAAATGGATTCTTCAAAACCACTCTTCCTTAATTCCTCAATAGCTACTGAAAAATTTCCAACTCCTGGCAATACCAGATAATCAGCCTCAGCAATTTTCCTTCTATCATTACTGATATTTGCTTTCGCACCTGACTCTTGGATTGCTCTACTCACGCTTAATAGGTTGCCTATTCCGTAGTCCAAAATTGTTACATTCTTAATCATTATCAGATCATCTAAATATTTCTAACAGGAATTCCTTCTCTTGATGCATAGTCCCTGATTTCATTCAGGGGGATGATGTCGTAATGTAAAACATGTGCCATTGCAACAGCGTCAGCACCGCCCAGTTTAATTACATCTGATAGATGTTCTAATTTACCCATACCTCCACTTGCTATGACTGGTATAGATACATTAGAAGATATTTCTTTTATTAACTCAGAGTCAAAGCCTTTTGCCATCCCCTCTTTATCAACAGAGGTCACTAGTAGTTCGCCTGCCCCAAGCTCTTCTCCTCTTGAGGCCCAATCAACCGCATCAATCCCACTATGCTCTCTCCCATTATCAAAATAAGCCTCCCAACCATTGGTATTTTTCTTAGCTTGAATAGAAAGAACTATTGACTGAGAGCCAAATCTTTTTGCTGCTTTTTTAATGATTTCAGGATTTTTTATCGCTGCAGTATTTATCGAAACTTTATCTGCACCAGACCTTAAAGCTGAACTGATGTCATCAATATTTCTCAATCCTCCTCCAACTGTAATTGGAACAAAAACATTCTCTGTAGTTCTTTTAATTATCTCTACAAGACTATTTCTCTCATATAGGCTTGCTACAATGTCTTCAAAATAAATCTCGTCAATGCCCTCTTGATAGTATTTTTTAGCAAAAATATTTGGATCACCAAGCTTTCTTAGCCCTTCAAGTTGGATTCCTTTAACTAGATTGGGAGCCTTGATATCAAGTCTTGCTATCAGTCTGATATTTCTCAATTTTGTACCTTAAAAAGCTAATTTGAATTAAATACAGATTCTCTTAACAACCAATCACCACCTTCCCTTTTCCAAATGTGAGGTGATCTGAAAGAGTCACATAAATTGATAAAATATTCTTTTGTCATCATTGGGTGCTCGAACATTTTTGATGCTTGGGTAAATTCTTCTTCGTTTATTGATAGATATTCAAAAATCTCATTTTCAAATCTATCTGGATACTCACCGTCATACTTTTTTACTAGTGCTATGGCTTCATCCCTATTGATTTCGTCGTTTCTAACTTCCTGCGAGGCATCATAAGTCGCTCTCCCAATCCCAAACTTAATGTATGTTGTAAAGTAATGCAGATCATCAATCTTATCATCAATACTATTATACTTGCTGTAAGTACCCAGAGTTCTCTCTGGAGATGGTATAAATCCTCCATTCTCAACTGCATAATAATAAGCACCCTGAGGATGCCAAGGAATATAATATCCAAGGTATTGAACTTGGATTTCTTTTTCTTTCAGTGCAGACTTTTGAATTGGAAGATATGGGTCTAAATCTAACTGTGATAAGCCATAACTTTCTATAAGATTACTATAAGACTCTCCACCAAGAAAAAAATCTTTGCCTTGATCAGCTGAGAAATATTTTTCATCCCTGATGGCATTTTTTGTATCTTCGATTGGATTTCCATGTTCGGCTTCATCTTCTCCATAGAAGACCAAAGGAATATCGAATAAATGAGCCATTCTGGGAGCAAGATTTTTCTGTCCTAACATAAAGGGCTGAAAAGGATGTAACAAATTTTCTAAAGCTAACCTGGTAAGTAATCTATGTACTCGCTTATTTGGTGTCATTAAATAATTATCATGTCCTGCATCCATCCAGGATTGGAAGTTTTTCCATCCCCAATCTGTATATATATGAGGTGCCCAGGTTACTGTGAGCGGATTCATTCCATACTTATATTTCAAAATATGGGATGCATAGAAACTATCTTTACCACCTGAGCCAGGAACTAAACAATCATAATGCCCATTGTTTTTCCTGTATTTATCACACAATTCAATGAGCTCTCTTTCTCTCTCTTGCCAATCAATACTCTTTTTATTTTCTGCTGTTCTACATGCGTCACAAACACCATTGTCATCAAAGTTTATCGTTGATTTCTTAGTCGAAATTACGTGTTGGGTTTCTATTGCTGAATTTGGTCTTTGATTTGATATGACACACTTTTTACAAAATAATATCTCTTTTGGTAAACCATACTTACATTCTAGTTCATCTTCATTACTCAGCTTATATTTCTGAATAGATTCATCATCTAATTTTGGGTTCGTGTGCATTCTTTATCTCAGCTAATAATTTGTTTACTTCCTGCAATCTCTAGTAATGCCTTTGATATTCTTGTTTTTGCATTTTGATCTAAAAATGAATCGAGAATTTTATAATGCTCTAATGATTCCAAATAGTCGTCATTATCCTTATGAGCAATGACCTTGTCTATTGCTTTTATTGCGGTTTCTTTATTATTGAAAACAATCTTATTTAACCCTTTTTTATAGAATTCATTATGCTTAAAAACCATTTCATTAATTATATTGAAAGACAAAGCTCCTGATATAGTTGATTCCATTGTTGTGGTACTCAAGCCAAGACCAATAACTAGGTCTGAAAATAAAGCTGGAAAAGCTGGTGGAACTTTTGATCTAGAATGATCTGAAATTAATAGATTTAACCTTCCTTCATCAATATATTTACCTAGCCTTCTATTGTTTTTTATATAACGCTTAAAGTGATTAGATCTTTTGGGTTTTAAGTATATTACTGTCTGATCAAATTTCTCCAGAACTTCTAGGGCAAGGTTATAAAAAGAGTAGTATGATTCCTCAGAAACAGGTCCGTCATTAAAGTAAGTATTGTCATTGAAAGTTATTAAAAAATTCCCAGAATGCATCTCACGGATTCTTCTTGCTTCATCAATATATTTTTCCAAGTAGTCAGTTGAGGGATAACCGACTATGTAAGTCTTTTTTGACTGATAGTACTCATTTAGCATTTTTGAGAAATGGTCACTCCAAGTAAATAATACATCGTAGCATTTCTGATTATCAATACATGTAATAGGATAATGGCTCCAGTGTGATCCACAAAAATAACCGCCACTGATTTCGATTGCCTGGCTTTTGATTAATGTATCCTCTCCTCCATCATACATTGTCCATAATATCTTTAGATTTGCTTCATTGAATATTTTTGAGAAGACCGTGCTATCAAAATGATATTGCATTAATAGTAGCTTTAGGTACTTATCTTCTTTCCAATGGAATAGAAGAACACCGATTATACTTAATAGGTAAGAAAAAAGATGCGAAGGCCCAATTAAAATAGCTAGGTTCTTAATTCTATAGCTGCTATTTACCTCACCAACATATTTTTGATTGAGAAGATTGATAATATTTAGAATTTTTAATCTGCTGAATTTCCTATTTGAAATAACATCATATGATTTTTTTCCATACTTTAATTTAGGCTCATTCCTTTTGTTCATATTCGATAAAAAGAATTTCCCTATTGAGGGTTTTTCATCATATTCAATTAAGCAAATTTGTTTATCATCAATTATAGAAGTGTCTATGAAAAAAAGATCATTTGTCTCTGATAAATTAATTCTCGATTGAAGCAGTTCTACACCAATTGATTTCTTTGAGGAATCACTATTTTCTGTAGCTGAATCTTTAAAGACAAAATAGTTAGAAAAGATAACAACTTTTTTCAAAAATTCCTTGATGATCAGTGATGTTTTTGAGCTGTTATATTTTCTATATATAAATCCATCATAAAGTGAATCTTCCCTCATACTAATTCGAAAATGATTTGAGAAAATAATTTTGTAATTACGGATCGGAATATTTGTGTTTTCAATAGTAAGGCTTTCTAAGTGTGGCTTTTTCAATAGGAGAATATCGGGGTTTATCTTTTCAAATTCTATGAGGGATATAATTTCTCTTGCTCGATAGAAAAATGGATAGATTTGAGTTACCAGGAAATAATTTAGCTTTTGATCATTTAATGACTCCTCATTCTTATAGCTGGATAAAGATTTTTTAAACCTTTTAGAGCCTAAGAAAGAAAAAATATCTCTCTTTGTCTCTTCCTGAATTGTTTCATAGATTGTACTATTACCCAGAATGTTTTCTGAATAAGATAAATTACCTAATTTTATGAACTTTGTTCCTAAGTATTTGGCATAAATATTTTTTATGAAAAAGAATAGGCTTGATTCATGAAGGTAAAAGATTTCAGTTTGAGACTTACTGCCGATAGAGCTATTGAAAAAACTCTCGAAACACAAGATATCCAAGACTATTTTTTTTCTACCCATGAATAATATTTCACTTATTGACTATAATAGCCATCAAGGGCCAACCTTGCTACCAAGCTGACATGCCTCCATCAACGATTATATTCTGTCCTGTTGTATAGGTAGAGGTATCACTGGCTAGATATATATATGCGCCCATAATCTCGTGAACTTCGGCCATCCTTCCTAATGGTGTTCTATTTGAGTAATTACTTATAAAGTCATCGCCCTGTGGCTGAGCTGGATTAAAGATTCCTCCTGGTGAAACACAATTTACCCTAACGCCCTTATCAGCAAGCTCAACTGCAAAATATTTAGTCATTTGAATTATCCCTGCTTTCGTAGCTCCATAGATTTCAGAATTTCTTCTGTCACAATCTGTATAAATCCTAAAGTCAGGACTTATTGTTCCGTAATGTGAGGCTGTATTAATGACAGAACCTTTAAGATTATTTTCCTCTAGAATAGCAGCATATGATTGAATGCAAAAAAATGTGCCCTTTAGGTTTACTCCAATAACAAAATCTAAATCTTCTTCTGTTCTGTCTCTTGAGTGCTTAAAAGTATTGACTCCAGCATTATTGATAAGAACATCAATTTTTTTATACTTGGCAAAAATATCATCAAGAACTTTTCGAACTTCTGCAGGGTTATTTACGTCGAGCTTGAAGTAATCGTGATTCTCATTTTCTAAATTAATTTCACCTGATTTACTGATATCAGTGGCAATAACTACAGAGCCCAAATCTAGAAAAGTATTTACTAATGCTGTGCCTACTTGACCCAATGCTCCTGTTATAAGAATTACCTTATTCTCAAGATCTAATAATTCATTAATTTTATTTTGTTTTTGCGTCATGCTTTGACTAAATTGAGCAATTTGGATTAAATGCCTTAGCTCCTAGGCCAGTATTTATTTGATCCCTTACAGAATCTAAACACAATAATAATTTCTCAATATTTTTATAGTATTCAACTGTCAAATATTCAGCTGAAAACTTATTTGCTAAGGAAAGTGCATGCTCTATGTGTGCTGAGTCAGGAAGCAAATGAAGATCATAGGCCAGATTATCTTCTCTCACACCCGGTGAGCATAAATGAATTTGTATTGTCTTTTCTAGTGGAAGGTCTGATATGTAATCCGAATATTCAATATTTTTGTTAAAACATGTAACCAAGGCATGAGAGATATCAAATAAGAAATTGACCTCATTTTTTGTTACGACCTCTCTAATGAAACTGCTATCAGTTACATCCGAATACGCCTCTGTTGGGTAGTAATTATTGTTTTCAACTGCAATTGATATATTTTCTGGCAAAAGCTGCTTCAGCCATTCAATATTCTGACGAGCATTATCCAACATCTCCGTTCGCTGCATAGTTTTTCCGCCGGGTTGAAAAACACCTTTATCGATGACAGGTGAGGTGCAGTTGCAAGACATATGAAATGTCACGAGTTTTAAGTTTTGATAGTTTTTAATGACATCCGTAATTAAGGCTTTCCTTTCCTGATTCCAAGGCAATGTAATATCCACTTCGTCTAGATGTGCTAGCATGACATTTTTCTTTAGGCGATCGATTTTTCCTATCATGAACTCTCTAAGTTCAAGACAGTCGCTTTTTTCAGAAATACTATCCGCATTGACCTCAGACTTAAATAGATGTGAGGTTGGCGTCGCTAAATTGACAAAATCTTTATTCATAATACTTACTATTCTGCATCATATTGAAAATAGTTTTTTTTACCATCACTTTTGTAAATATATGTTTTCTCAAAATATTTAATGAACCCGTCTGCCAGTTCTTGACCCTG
>CERX01161427.1_pt1 | contig 35792 bp, 27 predicted proteins | sample 350251 | NCBI WGS metagenome assembly CERX01 (sample SAMEA2621044, study PRJEB7988) | marine metagenome | biome: marine biome (ENVO:00000447); feature: deep chlorophyll maximum layer (ENVO:xxxxxxxx); material: "saline water (ENVO:00002010), including plankton (ENVO:xxxxxxxx)" | depth 50 m
GCTAACGAAGGTTTTGTTATTCATCCGCAATTAAGGGGGCCAGTTTAAAAGCGATAGGAATACACCGGAACCATCAACTTCAAATCCTTATGTTTTTTAAGAGCAAAATTTTGAAGATGGTCGTAATTGTAAACAAAACGATTTCGTTCTCTAACAAGGGGAGATAGGATTTTATTAGCTTCTCTTTCAAAGTAATAAGATCCACCTAGGAGACCGAGGCTTAGTAAGAGATTTGTGCTGTTGGAGTTTCCTGAAAACAAGGTTCCGAATAATACAAAACCACCCAAAAGCCCTGTGGCTTGGTGAATTCGGTAATTAGAATCAAAGTCTTTCATCTTTTCTCTAAACTCGGGTTTTTGAGAAAACTTCTTTGAAATATCAGCAGGGTTTACGGCATTTTCCCCTTGATAGTAACTAGTTCCATACCACTTTTTCTTAATTTTTACCTCTCGTCGAGGGTTGTAGGGTACGGTGGAACAGGCACTAAGCATCAAGCAAAGACAAACGAAGCTGCAAATTCTTTTCATAAACTCTCCTCAGTTTCATATGATATATACAAAATAAATTTCTGTCGAAGAAAGCTTAAATACTCTGACCTTTTTCTAGTGTTTTCGTCGATTGAGGCTGGACTCAAGGCTCGTCGCTGTTTTTTAAATCCAACAAACTGGCCCCTTTAATTGCGGATGAACTAGTATTAAAGCTATGAAATTCTTTTCTGTATTCAGTACAAGGGAAATTAAAACTCGGACATTTCCATTTAAAAAAATGTATTCCAGCGCTTACTAAAACCTATCCGCAATTAAGTGGGCCAGTTTATGAGGATAAAAAAAGTCGCCTTAATTTAAGGCGACTCGTAATTTACTATTAAATTTTAAAAATCAATTCTATTGAGCCTCTTCTGTAGAAACCTCTACTTCCTGAACCTCAATTTTGTCATTCTTTAGTCCTAACTTTTTACTATTTTCAACCAATTTATCCATTGGTAAGCATAAAGTTGAGAATCTTCTAAAATGCATATCAATGAAGAATCGACGACGTTTAACATCTGGCATTGATAACCAGCATTTTTGGTAAGACTCACGATTGTCATCGATGTAGTTGTGCATATAGTCTTCCATGTCTTCAGTAATAAAAATTCCTCCGCCAGGCTCGTCTACGATGATTGTTCCACCGCCACCTAAGATAGGAATATCACTACCACCGCCATTGTCGTTGCCGCCGCCGATAATTATACCAGGGTCATCGCTACCACAAATCCAGGAAGGACAACCATAGCCTCCACCTGAGCCACCGTTATTATCGATGTTTAACAAACGTCTTAGTTCATCGGATAAGAAGCTAGAGTCCACACCAATGGCATCAAAAATGCTTACAATGTTTTTCGTGATACTGACGTCCAGATAAGGTTTGTTTTTCAAGCGAGACATTGTTCTTGCGTAGAAGCCTTGTTTTTCTGCGATTTCTTTTTCTTTAGGGTTTAAATTTCCATAAGTATCTTCAGAAGCTAAATAAGGAATTGGGCTTTCGCCAACTTGTCCTCCAACCAATAAATAGGCTCCTACTTTTTCAGGCATTTTATTTCTGTCAAAGCCATTTGGAAGTTTTGGAGAAGTAACTGGGTGAGTAACACCAGCTTTGATATTGAAGTGGCCTTTGGTGTAGGAACCACCGATAAACATATTCAAGTCTAAGTCTTCTAAATTCTTTAAATTAACCCAGATTCCTCCCGTGGAAACGCGAAAGAAATTGTCAGATCTTGAAACAAGGCTTTCTTGGGCTTTGCTTACGGAGTAAAAAACATTAAAGTTAGTTTCCGCATCAATGTACTCTTTTCGTAATCCAGTTTTTAAATCGATTTCAGTAATTGCCCATGGCCTAACGAAGAAAGCGATTCGTAGTTTGTTTCCGCCAGCAACAGTACGCATTAAATTATAAATGGCTGCTAGGCGAGGGTGGGTAGAAAAAATTCTCTCTAACCAAGTGGGTTTGTATTTAACTTTTTTAGTTTTATCGTCTTCAACTTGATTATTTTCAAAATCAAAGTCATTGCCAATGCTATTACCAATATCAATACCAGGGTTGGTACCAATTCCTGTTCCTGGTGAGCTGCTCGGTGGCTTTTTGTCTATTTTTCTTCCAAATCCTAAAATTCTATCTAGAACCTGTCCTTGGATTTGAATTACCGCAATGTCTGGTAATGAAGAATGGTAGCTATGTTTTAAAGCTCGTTGTTCTTCATCAGTCAAAGCAGCTAAATTGTTAAAAGTTTTTTCGAAATTCTCTCGAAGTTCGATGGTGTTATTTAAAAAGTAAGCCATGTTCTTGTTGTATTCTTCAAGCTTCTGTTCTTCCATTTCAATTTGAGTAGGAAGTTCAGGAGTACCACCGATATTGAAACCACCGTCATTAAGAATAAGTTCATTGGCTTTTTGAAGCTGTCTTGCAGCAAGGGCTTTTACTTGAGAAAAAGAAAAATTCTCAGCATACGACTTTCCAAAAAGATCAGGGTCTTCTAGTTTTACTTTATGGAAATAAGCAGTAAAGGCTTGCATCTGGTCAAAAGAATCAGAAATTTCTAAGATTTCTTCGATTCGTCTTACATTTACTCTGTGATCACCCTTAGAAATGGAATCAAAGTGTTTTTCTAGAGCGGATTTTTTATCAGAGTTAAAATATCCAAAAAAGTTAGATTTTTTCCCAGAACTTTTAATGTTTTGCAGGTAATCTAAAAGGCCTTTCGTCATTTTATAAACAGAGCCAACTAGCAAATTATCAAGTTGGTTCGCTTCTATATCGTTATTTTTAAGTTTGTCATAAAGAGACTTAAAGAGGCTGTTCTGAAACTGAGAGTTATAAGTTCTATTTAAAATCTTTTGCACATCTTCTTGATTTTCAGCAGGAAATTTTTTGAAGATTTCAGAATATTTTTCGTCTTTCAGTTTTTCGTTGATCTGATCTAGAAATGCTGCGAGTTGTTTTTCTTCGGATTTTTTAAGCAGCTCTTGCAGCTCGTCTTTGTCGAAAAAGGAGTACTGAGATAAAAACTGGTTTGCTTGACGTTGTTCGTAAGTTGGAAGACCGGTATATTTTAGAATCATCTTTTGCAAAGACAATCGGTCAGAATCACTCTCTAAATACTCAACCAAATCGTCGATCTTAGCTTCGTCTTTGCTATCTAAAATTTCTTGAATTTTCTTGTCCTCGATTTGTTGAAACTTGTAAGCAAATTTATTCCAATCAATGATCATTTGGTTGAATCGATCATTGATATATTCAATAGCATCGGTTTTTCTTCTATCGTTGTCATTCAGGTAGCTTACTGGCGACATGATATAGGCTTTTGAGCCTTCCACTTTAAAGAAGATTTGGTTTTTAATTGCATTGATATCAACCTTCTCTTCTACGAAGGTGTTGTTCTCTTGAGCAAAGAGACTTGAAGATAGAAGAATGCTACTTAAAACTAATAATACTTTTTTCATTATTTCTCGCTTCCATTAAGTATTTATGAAACTGTATTTTGCCAATATTTGCTAAATTCCAATAGGTAAATCCCAGAAAATGAATTTATTTTATGGCCTGTTCCGTTCTTATTCATTTTGTATTGCTTTCAACCCAGCTAGGAAATCGTTCGTAGTCATCTGGTTCTTTTTCATCAGGAAATCTACCGTAAGATTCCTTAAAAAAAGCTTTGTATTCAGCAATGATATTTGTCGCATAAACGCTGACCAATTCATGTTTTACCAGTTGCAACCAGGCTGCTTCTGCCTCTGGAGTGCTGAGCTCTAAATTGTAGCTGAGTAGTAGTTTTCTAAGTGGGTAGGGGTCATTTTTAGATTTCACTTGGTAGTTACTTACTTCTTCTAAGCTATCAACGGCTTCTAGCTTAAGCTCTTGAACTTTCTGAATTTGCTGAGAGATTTCAAGGCCCTCTGTGATGTATTCTTTAGTGCTGGTGGTGAAATAAGGCATCGTCATGGAATAAATCATATGTCCTAGAAAGGCGTAACTTATTAAATTTAATGGGCTGAGAAGACTTTTTGAAAGGTATTTTGTTTTTTCTTTGGCGTGAAGCACAGGATGCTCAGCCATATAGTTTTCAGCAAGTGCCTTTTTACCCTCTGTTTGATACAGGCTTATAAAGTCTTTGTTTAGGTCACGGTAGTAGAAGCTAGGAGCATCAAAAATATCTAACAGTAGCAAAGGTGCTAGGCCTAAAAAAGCTAAGTCGATCGGGCCGTAGATTGGAAAAAATCGACTGAACTCCAGCATAGCGTCACTCTGTAGCAAAAAGAAGCCACCAGTGATTGTTCCAGTGTGTATTAAAGTTTGTAAGAAAGGCTTCCAGCGATGAAGGGCCAGTCTAGCGCTATGAAGCACATTCTCTTTCATTAAAATGTTTCGGGCGGTAAAGAAAGACTTTAGTTTTTCCTCTAAGATTATTTGTTCAGCACGTACGGCAATGGCTTCTTCTAAAAACTTCTTGTACTGAAAGTGCTTAATTCTCCAACTTAAGAAAGGAGGGTATGGAAACTCAAAAGGACTTAGGGCAATGGCAAGGTTTCTAATTTCCAGAGTGCTTAGATGGACATTTTTATCTTTTGATTTTTTTGCGTCGATTTTTTTAAATAGCTTATAAATTCTTTTAAAATGCTGACTTTCAGTTTTTCTTAGCCAGTAAGTTGTGTTCTCAGGACCATCGGGAGCGAGTTTGGTCTCCTTTAGTAGATCAAGGAACAATTGATCGTTTTCTAAAAACTTTTTTTGAGCTTTGTGAAATGGAGATGTCAAAGATGATATTTTTGCAGCACTTCTTGAACACCAAGAGGCTTTCGTGTGGAGTGCAAACATCTGCAAAAAGATTAGTACTACAAAGAACTTCATAAGGTGCTTATTATAGTACTTCTTAGGTAATTTCGGGGGGATAAAGCCTCTCAGTGAAAAATTGACAGCGGCTATTACTTAAATTGTCACCAGTTCAAAAAAACTAAGTAGGGGCCAAATTAAAAAGCGCTTTGAAAAATAGAGTTTGAAACCTTTTTTACGAATTTAGTTCTCTTAGGGAAGTTCAGATGGGCTTTTTCGTGATAAAAAAAATACACTAATTTACATTTAGAATAGAAATGGGATTTAATTAACAAAAATCATTTTATAAATTCTTTATAAAAACATCTCTAAGTGATTAGAAACTCAAGGGACTCAATCGATTTAGGTGAGTTGTAAATTGTCAAAAATCTATACGGCGATGATAGAGAGTTCAAATACTCATTTAAATCTTTTGTTTTTCTGATTGTGGGTTATTATGGGCTCACATTTCTTGGGTGGAGATGAAAAAGCTTTTGTGGGAGAGAGCTTAGGATGTAGTGGGTACGTCCTTATTTACGGAAAAAATAGGGTAAGGGTGTTTGAGCCACATTAGTAGCTGAATGCTAGTGTGGCTTTTTTATTGCCTAAAATTCGAACTAATACCTAGAATTCAGCTTCTAAATAATGATTCACAAATCAATCCTCTTGAGTCTCCATGGATTCGTTGATAGTTTTTCAACGATATATCAAAGAGGTGTTAAATGTTTTGTCCTTGTGAAACAGGAAAAGATTATCAAGATTGTTGTGCGAAATTCATCGAAAAGGGAGCAAAGCCAGCTACTGCAGTTGAGCTAATGCGTTCTCGCTACTCCGCTTTTGTTGTTGGAGAGGTGCAATACCTTTTGGACACCCATGATCCCCGCAGCCGCGAAGAATTAGATGTAAACGAGATTGAAGCTTGGTCGAAAAATTCCGAGTGGAAAGGCCTAAACATTATTGAAATTACCGATGGGGATAAGAATGATACTGACGGAAAAGTTGAGTTTATTGCCAGCTTTGAAGTTGATGGTGAAGAACATCATCACCATGAAAGAGCCGATTTCTTTCGCAAAGGTGGAGTGTGGTTCTACAAAGATGGTAAAATGGTGGATGTAGAAACATTCGTCAGAGAAACTCCTAAAATTGGTAGAAATGAGCCTTGTCATTGTGGAAGTGGGAAGAAGTATAAAAAATGCCACGGTCCTCAAGAATTAAGCTTGTAATCACCGAGCCCCATTACCAAAAAAGTTAAAAAAGCTAGAGCTAGCTTCAGACTCAAAACAAGAAGGTAGCCCGTATTGAGCAACACAAGCCCATTTGTAGTAAACTTCTAGGTTGAGGCTTTCGCAGTCAGGAACTTCAACCGCTTTATTGATTCGTTTTTCCCAATGATCTTTTAAATCTCTTTTACTTTGTCTATTAGACCAAAAAAAGCCTTTCTGCCAAACTCCTTGGTCCATACTTTGAGAAGTCCAATCTGGGAGGGGAATTCGATTTTCCTTTTTTCTGCAAGCACTGTCATTGTCATCAATGCTTTCCGCATCACAAAGTTTAAAATTTGAATTACTTAAGCCAAATTTAGCAAGATGCATTTGGACAAATTCACGCAGTTGCGCTTCACTTAGTAGGCTATTGTCCTCGTAACTCTCTAGGCTGTATTTGCAATAGGCCTTGAGAACTTTTTCTAACTGCTCTTCCGAGTTTCCAGTTCTGGCTAAAATTTTATTTTTAAATCGATCTTCCACTTTTAATTTCGAGGAATTAATATTGTCTTCCATCAATTTTTGATATTGCAATGAAGTTTTAAGGTAAGAATCATTGCATTCTTTTTTGCTACTGGTTTGATGCCAGGAACACATCAAATTCCCACTAGAATCATTTACCTTATATTGATCCTCTAGTGCAAAAGCACCTGTGACATGGATGATACTAAATAAAATAAAAATCTTCTTTAAAAGCATGTTTTTTAAACGGTATTTCGAAGGCTTCTCTTTAATTTTTTCCCGATACTCTCAATATGATATAAAGAGGAGTCTTTAATTTCTTATACTGGACAACAAATAGGAGAAATCCTTTGGAAAAGCTAAAATATCCGACTAATCTAGTGTGCTGAATATTTAAAAAATAATTCAAGGATTTAAACAAAACTAATTCCCAATCAAAGGCTATTGTTGAGCTTTTCTCTGGTTAGATTTTAGAGTTTTGAAAATGAATTGTTATTTTTTTAGATGGTATTACAAATGATATATCCGACAGTAATTTGACTTTTTGTTGGTGTATGAAATCAACGAGGGGCTTCGTGTTTAAGAGAGTTTTGACAAAATATCTAAATGCCTAAGTCATGTAGATATTTGTTTCAGGATAAATGAAGCTGTCTGGGAGAAATAATTTCTTTTTTGGGAAAAAATTTTAAGATTTTAGGGAATCCATGTATACTTCAAGTATTGGCTTCTAGATCTAGACATCAGCGATTATAGAAATATTATTTGAAATAAAAAGGTGGTTTCATGACTCCAAAAATCATTGCCGTTGCGGGCGGAAGTTGTTCTGGGAAGACGAGTTTTTGTAAACGTTTTCGTGAACAAATTGGAGAAGAAAACTGCTTGATGATTTTACAAGATAATTACTATTTCGACCAGAGTGATCGTTTTGACGAAGATGGTGGGGCTGTTAATTTTGATCATCCAGAATCTTTAGAATTTAGTTTGATGAAAGAGCAGCTTGTTCAACTAAAAGCAGGTAAGAGTGTTGAGTTACCGCTTTATGATTTTACAACTCACACACGTCGGACTGAGACTTTATTAGTAGAGCCTAAACCTATTATTTTAGTAGATGGTATTTTGATTTTGTCTCAAGAGAATTTACGTGATGTTTTTGATGATAGCATTTTTATTCAATGTGATCGTGATCGTAGATTTACTAGAAGGCTACAAAGAGACACCATCGAAAGAGGACGAACGCCAGAAGGGGTGAAAGCTCAGTTTGATAAACAAGTTGAGCCTATGCATATTGAGTTTGTCGAGCCCTCTAAAGACTTTGCTAAGACGCAAATGAGCCAAGAAGAATACCTTGAAAATGGGGACAAGTTTATTAAAGATAAGATCAAAGAGTTGTCTCTTTGATTGTGTCATATAATAATTAAAGCATTGGCTTGCTAAGGACGGGCTCTTGGTCCAGCCATAACTAGTACCTATCTAGTTTCTCTGAAAAAATTAAAAATAATTATTTATAAGACTGTGGAACTGACTTTAAAGCAGGTCAATGGGCTAGATGTTTTGCTGGGATTTCTATTAAAAGAAGAGCGAATTTAAGGATTTAGCCCGAATTCCGAAGAGTAAGTAGCAAGGAGGGAGGGCTTTTGCTAGGTCTAAAAGTTAGACAGCTTAAAAATTTCTTACCAGCTTGGCTGATTCAAGTCATTCTCAGAAGACGTATGCGAATACCTTGGGAAGAAAACCCTCGTTACGAAATTAAGGTAGCTGAAACTTTAGATGAATACATTGGGGCTTTAAGTCTTTTGTATCGAAGTTACCTTCGTTTAAATTATACCAAAAAAATGAAGAACAAAATTCGTATCACTCCCTATCATCTTTTGCCAAGTACCATAGTCCTTGTTGTTAAAGACACAGCGGTTAATTCGGTGGTGGGAACCATTTCAATCATTCAGCGTGGAGAATTGGGATTACCACTAGAAGAGTCTTTTAAGTTAAAAAATCCTCTGCCAAATCATAGAAAGGTTGGTGAGATTTCAGGTCTTGCTGTGGATAAATCCTATCGTGATTCCATGGGGGCAATTAGTATTCCATTGATAAAGTATATGACAAATTTGATGTTAGAACGTTTAAATATGGATGAGTTTTTTGTTGTAACCAATCCTCGTACCAGACATTTGTACGAAGGCATTTGGTCCTTTATGGAACTTAAAGACGTCGAACCTGTCAAAAAACATGATTTTGCTAACGGCCAAGAGGGGATTTTGTTGTATTCTAATCGCCAAAGACTGGTGAACTTTATTAGAGACAAATTCCCTAAAAAGATGGAGAGAAACCTCTATCGATATTTATTTAATCACAAATTGTATGGAGCTATTTATCCGAAAATGGAATTTGAAGGTCAACATGGATATGGAGTTCCATTGAAAGTGATGGAAATGTTTTTCTCTGAATTTGAGGGGAGAAAAATTGAAGTCAGTGAACTACAAAAGAAAAAGATAAAAAACATCGTTAGTAATACCCATCTTAGTTTAAAAAGCTATTTGATGTTTGGTGATCAATTTAAAAATCGTTCGGCAAAGCGTTTTCGCTACATCAGTCAAGCTTGGCTAATCGTTGATGACTATACGGAACCTAGCCGTATTATAAATGTGACATCCATTGATATTTCAAAAAATATGATTCGAATCTATACGCGAGAAGATCTCAGCAAAGTTGAGTTTCACTACATTAAACTCGCCACAATGAAAGACAATGAATACTGTGTAGAGAGGGTGGAGTTACGTAAGCGAAGAGGTGAAAACGAGTACATCTTAGAAGTTATGTCTGCTTCCGCGAAATGGATAGACGTGATTCGAAGACTTCATCAAATCGATTCTGACTCAGGTTTAAGAAAAGTTTCTTAGTTTTTTTTATTCAACATAAAGTCCTCGCCTTGACGTCTAAGGGTTCTTGCCGCGTCTTGCAGTGGTTTTGCATAGCCAAAGCGAATGGCCCAGGTAATTTTATGTTCACTAGGGATTTCAAATTTTTCATACCAGGCTTCGTAGGAGCTTTCTATCTGATCAGCATATTCATTTGGTGTGCCATCAGGCCATGCTCCATATTCAATATAAATATATGGTAACAAGCTAATTACCGTTAATGGGTGAACACTGATTTGATTTTTATTTAAATATAACCAAGATCTCATAATTGCTCGCCCACTCTCTAAGAGTGCATTAGGACCTTTTAATTGCGTGGAAACAGCCAGTACAGCTCCTAGGTGCTTTTTAAAACGAAAAGTATCAAAGCCTATTTTTATTCTAGCTCCAAGAAACCAGATGAGCTTTTGCATAAAATGGCTCGTTCGAATCACTCTTAAGAAAAATCCATCAATTTTACTAAGATTTAAGTTTTCTAAAGAAAAGCCATCGCGAGTTTGTATGGATTCTGAGGGCTTAAATCGAACCCAGTCAGTAGTGTCCATAAAGGCTTTTCGGTTCTTCCAGATAAAATACTCTCCTAGTTGAAAAAGATCTTTGAGTTTTTTAGAAGGCTTAAGCTTCCAATGAATTTCTACATTTAAATCAGAATTAATCTCTTTCAATTGCGTCAATCGGTTTTCAGGAAGCTTTGAAGTGCTGTAATGTCTTCGATTTGTGTGGCGATTGTACAAATCTACCTCTTCGAAAATCGAGCTAGTATTTGCTGTAGAAAAAGAAAGATTTAACAGCAAAGGAAACTTAGCTTTTTCTGGCCAATCATAATGGACATTAAAAGAGTTTATAGCAGCCCAAACATTTGCTGTTTCAATAAGGCAACCTAGAGCGAGGTAGCTTGCAGAGTTAAAAATATTGAGTTGATGTTTGCCTCTTTCTTCATCAAGAAATACTTGGAGATAGCAGTCTTTAAAGCTAAATTTCCAATGCTGGGAGTTGTCTCCAGTTGGGGAGAAGCGTAAACAATTGATCAAGTGTTTTTTTTGGCTTTCGCTCAGTTGAAATAGATTTATGGAAGCACTTTTTAATTCTTTCATAACTGAGAATTATAAAAGATAAATTGCAATTTTACAGAGCTGTGCTATCGAATATGTGGGCAACTTGCCACACTAATCTTGAGGGGAAGATTTGGGGATAAAGCAAACGCATATTGATATTTTGAAATCTTCTTTTCAAGAAAGAAAAGCTCGAAATAGTCGTTATTCATTACGTGCCTATGCTAATTTTTTAGGAATAGATGCCTCCAGTCTGTCTAAGGTTTTAAAAGGCCATAGAAATCTCCCTAGTTCTATGGGAAAACAAATTGTTTCAAAACTGGATCTATCAGAGGCTCAAAAATCACTCTTTTATCATAGTTTAGTTGAAAGCAGAACTAAGCCCCAACGTGATAATAACGAGCATTGGAATTATATCGATTTGAATTTGGAAAAGTCTTTTAAGCTTATTGCTGAATGGGAGTACTTTGCCATTTTGAACATAGTTAAATTGAAGTCTTTTGAAGCCAATGCCAATTGGATCGCAGATCGACTAGGAATAGACGTGTCACGAGTCGAAGAAGTCATTATTGATTTATTAGAATTAAAACTTTTAGAAGAAGGTCCTCAGGGGGAGTTGTTTCGAACTACAGAAAACCTTAGTACAGATACAGATCTGCCGAACCCAGCTTTGGTGGAGGCTCATAAAAAGGAATTGGACTTAGCTCGTAAAAGTTTATCTACAGATAAAATTGAAGAACGGGGATTCTATAGTTTGACGGTAGCAGGAAGTCCTGAGGCATTTATAAAAGTAAAAAAGTTAAGCTTTGACTTTCTCGGTCGTTGTATGAAGTTGCTCGAGAAATCTGAGGCTGAAAATGTATATCAAATTAATATCCAAGCTTTCCCTCTCGCAAAAGGTAAGAACGATGAAGTTGTTTAGTTTTTTGTTTTTTTTCTTAGTATGCCTTTCTGTTTTCGCCGGTGATCGAAAAGGTAATGGAGGGGATGTTTTAATTTGTGAGAAAGGCTCGCCATTTCATTTGTGGTCTCTGGATTGGTATGAAATGGAGCACAGATACAATCTTGTTCCAAAATTCCCAGGTCATTCTAGTGAAGTTAAAAATGCTTTAGTGATTTTAAATCGCATTAAAGAGAAGAGTCCACGTAGATATGAGAGACTTACTAGTTTAGTAGAAGAGTTTTATTATCGAAGTAAATTTAGCAAACATCCGCTCTCGGATGTTCGAGATTCTGGGGTATATGAAATTCCTCCAGAATGTGGATTAAGTCAGGTCATTAATCAAAACACCGATATATTACCAGCTTCTAAGTATTATTTGATTGATGAAAATCTATGGCAAAAGCTGACTGTGCCAATGAAAACCAGTTTGATTCTTCACGAGGCAATTTACAAATTAGAGTCCTTTAAGACTAGCGAAAATTTACGAAAATATTTGTCACTATTAATAGCTGATCAGTTTTCTTCTTTTAGTATCAAAAAATACAACGAGAGCTTGGCTGCATTAGGTTTTTCTAATAACGAAGTGAATGGGCTTGAAATAGATTTAACCAAAGACTTTCATTTTTCATCTGACTATAATCTGCTATACGCTATGCCCATTGCCAACAGTAGATTTATATTCAATGGATCAACATACACACTTCTGCCAAAGCAGGTCAGGTTTTATCCAAACACTACTTTAGCTTCCTTCTGTCCGGAAGAAAGTTTTGAACACAAAATTTCAAATGATGCCTTTCAAGTGCATTGTGGTGTTTGGGGAGGGGATGAGCTGAGTATCGAGTTATATCCTTCTGGAAAAATAAAGGCAGGGATTTTAGCCTATGAAAATTTTGATCATCAAAAGATAAGCCTTCTATCTTCTGACGGAGTTCAGTATTCCAAGGTAAAGTTTTACGAAAACTCTTCTATAGCCGAACTTGATGCGGCTAGAGTACTAGCTGTTACAGATAAGCATTTGTATTTTTCTGATGGGAAGACTTCTGTCCAGTTTCATGAAAATGCTGTTCTTAAAAAAGTAAAATTATCTTCAGGTAGCTCATTAAAGTATGCAAATGGACGTTTGTTGTTTCGTGGATGGGCTGAGTTTTATGATAATTTTCATCCTAAAAAAGTTTTTGTAAGTATGGATTTTAAATATCGTGTGCAAAACAAGAATCTGTTATTTTCAGGTGGAAACCAAGTTGAATTTTACGCGGATTCTGGTTTGCGATCAGCTGTGTTAGGGGAGGGAGTTAGTTTGCTAGATGTTCATTCTAAACTTCAGTACATTGCCCCTGGTGAACGGGTTTACTTTAATGAAGAAGGATATTTGCATTGAAGTATTATTTTGTCATTGCATTTCTATTCGTGTTTTTAGAGCAAACTCTGGCCCATTCGGGAAGAGTTCTAGGAGTTCAGTGTGGAAATGAAATTGCCAGCTTGAGTTTACTGGATGGTGATTTTTTAAGTGGAAAAAAGCTTAAAGACAAATATCCGGCTATTACCGATGCCTTTCCATCTGCATTTTTGATGCTCAATCAAATCTTTGAAGATGGCGAGAAGGCTAGTAAAGAGCTCTATCAGACTCATATTGAATTTTTGCAAGAGTTTCCAAAGGCAAAAGTTTATCCAGGTTTTTCTGAAATTGAAGATGAAGATTTGTTGATTGAAAGATCTGCCGTGTGTGAAGAATTTGTGCTTGCAGAATTAATAGACTCTAAGCTTCGTGTTTCACCGCGTTTTGATAAGCTGGATTTACTTTCTCGTGCCATGGCCTGGGCCGAATTATTACTTTTAAATCAAGCAGATGAATACGCACCGATTTCTTTACGATCGCTTGTGTACTCAATTTTTTCTAATGAATTTTTTAATTTCTCTCTTCAAGATAGACATAGAAAGATTTATGCTGCGGGTTTCAATCACATTGAATATGGAGTGTTTAGAATTGACCTAACAAAGGATAGAAGTTACCGAGAAGATGATGGAAGTTTGTCTTCAGCAAAACTAGTCCAATCTTCCTTAGTGAGTACTAGTTACGGGAACTGTTATGCTTCAAATCAATCTTCAAGTATAATTCTTAGTAAAACGCTAGCAAAAAAACTTTTTGTCGAATCATGTAATTTATTTTTTTCAAACACTTTGTTTTCTGTACGTAGTCAGTCTTTCATTGATTTTGGGAGCGATGGACGGCTTGTAAGTTTTGAGGTGAAACCGAATTATGAATTTCAATATAGAAATTTAAATTTAAAAGCATCAACTAAAGATAGAGTCTCTAAGGTTTTATGCTCTAAATCTAAAAATGATTTGGTTTATAGCTTTGAAGGTTTTTACTCTGAATTAGATCTTTTTGGCCGATCTATAAGACTTAGAAATTTTAAAAAAATATTTTTTACAAGAAACATGGATTGGCCTAGTTTGTTTTATACCGATGATAGGTTTTTGCTAAGTAGTCCCATTGGAAACTTATTGGTTTCGAATTTGATTTTATTAGATATTGGTGGTCAGTTTAGAGGGGGCTTTGTGGTTGATGAGCATGAAATATACATTCAGTCGAAAAAAGTCTATGCTCAAGCCAATAGTTTTTTAAGTTTTTCAAAAACAGATAAACTATTAAAAATGAAGCTTGCTAAAACAGGCAAGTTTCAAACCGAGTCAGGGAGAGATATCTACTTAATGGCAGGACAAGTTATTGTATTTAATGAAAATGGATATGTTGTAGATTATGACTTATAGATAGTGATTGTTGTACTTAGGGGGAGGATTATGAAGTTTTTTGTGTTAATATTTATATTTTTGGGGAACAGCGTTTTTGCCGCAAATCCACAAATTTTAGCTAGGTCTGAAGTTCGTAAGAGTTTCGGTTTGGATTCCTTGTCTTTATTTTATGATTCTTATCCGGTGATTGGTCGTGACAATAAAATTTACCTGAATATGAATTATATCGAGGCGGGAAATTATGGTCTTCACCAATTTGATTTAAATTCAGGTATGAACCATAGCTTATTTCAGATCAACGCTAACTTTAGAATTTCAGAAGCTTATTTGGCTGGACCAAATCATGCCATTGTAAGTGTTTATGATGATTTAAAAACCTATGGTGTTTTAAGTATCGACACCCAAACTTCAGCTTATAAAGAGCTTTTCAAGTTAAATGAGGATCAAAATGTTCAAATGAATAGCCTGTTTCTACGTGGTGAACATTTGTTTTTTCGTTACCAAAGTAGATCTGATGGTGGACAAGGTTTGGGTTTTATAAATAATAGTTTAAAGTTTTCTAGTCTTCCTAAGTTAAAGTATAGTTCACAGTCGTATAGTTTTGCACCTTGTTCCAATTCTTTTGGCGTATTTGCTTTTAAAGAAAGACGTTCAAAAGATGGAGACCTTTCTGAACAAAAAGCAGATCAGCTGGTTTTGGTTGGTATTGATGCTAAGAAAAAAGTGATTCTATCGGATAAAGATTTTGATCCTAAATCAAAAATTACTAAGATTTACAATCATTGTCATATTAATGATCAAGGAGATATTTACCAAGTGGTGGAGTATGATAAAATGATTCATGCTCTGTTGCGATATAGCAATGGCGAGTGGCAAGAGCTTGCAAGAGATGGCCAAGGGGATATTGGTAAAATTGAGTACTTTACTGCTAGTAGCAATGATTTAGGTGAATATGCTTTTCGAGCTTTAGACTCCAAAGGTAGGCAATCTATATTTTTATTTGATCGTTATTCCAAACTGATACTAAAAATAAAAAAAGGAGATCTCGTAGAGACAGAATCTGGTGAAGCTCTGATATCACATATTGATGATGCTTCTCCGAGTTTTGCGGGCAGACCTGCTTTAAGTAATTATGGATTGGCATTCATATCGTTTTTAGTGACACCTGATCAGAAAAACAGCCTAGGCCATGCTCTCTACTATTATCATTTACGCTCTAAAAATTTATACTAAAAACGGGTTCTGTTTTATTTAAATTTGGTGAGAGCCTTTCTAAAGAAGCTCTGATTGTGTACAATAGAGTGGAAACTCAATTTTTCTACATTGGAGTTGTATGAAAATTTTAGATCTAAATTTAGATAATTACGATGCTTTGGTTTTTGACCTTGATGGTACTTTGGTCGACTCTATGCCTTATCATAATAAAGCCTGGATCGAGACCTTTGCATCTTTTGGTGTTAGTGTATCGGAAGATTTTCTTTTCTCTACGGCCGGAATGGGAAGTGAGCGTTTGATTGCCTTAGTGGCCAAAGAGAAGGGCGTTGATTTGGATGTCTCAGAAGTTTCTAATAAAAAACGAGATATGTACAATAGTATGATGCCCAAGGTAGAACTCTTAAATCCCATGATGGATGTAGTGAAGCATTATTATCAAAAGAAGCCCTTAGCTATTGTAACCGGTGGTAGTCATACCACTGTTGATGTTTTGCTACCAAAGCTTCAAATTGAACATTATTTTTCAAGCATTGTTTGTGCTGATGATACCAAACTAGGGAAAGACTCCATAGAGCCATACCAGCTTGCGGAATCTCAACTGGGCCTGGATATTAAAAAATGCATTTTTTTTGATGATGGAGATGTTGGTTTGGAAGGTGCAAAAAAAGCAAGAATGACAGTGGTTCATGTGGATTCTCATCACCCAGACTTTTTTGTCGCCGTTAAATAGATTTATTCCCGGACACAATTTCGAAGTTTGAAAAATAAATTTTTTGAGGCCTAAATGATGGTTTTTGTATTGTTGATGTCGGTATTGAAAAAATAGTCGATAAAAAAGGGCCAAGCATCGCTTTAAAAGCTTAGCCCTTTTGGTAAAATAATCTTACATCGCCTCAAGGTAGTCGTATAAGGCCGTAACGATTTCCGCTGTAGTCCAATTTAAAGGAGAGTTTTCGCTGGCAAAATAGCTTGTGAATGATTCACCTTTGATTGTAAGAACCACGGGAATCCAGGCTTCTGGTGCGCGGAAAGGCGTAATGCTGTGACCTTCGATATTAATTTGGTTTTCACCGGTTATAGTTCCTAGTGCTCTTGCTAGATGAAACCAGGCTTCTTGCATATGGTGTTTATCGCCAGTTTCCTTATAAAGCTGAATGTAAATTTGAGTGAACATGGCATCTTGAAACGACCATTGAGCTTCCATATTTTCACCAACATACTCCTCTACTTTACGCATGTCCTTTACGAATTTTTGGTTTTGGAATTCTTGGTAAATCATAGCTCTTTCGTTAAAAGTAGTGGCGCGGTACCCATTTCCATCCTTTATGGAAAAAAAGTTGGCAGGAAAAGGGAAGTTTCCTGAGAACTCAATTGGATGGGCGTTACCATATAAAAACCAATCACTTTTGTATCTAGCAATCCCTGCAGGTCTTAGTAGTTTTTTCTTTAATTCAGATAAGATGTGAAGTTTATCTTCTAGTGTTAAGCGTTGAGGAGGGTAGAGTAAAAGGTGTAAAATAGCGGCGTCTTCATCTCTTAAGACATTACCTTTTGTTACTTCCATCATAGGGCCGTAAGTGGTTTTACCTGCTTTTCTATGGATGCCTAGGGCTGGTAAAAGCATTTCATAGGATTGGTCTATGCTTTTACTTAGGTTCGCCAAAGATTGGTTTAGTTTTTCTAAAAGCTCAGGAGCTGTGAAATCGAATTCTGTTTTATAGCTAGACATATAGTCTGTTAAGAAATCCTTGATTTTAGAACCTTTAATTTCTTTGTTTAAGCTGGCAAAAAACATTGCTTCGTTAATGCTATTGGTTTTGGCTTGTCTTAGACCATTTTCCATTCTCTCAAGAAAGCTAGTTACCAGTCCTATGGAAGAGCTTCTGACGCCCATAAGTTCTTCCCAGGCGCCAGTGTCTTCCATCTCGTAAAACTTTACTCTTTCAAAGAAAGCACTTAAAAATAGAAGTTGCGCTTTAATTTGGGTGTTCATTTGTCGTGGATGAACTGTGTTGGAGCCTAGAGCATCCAGAAGACTATGAGCATAAAGTGCCAGGGCATCGTTTTGTTTATGACCCCATTGTGATTCTTTTTCTATGATTTCGTCAGTAAGTTTTTCCCCTTCTTGACGACCATGAATACTGAGTCGTATGTGTGGAACGTTACGATATCCATTTACCGGGTCATTTAAAAACTCAGGATTGTCTATGTTTTTCAAAATTCGCGCAAATTGTTCTGGCTCGATAAACAGATCAATCATTGCTTGTCCCATGCGAAGAGCTTCTTCTCTATCTTCTTTTATTTTACTTCGATTAAAATGAAACATGCTTTTTAACTTTGGTAAGGAAACAATACCTTTAAAGGCTCGAGCTAAATCTCTAAACCACATAAACATTCCATAACCACCGGCATGGTTCCCGTTGTTAGCTGCGGCTAAGTAACCTTCTTTTGTCACTGGGAATTCAGTCGTATTTTTTTCTGTTAACAATCGAGCTATACTTAAGAGTTTATCTTTTTTAGGTAGTTTAGTTTCCGTATCGTGTGTGGACAATAGCCTTGTGGCAATTTCACGGTTTTGCACTAATAAGCTTCTTTTGCCGAGTTTAATTTGGACCGCTTGGGATTGGTCTAATTTAGAGTAGTCCGCTTTGAATTTTTTAGGAACGATAGAGTCGAGCTTGGCGCTATCTGTGCAGATTCCGACTGCAAAGCTGCTAGCTTGACCGAAACAGAAATAGATAACTACATAGACTAAGAATTTGTTTTTAAACATAGTGGTGTACCTCTTATACTTTGTAAGTAAAGCAATTGTCCGGCCAAATCTATTCTTAAGTGATTTCAACACCTTAAAAACTAAATTGGCTAAATAGACTTGGTATATTTTACCTACGCTGCCGGTAAATCATGCCAATTCCCGGCAGTCAAAACAGTGGGTTTGTACATTAATAGATCTAATCTATGCGGTAGGCTGGCTTTTTCTATAGGAAAAAGATTTGTTTTTTCCCTTTGTTGAGTTTTTTCAAGAGACCTATTGAAAATCAAATTCAACTCTAGTCTTTATCAAAGTTTAAGCGGAACAGAAAACACTTCCGGTATTGAATGATTTATAGATCTTTCCCTAGATATAGCTAGCTATTGTTTCCCCAATAGCTGCGTGTTAGTTTTTGTACATGCCTGAATTACCAGAAGTAGAAACAGTAAAACGTGGAATCATAGAATTAGTAGGAGAGAAAAGCTACTTGAAGAAGGTGGAGCTTATGCGCCAAGACCTTCGATTTCCAATTCCTCCAGATTTGGTTAGGCGTTTTAAGAATGTGGAAATATCTAATATCACGCGACGAGCAAAGTATTTGATGTTTCATACTCCTAAAGGGGTTTTGATAAGTCATTTAGGGATGACCGGAACCTGGCGCGAAAAAGAAAAAGGGGAAAAGCTTCGTACTCACGATCATGTGTTGATGCATTTAAAAGAACGCATATTGGTGTACAATGATCCAAGGCGATTTGGCAGTTTTGAGTATTGTGAGTCAGAAAATTTAGACTCTTTTGTACGATTCAAGCACCTTGGACCAGAGCCCTTGGATGAAGAAGAATTTAATTTGGAATACCTTTGGCAAAAATCTAGAAAAAAAGAAATACCTATAAAAAACTTTATCATGGATCAAAAAGTGGTAGTTGGTGTTGGAAATATCTACGCTGCGGAAGCATTGTTTTTATCGGCAATCAAGCCAACAAGAAAAACAAAGTCCATCACTAAAAAAGAAATGGAGAGCCTCATTGTAAATATCAGAATGGTTTTAGAAAGTGCCATTGAAGCTGGTGGTTCAAGTATTTCTGATTTTAAACAAGCGGGTGGCGAGTCTGGATATTTTCAAAATCACTTTAATGTTTATGGGAGAGAGGCAGAAGATTGTTTTGTTTGCTCTGCCAAGATCAAAAACATTTCTATTGGTGGAAGGTCTTCTTTTTATTGCTCTAGATGCCAATTATAATCATTTAATTGGCAAATTCTTACTTTAAATTCGGAATATTTATTTGCGCCCAAATGTCTTGTTTTGTATCGCAAAACTTCTTATTTTTATTTAGATTTAGTACAAAATAACTAGATTTCTTCGCTTATTTAAAAAGATGTTAAATCCTTCCGATCGGTAATCATGGAAAATTTAAGCGTTGTACGTATGTTGATAATTGGTTTCTTGTTTTTACAAACAGCCTGTATAGGTGCCCCTCAAGCCGTCCAAGGCATTGTCAGGGATAAAACAGAAAAAGTAATTCAAATCGAAACAGCTTCTGATGGTAGTGGGACCACGATCACACAACTAGATCTTTTTGATCGTTCAGAAGATTTAGAGCTATACCTAATCGAAGAAGCAGGAGAAGAAAAAACCAATGTGGAAGCCAATTGGGTATTAAATGGAGCTATTGGAGATTTGATCATTTCTGATGGTGGAAAAAAAGCTCGTTTCACAAATTATCAAGTGGGAAATGGCTACATAAAGGTTTCCTACGGAGAAATGGTAAAGCAGGTCGAAGTAAGTATTACCAGCAACGAAGTGCCGAGTTTAAGTTTCACTCAGCCGATGGATGATGATGACCTTATAGCCTTGAATGGTAGTTTTGATATTACATGGACAGACTCTGATGCAGAAGAAGATGCCAATATCTCACTATACTATGCCAATAGTGCTAGCGGAAATTGTAGTGACGGAACTCTTATTACAGATTCATTAAAAGAAGATAGCGATGGAAGCTCAGGAAGCTATTCATGGGATTTAACAGGTTTACCCACGGCAAACTACTATGTTTGTGCTATCATTGACGATGGACTTGGAACCACAGAGTCGTGGTCGAGTTTTCTAAAAGTGAATACTAGTCCCACCATTGCCATCACTCAACCAATGGGGAGTGATGACTCTGTTTACTCGGGAGAGCTTTTTAATGTCCAATGGACCGATTCCGATCCTGATCACGATGCGCAGATTTCATTGTACTACCATTCAAAAAACACTGGAGCCTGTAATACAGGAACTTTGATCGCCAGTGGAATTTCTGAGGATGCAAATGCAGGAAATGGTAATTATGATTTTAATACCTCTGGAATTGCCACGGGTACTTACTATGTTTGTGCCTTAATAGATGATGGAATGGATACAGCGGAAGTGTATTCTGAAGCCATAGGTGTAACTGCGGTCTGCGAATGGACAGGAGCAGTGTCTACGGATTGGTCTGATTCAGGAAATTGGACAAATTGTGAAGGTGCAATTCCTAATTCTTCTGACTACATTCGTTTGAGTGACAAAGTCAATAAGCCTGTCGTAACGGCCGATGCTTCACTTTTAGGAATTGTAGGTGGTAGTGAAAATACCACAGTTACAATCAACTCCGGCGTTACACTTTCTGTATATGGAAGTAGTGATGCCTTTCGCGGTGACGTAACTTTTAAAGGAGCAACAGCAGATTGTTCAAATTGTAGATTGTCGATTCGCCACTTAGCGGCAGAGGTAAATAACTCTGCTACCTTAAGTATTTTGACTGGAACAGAAGTTTATTTTCACACAATTTATGCGGAATTATTAATTGGTAATGCTACTAGCGCAGGTCATTTGGTGGTTAGTGGTGGAGCAACCGAAACTGAGTGGCCTGTTTTCATCGGAAACAGTGATCGATGGTCAGGTTTGATCATGGAAGGTACTAGTTCTGAAAAAAGTTCTGTATCGATCGATGGTGTGGAGTTAGCCATGTATAATGGGTTCTCTGATGGAATTGCCCTTAAATTTCAAGAAAACTACGAAGTTAAAAAGTTAGATAACATAAAGTATACGGGAGGTAAGTTTCTGGGGGGAATTTATCTTTATAACTGTGGTACAGGAACTTTTACAGACACAACTTGGTCTAACCATAACTTCAGAGACGTACCATACATTGCAGCTGTTGCAATGCAAAGAGGACTTAATGTTAAAGCAGATTCTTGTACCGGAATCTCAATCACCATGGATAATGCATCCGGTTGGGCATGGGGAAGTGTGTTTGAAAACGATCCAAACAACGTAATAGCCTGGACAGGTTCAGAAACTTCTTCTACCTGTACATGGAATGGGTCCGTGAGTACAGATTGGTTTACGCCTGCCAACTGGAGTAATTGTAATAATGGAAGAAACTCCTATCCTGACCAATTTGATAAAGTTATTCTCGATGATACTGCAAGTTTTCAACCTGTTTTGACTTCAAATGCCATCATTCAAGAGTTTCCTCTAAACAGCAATTCGGGGCAGCTGACCGTGGATAGTAGTTATCTTTTTGTGGTAAATGGTGAGTTAAAACAAGATTTAAAATTTATAGCGGCCACGGCGAATTGTACTGATTGTAATGTTCTGTCGGAAAGCTTTACGGTGAATAACTCCAAGACCTTAACTTTACAAGACAGTATTTTTCTAGGTATCCATAACGGCAATAAAATCTTCATTGGTGATGGTGCTAGTAGTGGTCATATTGTTACACAAACTTCTGACATTGCTGATTCTACAAAATGGCCAAGTTTGGGAACCTTTTACTACTATTTTGATGGTCTAATCTTTAATGGTCTAAGCTCTGCAGATAGAAGTAGTTCTACAATCAGTGGTTTGAATATTAAAAACTATCACAAAGAAGACGGTATGATGGTTTATGTGGATAATTTTAATATTGTTCAGATGGACTATGTAAAATTACAGCAGGCAGTTGGTTCTTGGAGCATAGTCGATTCTTACATCGCAATAAATACCTGCGCTAACTCGTTGATTACAGATACTACCTGGGACGGTTTTGATTTTGTGAACAATATTAGTACCGGTTATAACCTAAGTGTAAGTAATTGTGCCGGATATGGCCCGGTTTTAATCAACCCAATTAGTGGCGGTACAAATAATGGTTTTGGGGCTGCTAGTGAGAAAGATATAGATTCTGTGATCAATTGGGGTAGTTAAGAGCTTTGATAGGGGCTTTTTGAGGCCCCTAAAAGGCTAATAGCTTCATTACAAGGCCTCAAGCGTCGATAATCTAGACAAGCTTGTACGGATTTCAAAAATTATCAAAACTCATCCATTTTCTCCAATTTATGGTACAAATTAGGCAGGAAAATGGGTGTTTTATGATTAAAAATTTATTTGTATTTGTTGTTTTACTAACAGGATCTATTTCTTTGTTGGCTCAAGAAGCCTCTGCCTCAAGAAAGTCAAAGTACGATCTTGGTCTTAGCACTAAGTCTGATAATAATTATCGCTTTTATTTTTCCCCAGAATTGGTAACCAATCTCGATTTTGATTTTAGCAAAATTGGTTACGATCTGCCAAAAGAAAATGCCTCATCCATTGGTTTGGCTTTTAACCTAGGGCGAAAAGCAGCGACACCTAAAAGTTTGTCTTTCGATTATGGTTATAAATATTCTTTTTGGCGGCCTTACCAAGAATTATTCGTGGCTACTCATGCTTTTTTCTTGAATACTTATTTTCCAATCAATCCTAAAATAGTTCCTTTTATGGGTATGAATCTTAGTCGTTCGGAAATGAAACTATTTAATACAAACTTTAAATTTGATACTGGTTTGGGGGCGCAAATTGGAATACGTCTTTGGTATGTTGATTTGACTTATGAAACTTTTAATTCCAGAAGCCAAATCAGTGAATCCAATCGAGGAATCTCAGTTTCAAACTTGACTGTGAAAACAAATTTATATTTCTAAGACTTTTTCTGGCGGTCTTCCTATAGTGGCCTTTTTGTTTTTCACAAAGATGGGGCGCTCTAGCAAAATAGGATTTTCCGCCATAGCGGCAATGAGCTCTTTTTCTGTCACATTTTTTAAATCATTTTCTTTAAAGACGCTTTCTTTTACCCTTGTGAAGTCTATAACATTTAGACCTAAAGCATTTTTTAAATCTTTAATTTCTTTTTGGCTTAAGCCTTCTTTTAAATACTCTTTAACTTCAAACTTGATGGATTTTTCCTCAAGCAGCTGTTTGGCAGTACGACTTTTTGAACATCTCGGGTTGTGGTAAAGGGTATTAGACATTTTTAATCTCCAATCTTTTAAAAATAAAATCAAATTCTAGGGCTAATTCTTTTAGGTATTCATATCGACCAGAACTTCCTGAGTGTCCCGCATCTGTATTCATAAATAAATATTGCTCCTCTGGATTACTCACCTTGGCGCGAAGACGCTGGATCCACTTTAAGGCTTCCCAATAACGTACCCTCTGATCATAGAGACTGGCAATTGCTAGGCAGGCAGGATAGCGTTTAGAGTCTTGTATGTTATTGTAGGGGGAGTAGGAGCGAATCTCTTGAAAATACTCTTTTTCATTGGGATTTCCCCATTCTTCATACTCAAGTGCAGTTAAGGCTTGTGTGGTGTCTAGCATGGTGTTGAGTACATCAACAAAAGGAACATTTAAAATTGCGATTGAGAATAAGTCTGGTTCTAGATTAATACTAGCACCTACGCTCAGTCCGCCCGCACTACCTCCGGATAAAATCATTTTATTCTCCAAATTAGGGTAGCGTATTTTGATGTTCTTGGCGCAATCAATGATGTCGTAGAAGGTGTTTTTTTTGTTTAAAAATTTCCCGTCTTCATACCAGGCTCTTCCCATCTCATTTCCACCTCGAACGTGTAAGATGCAATAGCTGATTCCACGGTCTACCAAACTGAGAATATTGCGGCTAAAACCACAATCCATTCCTGAGCCGTAAGCGCCATAAACATAAAAATAAATTCCAGTGGCTTTTTCTAAAGGATAATCTTTGTGGTGAAGAATTGATATTGGTATTTCTTTATTGTCTCTTGATTTGATTTTTTCACGCCGACATAGGTAGTTTGATTTATTATAAGAACCTGTAACAGCGTACTCTTTTAAGAGTTGCCATTTTTTATCCTTCAGGTGATATCTGTAGTAACAAGGGGAGCTAGTCATAGAACTATAGACAAAATGAAAGTAAGCAACATCGAAATTGGAATTGTCTCCGGCACTGATATGATAGCAATCCTCCGGCATTTCAAGTCTTTCTGTTTGCCAGGAATTATTATTGAAACTTAAAAACTCAATGATTTCCTTGGCATCTTCTTTTAGATAAAGAACAATAAAGTTCTTGAAAACTTCAAAATCATTTAAATAAATACTCTCAGAGCCAGAATAGATTTTTTCTTTGGTTTCTTTGTTTTTATCTACCAAGTAGAGTGCGAAGTTTTGTTCTTCTTCGTTACTTAGTTGTAGAAAACTTCCTTCTCGGTGGTCGATATAATACTCTATTCCACGTTGTTTCTTTTGGAAGAGATTTAGCTGGGCATTGGCTATGTTTGCATCTAGATAATAAATTTCTGAGGTAATACTACCGTGGCTTTCTAGGAATATATAGTTCTCATCCTTCGAAGAGCTTAAACTTAAAAAGTACTCTGGGTCATTTTCTTCGAAGATTGTTTCGCTACTCATATCTGTAAGATTTAAACGAATTAATCGGAAAGGGCGGAGGCTATCGTCTTGTTCGATATAATAGATGTAATTTTGCTTATTAACCCACTCAATGTCTCCAGAGCTATTTTCAATATTTAGTGATTGGGTTTCTCTGCTAATAAGGTCGATTTTAAACAATTTATAAACTTCATCGCCTGAATCATCTATGCCATAGATGGCAGTCTGGTGATTAGAGTCAATTTCTAAACAACCAAGATCAAAATATTCTTTTTTAGCGAATTCATTTTCATCAAAATAGACTTCCTCTGGATTGTCTAAAGAGTCTTTTTTTCGACAGTGGATTTCATACTCTTTATTCTCTTCGGTTCTTGAATAGTAAAAGTAGCTATCAATTTTTTCAGGAACATCCATGTCAGACTTGGGTTGTTTTGCCTTTAGCTCTTCGAAAATTTTTTCTTGTAGATCTTCTTTTGGAAAGTTTTGAAAGAAATATTGATTTTCATCTTGGATTAATTTTTCCACCTCTGGATTTTCTGGATACATCCGCAGCCAATGGTATTCATCATTGAAGCTTTCCCCCAGGTGCTGAAAGGAGTGATCTTGTTTTTTTGCTATTGGATATTGTGCTTTGTTTTTATCGGACATTTCTTCGCCTCATTTACTTCTTAAAGTATATTTTAAACGGCATTTAGGCAAAAGCTTTATAAGTTGGCTGTGGGTTCCATAGGCAAGTAGCATTGCTTTTTTACTGTAGCCTCTTTGGCTAAGCTTAGGCTTTATTTTTTTGAATGAATCTTTATTTTTACCTTTGTTCCCTAGTTTTTTGGGGCAGCTGATAATTATTATTAATTATCAGTATAAAAATGCGCTGGAAAAAGTGCTTACTTTGAGCTGCATTTTGAAAAGAAGTATTCTAGTAAATATGTTTTTCTTACTTGGATTAAGTGCTTAATGAGTTTATAAAATAAGTAGGTTTAAAAGTATAAAATGCTTAGGAGGCAATATGGCTGGTGAAATTAGTGAAGACTACGCAAAACAAATTTGCCACGATTTAAAAGCGCCTCTCTCTGCTCTGAAAGTGATTAAAGAGCTTTTAGAAGATCCCGATCAAGCAGAACTCCTCAATAGCTCTATTGAGCGATTTGAACAAATCATTGAGAGAATCTACGAGGATTCTAAATCCAAATAGTATCAAATTGAGACGAAATAGCATTGTCTCTTTAGGTTCTAAGTCATAGAACCTTATCAATTTTTACTGTTATAAAACTTTACCATGCCTGACAAATTTGGGCATTTTCCTTTGTGAACACTCCTTTTAGCGCTCAGATCGAAGCTAGATAGGCCTCGTCCTATGCCAATTGGCTCAATGCTTGAATATATAGAGGCTAAGGAGTTTAACTATGAAAAACTATATAAAAGTAATCTTATTAATGTTGGCAAGTGTGTCTTTGATTTCTTGCCAGGGTAAAGGCGGCGGTGGCGGCGTTTATGTTGGAAACGGTGGAAACACCAATCAATATGTGAACAGTAACGGAACTGTGGCCAATGATTTTATTAACCAAATGGTTTATGGAGATTATGTCTATACATTTAACTTTCCGGTAAATCAAATTAGCACAGCCATGGATAGCAAAGTAACTGAGTTAAAATTTCCTTCGGGAGTTACTCAAACTTATCAAATTTCCCAGGTACAAAACATTGACCTTTATGTGGATTTCAATTTTGATGCTCACCCTGATGTAAACTTTGATCAAAATTATATTAACAGCTACCGCGGTGAATTTCGTGTGTTAATGGAAATTGCCGATGCTTACACCGATACTTACAATCAAACCAAGTACATTCATCTTGCATTCGCTGAAGGCCAAGTAACAGCGGCCTCGTACAACGGATCTCAACTTGAAATGATTATGAATGACGGGTTAAGAACGATTCGTTTTAGATACAATACAAGTAGTGGTTCAACAGAAATATACTACACAGTTTCTGGAAAAGCCGAGCAAGCCTTAATTACTGGTTATAAATACTAAAACCAGACTAAATATGAACTCCTTTAAAGCCTCTCTGAAATGGAGAGGCTTTTTTTTGTTTAAAAAAACGTCATACCTGGTCTTTTTTGGCTGCAATGCTTAGATTTCTCAAGACTTTCTCGATAAAGTATAGGGATGGAAAGATCACTTAGATTCAATAAATATATTTTTAAGTCCATTTTAAAAGGCCGTTCCATCATTGATGTGCCAAGGTTGAACATTAGCAGTCTTGAAGACGCTAAAAGATTTTTTGAAACCTATGGTTATGATATGGAAGATGGAAGGGACAATGCAAATGCCTGGCAAATTTACCGCTTTGCCCTAGAGATTCACAAAGAATTTGTTTTGGAGGAAGGGGAGGAGACTCCTGAGGTTTTTCAAAATGAAGAAAAACTGGGAAAGCTTGGACACTTGTTAATTATGGCCTCTGCGGCGGATAAAAATTTATTGCAAAAGTGGGCTTGTTCTATTTTGAGGATCATGCATGTGGCAGCCCATTTGGAGAATGATCCTTTTCATAATTTTAGTGAAGAAGTGCAAGAGCAAATCTTAAAACCTTTTCGCAAGCAACTTCATATGGACCCAATTCATGGCATAAAATTAGGCTTTGAATCTTCCACGGATCAGATTCATTTGCGCCGCTTCGATGTGAAGGCTTACAAAGGAATGGAGTCTGCCAGTTTAAAGTTGTTGGCTAAAAAATCAGAAATGGCATTAAATCTAATGGACCGAATTGGCGTTCGATTTGTTACAGCTAATGTCTTTGATTCTTTTCGGGTATTAAGGTTTTTGATGAAAGAATATGTTGTCAGTGTACCTAACTTAGTGCCTGACCAAACCAAGAATACTCTTTATCCTTTTAATTTGTTTTTGGAAGTAATGGATATGGCTCAAAAGGCAAAAAGCATTTTGCCAGATGATGAAATTGAAGCTCTTCTTCATAAAAGACTAGAGGAAAACGCGCAACGTGCAGAGTACAAAAATCGTGAAAATCAGTTTTCTGGTGCGGAGTATAGGGTGATTAAATTTATTGCCCGACGTCGAATCAAATTGGCAATGGGAGATAGTGTTTTTCAGTTTTTCTATCCTTTTGAAGTTCAAATTATGGATAATGACACTTATGTGTCATTGCAGTCGGGTCCTTCAGAACATAAATTGTACAAGGATCGCCAAGCAAAAGCTGCCAGGGAGCGTATTTTAGGGGTAGAGGTAGAGCCCGAGTTTTAATTTACTCGAAAATTCATCCAACGTTCTTTTTGCCCTTGTTTAAGGTGAATGGAAATATCTTTTCCATTATCGTCTTTGGTTTTAATTTCGAGAATTTTTATGGATTCTAATTTGGCCTGTTTATTTTTTAAGGCCATTTCTCTCAAAGATAAATAAGGGGTAAAGCTCTTTCCAAGATCGTCGCTATAGTGGGCGCCTATAAAAAGGCGACCTGATTTTGAGAAATGAATGGGGAGGTTTTGGTCGCCAAAAAAGTCGAGTTTTATCCATTCATTATTGGTTTCTTTTCGAAAAATTCCTCCTGCTGATGCAAAAAGAACGTCTTTAGCAACCGGTGATGAAGCCATATCAAAGATTTCACGTTTAAATAAATCAGAGCTCAGTATTCGATTGGCATGTTTAGCAAAAAAAGGATTGTCTTGCCAAAATACATTTCCGTGGCCTTTTATTTTGGAGATATGCCAAAAATTTTCTTTTTCGTCTATGGCCTTACTCAAGAAGGAGTGTTCTGTTTGAGAAACCTTTTTGAGTTGGTTTTCATTGCGTAAGTAAAGGTTTTGATTTTTTTGCACAAAAAACTTTTTAGAATCAAATTTTAAAATAGGTTTTTTGGGGAGAGGATGACTCTTGTTCGCAAAAACTATTTTATTTTGTTTCAATTGAAAGCTCTGCCATCTTTGGTTACTAAGAGCTAAATGGCTGGCTAGATGAAGTGGAGTGATGACTTTATCTAATTCGATCCAATAAGTTTTGTTCGCAAATTTTAGTATTAACTTATCCTTTAAGTAATGGGAGATTTCAATTCGTTGAGATTTATTGATCCAAAGTTTTGCACTAGAATTTAGCTGGTTGATGTAGCTTGCTTCAGGGAAATAGGCGAAACCCATTTCTTCATTGGGCCAATAGGTATCGTTTTCATCTACCCAATATATTCTTTTTCCTTCATTTCTTACTCGAAAGCGAGCATTTTGGAAGCCCATAACTTTAAGTTTTTCATTTGGCTTACAAAAGGACTTGGGTAGTTCTTCGGTGTTTCTTGATTTGTAAAGGGCAGATTTGGCCTTGCAATGCAGGCTGATAGCTAAGTTCTGATAGCCAATGCTTTCGTCTTCTTTAACCCAGTAGTGAGTTGTACGGTGTGAAATTTCAAAAGACTTTTCTATAAAATTATCGACTCTTTTTTGAGTAAGGTTTTTTTTACTACTGCTTCCAGAGGGGTATTCGGAATCAAGTTGTTTGTAAAAGGGCAATATGCTCCAGACGGGGATTGCTTGTAGAAAGAAAAACAAAACAAGGATCAGTGATTTTCGAATGGAAATACAGAAACAATCTTTCATTGGTTTTATTTTAGCATGATGGATTTTGGGAATAGAAGAACAACTAAAGAAATGGCAAATTTCTAGATCTTTTTTTGCTTAAAAAACTAGATAAGTGCAAGTCCAGCGGGCAAAATAGCTATGCTGAAGGAATAGCCTGTAACGCATAGGGATATTTTGGTGCTTTTCCCATGACCCCCTAACAAATTTATTAGAAATTATGCGGGTTTATTATGAAAAGTTTTAGTTATTTTATTATCACGTTATTGTTTGCAGCTCCGCTTTTTTCGGCAGAGCAATTAGGGGATTTTTCATTAGGGGAATACTATATCGAAGCAGATATGGTGATGGGGCAAGACTCTTACCAAGCCTCTGGTTTCCATATGGGAAGGTCATACTTTTCTGTTGATTGGCAAAAAGATGGCAAGCTAGGTGGGGAGTTACGAGTTGGTACCGAGGATCTAAATGAAAATCCAAAATGGTACAATACAAGCTACGAACATAAGTCCCCATTTACTTTAAGCTATGCCTTTTATCAAACTGACTATGGAAAGATAAAATTAGGTCTTCAAGAGCTTCCTTTTGGGGTAGAGAATCACAAAGGCATTGCTTTGCGTGACTTTGAAGAGAGTCTATTTCACGAGAATCGATTTGTTAGTTACTCTGATCTAGGGCTTGGCCTAGAAAAAGAAGGTGGTGGCTATAAGACCCAATTTTTAATTCATAATGGATATGGTTTAAAACGTGATGATAGCCTTCAAAATGATGACAAATATTTTTTTAGCGTTTCTATTTCTAAAGAAAATTTAGAGACAGGTTCTTTAATCGGAATGTCAGCCCAGGCTGGCCAATACTCCTTAGACTCTGAGACAGCGAATCACAAATTAAAAATGTATGATTTGTTTTTTGTTCAGCCGATCTGGGGAAGTTATTTGAGTCTGGAGTTTGTTAGTGGCGAAGATAAGGTCGAGAGCAGCGAATATAAATTTTCTTATGCTAGTTTAGGTTTGAGAGTACCCATCACAGGTAGTTTGTCGGTTGCGATTCAGGCAGAAAATTTAGAGCCTAGCAATCAAGTAAAAGATGATGAGCATAAAGCGAGTAGTTTTGCCTTTTTGTGGAACGATAAAAATGCCAACTCGCGTTTAAAGTTTATTTACAGAGAAACTCAACAAGGGGAAGGCCAAAAAGATAAAATTGTAATGCTGGCCTGGAGATTAAGTTCAATTTATAACCGAAGATATTAGGAGGAAGATATGATTAAATGCGTAGGTGTTGTAGGTAGTGGCCAAATGGGAAGTGGTATTGCGCAAGTTTTAGCGGCAAAGGGATACCAGGTTTTATTAAATGATATTTCTGCTGAGGCTTTAGATAAAGCTGTAGCGGGCATTGCTAAATCATGTGATCGATTCATTAAAAAAGAGAAAATGACAGAAGAGCAAAAATCTGAGCTTTTGGGAAAAATAAAAACAACAACAAAAATTGAAGACTTTTCTGAAGTGGATTTCGCCATTGAAGCTGCCACGGAAAGAATGGATTTAAAGTTAAAGATTTTTGAAAAATTGGATGAGGTTGTACCTGCGGGAAAAATTCTTTGTTCGAACACTTCCTCCATCAGTATTACGAAAATTGCAGCCGTAACAAAACGACCTGAGCTTGTTGCGGGGATGCATTTTATGAATCCAGTACCTCTAATGAAACTGGTTGAAGGTATTCGCGGAATTCAGACTAGTGATGAAACCTTTAAAGCGGTTCGTGCTCTCTCTGAGGATTTGGGCAAAGTATTTGTCGAGAGCGTAAAGGATATGCCAGGTTTTATTGTTAACCGAATTTTAATGCCGATGATTAATGAAGCGGTTTATACCCTTCATGAAGGGATTGCATCTGTTGAAGCCATCGATGAGGCAATGAAATTGGGTACAAACCAACCTATGGGACCTTTAACTTTGGCCGATTTTATTGGCCTAGATACTTGTTTGGCCATTATGAATGTATTGCATGAAGGACTAGGTGATTCGAAGTATAGAGCCTGTCCGTTGTTGGTTAAGTACGTAGAAGCAGGATGGTTAGGTCGTAAAACTGGCCGTGGATTTTATAATTACGAGGCATAAAATGAATTTTGAAACTTTAAGTTATGAAAAGAAAGATTTTGTAGGAACTTTAACAATCAATCGTCCTAAAGCACTTAACGCGTTAAACCGTCAGCTACTCACAGAATTGGGACAGTTTTTAAACGAAGTGGATGAAGATAAAGATCTTCGTTGTTTGATCATTACTGGTTCAGGAGACAAGGCTTTTGTAGCAGGTGCAGACATTAAAGAGATGGAAGATCTAGATGCTGCAGGGGCGAAAGAGTTTAGTAAATTGGGCCAAGATGTTTTTCGCAGGCTTGAGGTCTTAAAGGTTCCAGTGATTGCCGCCGTGAATGGTTTTGCCTTAGGTGGTGGTCTAGAGCTGGCAATGGCTTGTGATTTCATCCTAGCAAGTGATGATGCAAAATTAGGTTTACCAGAAACTTCTTTGGGCTTAATTCCGGGTTTCGGGGGAACTGTGAGGCTTCGTAGGTATGTTGGTATGGGTAAGGCAAAAGAAATGACTTACACCGGTGATCATTATTCCAGTGAAGAGGCTTATAATTTCGGATTGGTAACAAAAATTTTGCCAAAAGCTGACTTGCTTGCGGCGGCTGAAAAAATGGCCTCTAAAATTTCTAAACGCGGCCCTGTTGCTGTAGGAATTGCTAAGATGGCAATCAATGAGAGTGGTGATCTTGCATTGGATGCAGCTATGGAAATGGAGCGCAGTCAGTTTGGCGCAATTTTCAAAACAGAAGATAAAAACATTGGAATAAATGCTTTTATCAATAAAGAAAAACCGAATTTTAAAGGAGAGTAGCCTTGTCAAATGCACCGAAAAATCCAGTTCGTATTGTTACCGCAGCCAGTTTATTCGATGGTCATGATGCAACAATCAATATCATTCGTAGAATGTTGCAGGACTTCGGTGCGGAGGTCATTCACCTAGGTCACAATCGTTCCGTTGGCGATGTTGTGAAAGCCGCTCTTCAAGAAGGGGCTCAGGGAATTTGCCTGAGCTCGTATCAAGGTGGTCATATGGAGTATTTTAAATACACCAGAGATCTCCTTGATGCAAATGGCGGTGAGTATGTACAGATTTTCGGTGGTGGTGGTGGAGTAATCATCCATGAAGAAAAAAAAGAATTAGAAAACTACGGCATCGCTCAAATTTTTCACCCAGAAGACGGGCGTCGACTTGGTCTTGAGGGAATGATTCAAATGATCATTGATGGATGTGATTTTGATTTATTAAAGGCTCTTGAGAATTCCAAAGTTAAAGAGGGGCAGTACACAGACCAAGAGTTATTAAAATCTCATGCCATCGGTGTTGCTCTTACGGCAGTTGAACTAGGTAGGGAAATTCCAGAAAGTTTCAAAGGAAAATTTTTAAAACAAGACAATAAAAAGATTCCCGTTTGTGGAATTACCGGGACTGGAGGAGCGGGTAAATCAAGTTTGATTGATGAATTGAGCCAGAGGTATTTAAACGCTTATGAAGATAAAAAAATTGCGATCGTTTGTGTGGACCCAAGTAAAAGAAAGACCGGTGGAGCTCTTTTAGGGGATAGAATTCGTATGAACTCATTGAGCCGCAATAATGCTTTTATGAGATCACTTGCTTCACGTGGATCAGGAAATGAGGTAGCGGAAAGCTTGCCAAAAGTTTTAGATTACTTAAAGTCTTTGGACTTTGATTTTATCATTGCGGAGACCTCTGGGATTGGACAGGCAGCAAGTAATATTACAGAACTATCTGATTTTAGTACTTATGTTATGACTTCGGAGTTTGGAGCTCAGTCGCAACTAGAAAAAATTGATATGATTGATTACGCGGAACTGATCGTGATCAATAAGGCAGATCGTAGGGGAGCAATGGACGCTCTTCACGATGTTCGAAAGCAATACAAGCGCTCGCATAAAGCCTTTATGGCAGAAGATGACTCTTTGCCCGTGTTTTTGTGTCAGGCTTCTTTATTTAATGATTCCGGGGTGAATGATTTATTTTTTGCGATGATGGACGAAGTAGAAAAGCATGGAGGAAAAAACTTTGAAATTGCTGACTCCTACAAGCAGGCTCTAAAAGATTCTGTGAAACAAATTATTATTCCTAGCGAGAGACAGAACTACCTTGCTGAAATCGTGAAAAGTATTCGTGATTACCAGGCGAAAACGAATAGCAATAAACAGAAAATTGCTGAGTGGCAGGCCTTAAGTGAAACGCAGAAAATTTTAGGCGAAGACAGCAAGATAAGTACCGCAATTAGCGAGCGAAAATCGGGTCTGGAAGCGAGTGAGATTGAGGCCATCGAAAAATGGGATGAACTTAAAAAAAGTTACAGTGGGGATGAATATTCTTACTTTGTGCGTGGAAAGGAAATCAAACAAAAACTTCGCATAGAGTCTTTAAGCCATTTGAAGATTCCTAGAGTGAGTTTTCCTAGATATAGTTCTTGGGGAGATCGCTATGAATTTTTAAGAAAAGAAAATTTACCAGGATTTTTTCCATACACTGCGGGTGTGTTTCCATTAAAAAGAGAAGGTGAGGACCCTAAAAGGCAATTTGCTGGAGAAGGTACTCCGGCGAGGACCAATCGTCGTTTTCATTATTTGAGTAAAGATGATGACGCCAAAAGATTGTCTACCGCTTTTGATTCAGTGACTTTGTATGGTGAAGATCCTAATCCTCGCCCTGATATTTATGGAAAAGTAGGCGAGTCGGGGGTCAGCATTTGCACCCTAGAAGACATGAAGACCTTGTATTCTGGTTTTGATTTAAGTGCTCCAAACACCAGTGTTAGTATGACTATCAATGGTCCAGCGCCAATGATTTTGGCTTTTTATTTTAATACTGCCATTGATCAAAATATTGAAAAAAAATCTCAAGAGCTCGGTAGAGATCTAAGGGAAGAAGAGTTGGCAGAGGTGAAAATTCAAACTTTGCAACAGCTTCGTGGAACTGTACAAGCAGATATTTTAAAAGAAGATCAGGCGCAAAACACCTGTATATTCTCTCTAGATTTTTCATTAAAGATGATGGGTGACATTCAAGAATACTTTGTGAAGCACGCTGTGCGAAACTTTTATTCTGTGAGTATTAGTGGTTATCATATTGCGGAAGCGGGAGCTAATCCGATTAGCCAACTTGCTTTTACTTTGGCTAATGGCTTTACATTGGTTGAGTATTATTTATCTAGAGGAATGAAAATTGATGATTTCGCTGGAAACCTGAGTTTCTTTTTTAGTAATGGTTTAGATCCAGAGTATACGGTGATTGGCCGTGTGGCTCGCAGAATTTGGGCCATTGCAATGCGGGATTTATATGGCGCTAGTGAAAGATCACAAAAATTAAAGTACCACATTCAAACCTCTGGTCGCTCCCTTCATGCGCAAGAAATTGATTTTAATGACATTCGAACTACTTTGCAGGCACTTTTAGCAATCAATGATAATTGTAACTCTCTTCACACCAACGCTTATGATGAAGCCATTACCACTCCAACAGAAGAGTCTGTAAGACGAGCCATGGCAATTCAAATGATCATCAATAAAGAGTTCGGTTTGACCAAGTGTGAAAATCCAAACCAAGGATCTTTCATCGTAGATGAACTGACAGATCTTGTAGAAGAAGCTGTGCTAAATGAGTTTCGACGTTTGAATGAAAGGGGAGGAGTTTTAGGGGCAATGGAAACCCAATACCAAAGATCAAAAATTCAGGAAGAGTCTTTGTACTATGAGCACTTAAAACACTCTGGGGACTTGCCGATCATTGGTGTAAACACCTACCAAGATCCCAAAACTTTAGAAGAGGGTTTTGTGCCTCCAAGCATTGAGTTAGCCAGAGCTTCTCAAGAAGAAAAAAGCCATCAGCTCAAGGCTTTAAAAGATTTTCAGACGGCTCATGATTCACAAGCAGCAAAGTCACTCAAAGACTTACAGTTAAAAGCCGTTCGCGGAGAAAATGTTTTTGAAGCCCTTATGGAAGCAGCCAAATACTGCAGCCTAGGCCAAATGTCCACAGCTCTATATGAAGTGGGCGGCCAATACCGCAGAAATCTATAAAAAACAAAAAGAGCCAGCAAAAAACCAAACGCTGGCTCAAAAAAAAAACAAAAGCAGCTTTGGGCGCAAAGCGCTCAAACAGCCACCGGCGGCAAAGCCGCCCCATCCCCCCGCGCCAGCAAAAATTAAAATAAACGACGAGATTTAGATAAGAAGAAGTGAGAAAGAGGCCGTATGAGAAATGTATTTTTTCAGAG
>CERX01046101.1_pt1 | contig 35129 bp, 31 predicted proteins | sample 350251 | NCBI WGS metagenome assembly CERX01 (sample SAMEA2621044, study PRJEB7988) | marine metagenome | biome: marine biome (ENVO:00000447); feature: deep chlorophyll maximum layer (ENVO:xxxxxxxx); material: "saline water (ENVO:00002010), including plankton (ENVO:xxxxxxxx)" | depth 50 m
AACGCCTACGCCAACGCCTACGCCAGCAACTACTGGTACAACAGCAACTAGTGCTACATCAGCAGCTAGTACAACTGGTACAACTGGTACAACAGGTACGTCTGCTACAACTGGAACTACTGGTACAACAGCGACTAGTGCTACAACTGCAACTAGTACAACGTCTGGTGACAGTGGTTACAGAGTAAGCCCAGGTAGAAAAATAATTAATATTGACTAAGACTTTTATAGTAAATATTTAAAAGTAGTCTCTCATTAACAATTCCACTAATTGGTGAGTGAGTTACAATAGGTAACTCACCACCAGTTAATTTAGATCATGAAATTGAAACATAAGCTCCTAATTCTCAGTTATTTTTTAATGATATCTTCATATTCTTTAGCGGATGATAGGGTTCTGAATGATCCATATTATTATTCCGGCAACATGGAATACTCTGCAAATGCCTTTGGTGGAATAGGCTTGATTCAAATGCCTTCTGCCAGATTCTCCAAAGAAGGTGAGTTCACCTTTGGTATTTCAAGAGACGATCCATACAGAAGGATATATGCAACAGCTCAAGTATTTCCTTTTCTTGAAGCAACCCTGAAGTATACGGAGGGCACATATAAATTGTATAGGCCAACCATTAGGCAAACATGGAAAGATAAAGGTATAGATTTAAAAATTAAGTTACTAGATGAAAGAAAATATCTTCCTGCATTAGCAATTGGTATTGCTGATTTTGGCGGTACAGGAGCATATTCAGGAGAGTATTTGGTAGCAAGCAAAAGACTGAATAACTTTGATTTTACTGCTGGATTAGGCTGGGGAAGATTGGCTGGATCAGAGTCAATAGACAATCCTGTTGGAGATATTCTTGGAGAAAAATGGTTCAGAAGAGGTGGACACTTTAGTCTTGGTGGAAAGCTTAATCTGGGAAATAGCTTCAGTGGACCATACGCAGGAATTTTTGGAGGAGTTGAATATTTTACTCCCATTGAGGGACTCTCCATAAAACTTGAATACGATTCTAATGACTATAGTGATGCTGAAGGAAAATCTCTCAATGTCCTGTTTCCAGATCCTGATGATAGTGAAGGATTTGTGATTGATACAAGATTTAATGCGGCTTTACATTATGGTTTTACAATGGGAAAAAGAGACAAGGTTGATCTGAATCTCGGATTTGTCCACGGTAATACTCTGTATGCTGGCTTCAATGTTCATTCAAATTTAAATTACGAGGGCGCGCCTAAATTTGTATCTCCCAAGGAAATACTCAATAAACCAACCGTGAAGCCATATCACCAGTTGAATGAGGGCTGGCAGGAATATTTGCCAAATTTAATTATGTGGCAGTTAAGGAATGAAGGATTTATTGCACATAAAGTTATTTTTAATGACGATGAGCTTATTGCAGAAGTAAGTCAAGGCAGGTTTAAAAACACTCTTCATGCAGTGGAAACGGCTAGCAGAGTTCTTGGGAATAATTCGCCGACAAACATAAGAAAAATTACAGTAGTAAATATTGACAGAGGCATTGAGACTATTCGTACAACTACTTTAAGAAAAGATCTCGTTGAACAAGTAAGAGATGGCCCTGCTGATCCTAGTATTTTCATCGTTAATGAAATGCCAGAATATGGTGAAAACACCTACGAGATTGAGAATGATCCTCTGTACCCAAACTTTTACTGGACAATCAAGCCTCATGCATCAGGAACGCTTCAGCATCAGCAAAAGTTCTATTTTTATCAGTTGGAGGCATTATTTCAGGCTGAGTATGCAATAAAGAAAGGTCTGTATGTTAATGCTATTGTTGGTATTGATATTGACAATAATTTTGATGAATACACATATCATGTTCCAGATGGAGAACTCTATTATGTTAGACAAAATAGGAGGTTATACCTAACTGAAGGTGAGTCTGGAATTAGACAGTTGGATATAGAATATACTACCAAGTTCCATGAAAATGTTTACGGCAGGTTCCATGCCGGCCTTCTTGAATGGATGTATGGCGGTGTTGGAGGCGAGGTACTTTATGTTCCCGATTCCTATAGATGGGCCGTCGGTGTAGAGACTCATTGGTTAAAGCAGCGAGATTGGGATCAGAAATTTTCATTTCAAGACTTTGAAACTACAACAGCATTTGTAAATTTTCACTATCGACTTCCTTTTTATGATCTGTCTATGCAGGCATCAGTAGGTAAATTTTTAGGTACGGATAAAGGTGTAAGTTTTCAAATGCAAAAGAGATTCAAGTCAGGAGCTAAAGTGGGGGCTTCAATTCAGCTGACGGATTGTGATGCAAGATGTGTGGGCGAGGGAAGTTTCAATAAAGCTATATTCTTTAGTTTGCCGATGGACCTGTTTTATAGAAACAGAACAACCAGGGAAATCACCCATTATGGATGGTCGCCTTTGACGAAAAATGCTGGACAAAAAGCAGCTACAGGAAGTTTATATGAGGTTGTAAATAGCGCTCCAGAGAACCTTGAGACCGTTCGGGGCAAACCATGGAATATCTCTAAAATATTCTCTGGTTTTAGTCGAAAGTCAAAACAAAGCTCATAAACATACCCGATTCAGAACTCAATTATGATTGATCTTTAAAAATCTCTAAGGGCCTCTTTAGTTACCTTGACCTTTACAAATAGATTTCCAGTTACTACGATCAATTTGATGACCATCAAAATATTGCAGACAAGATATGCCTATAATTAGTGATGATATATTTAAAGCGCTTAATATCGGTATTGAGAAAGAATCTCTGAGGGTTCTCAACGGAGAGATATCGAAAATACCGCATAAAACTGAATTGTTTGGATCTCCGCTTACTAATCAATTCATCACCACTGATTTCTCTGAGTCACAAATGGAATTTGTTACTCCTCCCTTTAAGACATTCTCCGAAACATTAGGTTTTCTCGAATCGATTCATCAAAATGTGTCTACCAAGATTAATGATGAAATCCTTTGGCCTTTGAGCATGCCCCCATTTATCGATACTGATTCAAATATACCCATTGCATATTACGGTGAATCAGAATTGGCAGTATTCAAAAGGGTATATAGGCAAGGTCTTTCAAATAGGTATGGAAGGCAAATGCAAGCAATCTCAGGGATACATTATAATTTTTCAATTGACGATAATGCACTGATTCATCTATCGAAATATCAGGGCAATCTAGATCGCAATATGAGAGATAATATATATCTTGGTGCAATTAGAAACATAGCTAGATTCAACTGGCTACTTTTATACTTATTTGGAGCATCTCCTTTTGTTAGCAGAAGCATTCTTGGAACAAAAAAAGATGGTTTCGAGAAACTTGATCACCATACTTTATTTTTACCTTACGCTACATCATTAAGAATGAGCGATATAGGTTATCAGAACTCTAAACAGAGAGACTTACGGATCTCCTTGAATACAATTGAGGAATATATTGGCCAGCTCAAGACTGCTACAAATTCTATTTCAAATGAATTTTCACAAATAAAAGACAAAGAAGGATTTGATATTTCACAATTAAGCCCGAATGTACTCCAAATTGAAGATGAGTACTATTCTCCATCAAGACCAAAGAGTTCATATATATCAGATGACAGAATGCTAAAAAAACTTGAACACCACGGTGTTAGCTACATTGAGTTGAGATCAATAGATTTAGATCCTTTTGAGCCATGCGGAATCGGGCCTAGCAAGCTGCTTTTTTTAGAGTTATTTCTTATCCACTGTATTAAAAAGGATAGCCCTAAGTTAGATGAATATTTGACAAAAGAGATAGTAGAAAATGATTCTCTAGTAGCAAAAGAGGGAAGAAGACCTGGATTGACGATTAGTAGAAACCATAAACAAATACTTATGAAAGACTGGGGCATGGAAATTTTAGATGAGATGGAGGAGCTAATTTCTGAAAGTAATCCAAAAAAAGATTCATATATTGCATCTTTAAAAGAGTTAAAAAATCAGCTTATAAACCCAAGCTTGACCCCTTCAGCACAGGTTTTTAATAAAGTTAAAGAAAGTAGTCTTTCATATGAAGAATTTGGCGCTAATCTTGGCAAGCTGCATAAAAATTATCACTTAAATTTATTCGATAACCGAAGCCATAATGAAAAAATTATTCAAGAAGAAGTAGATAGATCTAAAATAAGCTTAGATAAGATTAATAATGCATCTGAAGAGTCCTTTCGAGAATATATGCGTAATTACTTCTCCGATTAAAAAATCTAGACAGAAGCGATAGAGATAAAGCCCATGAAAATAATAGAAGTTCCAAGTATAGATGAAGCAGTAAGTGCTGCAAAAATTATTCTCAATGAAATATATCAAGCAAAAAGAATTAAACATATTGCATTCACTGGGGGCAGATTTGGAGAGTCTTTTCTTTCATCAATTGATAATAATTTTATAAATCAGGAAACAGAGATATTTCAGACAGATGAGAGGCTAGTCAGTTATGATGATAACGCGTGCATTCAGGCAATGATTAAAAGACTTTTATCTAATTCAAATCTTAATCTAGAAACTGATAAATTAAACTTCTTTGAATTAGATGTTAGCCATGATCATTCGATGCATTCAATGTCAAATTTGTTGAATAAAAAGAAAGTAAGTGTATTTGACTTAGTATTTTTAAGCTTGGGTGAAGACGGCCACATAGCAGGTGATTTTAGAGAATCAGATATATTCAATGACAATAGAATTTGTTACACGGATAAAGCAAAAAAACCTCCCAAGAAAAGAATTAGTTATACTGCATCATGGTTACTCAAATCTGAGCATATCTTTCTAGCTGCTGTGGGTAAGGAGAAAGAAAAAGCTTTCAATGATTTTATAAATGGAAGGGGATTACATTCATCCAAAATAAATAATGATAAGAAAATAATTATTTTTAAAGATGAGGATTTCAAATAGAGTAAGATTCTGGGAAATATAATTAATAATACAAATCGGTTGGTTATTTAAATGATTGCAATAATACCGGCAAGGAGTGGCTCTAAAGGTTTGCCAAATAAAAATATGATGTTTTTTAATGGAAAGCCGATGATCCAGGCCACTATTGATGCTGCGAAGAGTTCAAAATTTCTAGATTCTGTATATGTTTCTACAGATGATGAGGCGATATCTGATTTTTCAAAAACTTGTGGCGCCGAGTCTCCTTTTTTGAGACCTAAAAATTTGGCTGATGATGAATCGCTCATCAATCAGACACTTAAATATATGATCACAAAGCTCGAGAATGAATATTCCTTAAAGATAGATTCAGTTGTTTTGCTTCAACCAACTTCTCCACTGAGAACGAGCCAAGATATCGACAATGCAATCACTATATTCAATCAAAAGAGCGCAGATTCAGTCATCAGTTTTGTTGAGTCAGATCATCCTATTGCATGGAATAGGAAACTTGATAATGATAATAGAGTGCCCATGATAAAGGATGAGCCTTTCTCAAACCGTCAAGAACATAATTCAACCTACCATCCAAATGGCGCAATTTATGTCCTGACTAAGGAGATGGTCATGTCTGATAGGTTCTACTCTAAAAATACCTTCGCATATTTAATGCCTCGAGAGAGATCAATTGATATTGATGATTTATTTCAATTTAAATTCGCAGAATTCTTAGCCAAAAGCCAATGAAAGTTTTAATTACTGGTTCCTCAGGGTTTATTGGCTCAGCATTAGTTAATGCTATAGCAAAAGAGGACTATGAGATTATTGGTATAGATAATCATTCAGATTATTATGATATTTCTCTAAAAAAATCTCGGTTGGCTATAAATCAGAGCCTCAATTGCTTTAGCCATCATGATTTGGATATTACAGATTTTGACTCACTAAAGAATTTATTTAGTGATTATAAACCTAATATTGTTATCCACCTTGCTGCTCAAGTGGGCGTGAGATATTCTTTAGAAAATCCAAGGTCTTACATTAATACAAATCTAGTAGGTTTCAATAATATAATCCAGCTATCAACAGAAAATAGCGTTGAAAACTTTATATATGCTTCCTCAAGTTCTGTGTACGGTGGTAACACTAAAATCCCTTACACCACTTTACAGAATGTCGATCATCCAATCTCTCTTTATGCAGCAACAAAGAAAGCAAATGAATTAATTGCTCATTCATACAGCCATTTATATCAATTACCAACAACCGGGTTAAGATTTTTCACCGTATATGGACCATGGGGAAGACCTGACATGGCTCCATTCATATTTCTAAAATCCATCCTTGAAGGAGAAACTATAGACATTAATAACAACGGAGACCATAAAAGGTCATTCACTTACATTGATGATGTATGTGAGGCAATAAGCCGGCTCCTTGAGGCTCCTGCAAGTTCGAATGAAAATTGGGATAGCGCTCAACCACTGCCGAACTCATCAAATGCCCCATGGGAAATTTATAACATTGGAGCAGGTCAGAGCGTACAGCTGATGGATTTTATAAAGCTGTTGGAAAAGAAGACAGATATTGAATCTAAGAAGAACTTTCTTCCAATGCAACCAGGTGATGTTCATGTCACAGATGCAGACTGTTCTGATCTTGAGGAAAAGATAGGCTTTGTGCCTCAAGTTTCAATTGAGGAAGGTTTATCTAACTTTGTTGATTGGTTCAGACATTACTATAAAATCTAACTTAAAAGATTTATACTCAATAGCCATTTTGAACTTACTACTATTTTTTTAATAAACTCATAAATTATTGGAATGTATAAAATGAGAATATCAATATCACAGGGAATATCAGGTCTTATAGCCATTGCCATAATGGCTTTCAGCTTTATATCTCAAGAAGCAAGATCTCAGCTAGCTTCTCTAGGCGACATAGAAATCTTTAGGGAAATGCAAGAGGCACAAAAGGAAAAGCCTTTGCTTGAGGAAGATCAGGTAGAAAACGAACAAGATAACTCCATAAAATCTAAGATTCAAATTATCGAATCAAGTAGCGAATTTGGATACCAAGGTGGAAATAGCTTTAGAAATAGGCCTAAGCCAAAAGAATTCAAAGATAATGTCGTATATTTTGGCTATGATTACTTTACAGACGCGCCTGCAACATACGCAATGCTTTCAAACATTCCAGTTCAGTCAGACTATATTGTTGGGCCGGGCGATAATTTTAAAGTCATAATCTATGGAAATAAGAATAATCAATGGACACTTGAGGTCACTAAAAATGGTGATATATCAATCCCAGAGATTGGACCAATCCCTGTTAGTGGACTAAGTTATCAAGACTCCATAACGGCCATTCAGAAAGCTGTCAGCTCGAAAATGATAGGAACTGAAGCCACTGTCAGTCTTGGCGCTCTAAGATCCATCAGTGTTTTTGTCCTGGGAGAAGCATTCCAGCCAGGAATGTATACCGTGAGTTCATTATCCACATTGACCAATGCGATTTTTGCCAGCGGAGGAATTAGAACCTCTGGCTCTCTGAGAAATATCCAGTTAAAAAGGAATGGAGAAGTCATATCTACTTTTGATTTTTATGATTTGTTATTAAAAGGAGATACATCCTCAGATGCGAGACTTAAGCCGGGAGATGTTGTTTTCATTCCCCCAATTACAAAAACAATTGGAATAGCAGGTGAGGTTAGAAGACCTGCTATATATGAATTGAATGAAGATGAAGATTTGAATGATCTGATAGATTATGCCGGATATTTCAATCCCAAAGCTGACTTTTCTTCTGTTAGCTTAGAAAGAATTAATTATGAGAATGGTGGATATCAGTTAATTCCGCTTGAATTGAATGAGAATGAAAATAATTTTGAGCTCAAAGATGGTGATTTTTTAAAGGTTTATTCAATAACAGATAGCATGAATGAAGCTATTCTTGTTTCGGGACATGCTGAAAAACCTGGTTTATATCCATGGAGAGATGGCATGCTTATGAGTGAGGTCATAGCATCATATCAAGACCTTTTGCCCATGACGGATCTAAACTATGTTCTTATTAAAAGAAAGAATGAAGACAGTGGGTTATTCACTTTTTATCAGATTGATATTGAAAGAGCGCTTTCTAAAAAAAGCGACAATAAATTTGAGCTTCAAGATCAAGACGAGCTATTGTTTTTCCCGAGTCTTCTTTCTCCAGAGCTAATTACTACAGAATTGGTTGAAGAGAATTATGAAGGAAGGGATATGGAATTTGAAGCTTCCATGACATACCTCGCAACTTCATTAAATAGAGAGCAATTTATCACTACCATTGAATACGAGGAGCAGCAAGCGATGGGAGAGCTCTCCAATGCTGATGATCTAGTTGCAACGCCAACAAAATTATTTTATCAGTACAACATTTACAATTACTGTAAGTTACCCCAAAAAATAGTACGAAAGGCATTGGCCACTGCTGGTTACATGGATGAACCTGAGAATGTTTCTGCAACACAGTTAAGATACATTACAAACCAGGATGAACTTCAAACACTTTTGACCAATATTGATCGAGAGGGTAACAAGGAAACATTTGATGACGTTAGCCTTACTACCTTTTGTAGGGATCAAATAATAAAACCATTCATGGATATAATCTTGAGACAGCCATCGAGTGCCCAAACAAAAAGAGTCGTGTCTGTATTTGGGAATGTATTTTTTCCAGGCCAATACCCACTGAGCGAGGGAATGACCCTTCTTGATGCAATAAATGCAGCTGGCGGATTAAAAGAATCCTCGTACTCTTCGGAGATTGAAATAATTAGAAATAATAAGAGGGGAAAAGAGTATGATTCGCGCAACCTAAGTTTTGACTCAGGTAATAGAAATTCACTGAATCAAGCTGTCGAAGCGATGGATATTATAAATATTAAGCAATTGGCAACTGAAATCAGAACAGTCGAAATAACTGGAGAAGTTTACTTTCCTGGTGTTTATCCAATTTCAAAGAATGAAACTTTATCACAAGTGATTAACAGAGCAGGAGGATTTACTAGCGATGCCTCAGCAATGGCAGCAAGCTTTACAAGAGAGTCTATTAAACAAGCGGAACTAAAAAGAATAGGCCAAGCACAAGCTGAGTTAAGAAGATCATTGATACTTTCTTCACAGAAACAAGGTTTCGGTGAAGCGGCAGGAGATATATCACAACTTACTAATCTGCTTTCTGGAACGGATAATATTAATCAGAGCGAACTTCTTGGAAGAATGGTCGTTGACCTTGATGGAATTATGCAAAGAAATGTTACGGATGTATCTTTAGAGGATGGAGATAGACTGCATATTCCAAAAAAACCACAAACAATTTCTGTAATTGGCGAAGTGTATGTTCCAAATGCACATCTATTTAGTGAAAATAATTCAGTTGATGAATATATAAGATTGAGCGGTGGACAAAATGACTTCGCTGATAATGACAATATTTATTTGGTTAAAGCTGATGGCTCAATAGTTTCTCCAGATCAATTGAGTGCCAGTGGATTTTTTAGAGGCAGATCCGATAAGCTACAGCCTGGCGATACAATTGTAGTTCCACTTAATCTATCAACATTCTCAAGCATTAGAGCAACAACAGAATTAACACAGATAATTTATCAAATGGCACTTGCTGCTGCTGCAGTAAACAGTTTCTAGTTATGAATGACCTACACTCAAAAAATGTTGAAGAACCAATAGATATTGCAGATCTAATACAAAATGTTTTAGACAATGCTAAGTTTGTGGCAATCATGACAGTTGCTATAGCGGCTATATCAGCAATCTATATTTCATCTGTTGAGAGGACATATATAGCAACTACATTGGTAAAATCATCATCTCAAGTGGGCTCTACAGGAGAAAGTTCAGCAGCCGGCTTAGCAGGCTTATTAGGCATACAGGCATCCGCCACACTTTCACCAACAAATACTGACATCGATTCCACAATGGCTATGATGTACTCAAGACCATTCATTCAGGACTTTATAGTCAAACATGGCCTAATGACCAAGATTTTTGAGGATGATTGGAATAAAGAAAACAACTCTTGGAAAAGTGAAGAGCCAAGTCTTATCGATGCATATGAAGTTATCAGAAAAGCAATCAAAATTGAGTTTGATCCTGTTGCATGGACTAGAAGACAGATAGGATATGCAACCATTGATGTAGCTTGGAAAGATAAAGAAACAGCAGCATATATTGTTAATAATCTTGTGATTGATATTAATACTTTCCTAAGCGCAAAAATGATTAAGGAATCTGAAAAAAGCATAGCTTTTTTGGATGATCAATTTACAAAAACAAATGTTTTGAGCGTTCGGGAGAGTTTAAGTAAGTTAAAAACAGAACAATTGAGAAATATGATGTTGGCAAATTCATCAGAGGATTTCGCACTTACCGTTATCGACGATGCTTTGCCTCCAGAATTTCCTACAAGCCCAAAAAGAGTTCAATTTGTTTTTATCGCAACTTCACTGGGTTTTCTAGCTTCAATAATTCTCATTTTCTTAAAGGACTCTATAGTACCTATATTAAAGAGGCTAAAATTCTCACTTTAGCAAAGCAGTGAAAAGCACATCATGAAAGATTGCCAATTAAAAAATAAATTAAAATCTGGCGAGATAGTTCTTGGGACCTGGACAGTAATTTCTTCACCAACATTGACAGAAATTATGGGTTCCTCTGGATTGGATTTCATAATCATTGATCACGAACATGGACCATTTGATTTTGATACTTCGGAAAATATGATTAGGGCTGCTGAGAATGTAGGATGCACTCCATTGATTAGAGTTCCAGAAAACAATCAATCTTATATTTTAAGAGCGCTTGAAATTGGATCTCATGGGATATTAGTTCCTCAAATTGAGAATCGGAATGAGGCTGTCCAAGCAATACAATCAATGTTTTATTCGCCAATGGGTAATCGAGGAGTATCTGCATTTACAAGAGCGTCTGATTTCAATGCAATGGGAGAGAAAGGAAGAAACTTATCGGTCAATGATAAGATTCTATCAATTTTACTGGTGGAGTCTGCGGAAGCTATAAATAATATAGAGGAAATCATAGAAATCGATGGAATAGATGTAATCTATATTGGCACATATGATCTTTCACATTCACTCGGAACGCCCGATGATATTTACTCTGAGAAAGTCTTAAGTGCGCTCGAGAAAACTGTCAAAATTATCAGAGATAAGGGTTTGGCGTGCGGTGTTCTTGCTCAGAGCAAAGAGGATGTTAAAAGATGGAGTAATATGGGTTTTCAATTCATACCGTATATTGCAGAATGCGGTATTATCAAAGAAGCTTTTGAATCAAAATTTAAAGATTTAAGATCTGCATCAAAGGTGTAGTTATGGATCAAGAGATCGTAGCATTAATTCCAGTCCGAGAAGGCTCACAAAGAGTAAAAAATAAAAATTTTAGACCTTTTGCTAAAGAGAAGAGTCTAATGCACCTTAAGATTAGGCAACTTAAGGAGGCGAACTGTTTTGATTCAATATATGTTTCAAGTGATAGTGAATTAGCAAAAGAAATTGCAGAGTCTGAGGGCATAAATTTTTTGTACAGAGACCCCTATATGTGTGGACACGAATCGAGACTTTATGAATACAACAACTATATGTTGAATACAATCCCAGGTAATCCTGTCGTTGCATGGACAATGGTCACTGCACCTTTGTATCAAGATTATGCACTAGCTATTGAAGCTTATAAAAATAACTCCAACGAGTATGACAGTTTGATGTCAGTAATTAAGTATGATGATTTTTTAGTTGATCAAAATGCTAAACCTATTAACTGTGCTTTTGGCCATTGGCATCTTTTGACCCAAGAGCTTAGGGAAGCTTATCAACTCACAGGAGGAATATATATGGCGCCGAAAGATAAACAGCTTGAATGGTCTTATTGGTTCGGCCCAAAACCTTATATGCATGAAATTTCTAAAATTGAAAGTATGGATGTGGATGATCAGCAGGATTTTGAGATCTGTGAGCTATTTCACTTAAATAAAAATGGTGAAGCTTAGATCTAGATTATCACCTTGCAACTATCAAGAGAAATGCATAAAGTTTTAATAACCAGCGTACCTTTTGGCCAAAAGGATAGGAAACCCATAGAAATCTTGGACTCTTTATCAGTTGATTATGAGATAAACAAAATTGGCAGAAAGCTTAGCGAAGAAGAACTTGAATCAATGATTGGCGATTTCACTGTACTTGTAGCGGGAACTGAGCCAATCACAAGAAAAGTGATGGAGAGTGCGCCTGACTTAAAGCTAATATCAAGAATAGGAATAGGCTTAGACAATGTTGACCTCAAGGCTGCAAAGGATTTAGGCATCAATGTTTCTTATACTCCAGATGCGCCGGCGCCAGCTGTCAGTGAGTTAACCATTGGCCTCATGATTTCAATAATGAGATCAATACAAATAGCAAATATGAATATGCATCAAGGTAACTGGAATAGATTTTTTGGCAGAAGATTCGAAGACCTTACTATTGGCATTATTGGACTTGGAAGAATAGGAAAGAGAGTGCTGGATCATTTAAATGGGTTTAGATGCAAAGAAATTTTGCTAAGTGATCTAATCGAAGATCATGATATTGCCTCTAAAAGCGATATAAGATGGGTTGATAAAGAAACGATTTATTCAGATTCAGATTTAATAACTTTACATATTCCATTGAATAGGTCTACACATAATCTGATTGGCTCAAAAGAGATTGCAATGATGAAAGATGATGTGATGTTAGTTAATACCTCAAGAGGTGGGATTATAGACGAGATAGAGTTATATAATGGTTTAAAAAATGGAAAGATTGCTTCAGCAGCAATAGACGTATTTGAAATTGAACCCTATGAAGGAAATCTCTCATCATTAGATAATTGTCTGATAACATCACACATGGGTTCAATGACACAAGATTGCAGATCTAGAATGGAAATAGAGGCAACTGAAGAGGCAGCTAGGTTTATAAAAGGAGAAAAACTTGAACTAGCTATTCCAAAAGATGAATATGAAAATTTATAGAGTTGAAAAATGAGTGATTCGGTAACAGTTATTGGTGGCGCAGGATTTATAGGGAGCCATGTTTCTGACCAATTAACAAAAATTGGCTATAAGGTTAAAATTTTTGACATAAAAGAATCTCCTTACTTACAAAAAGGTCAAAAAATATATACAGGGGACATTCTAGATCATGGCGCACTCCATGAATCAATTGCTGGTAGCAAGTATGTTTATAATTTTGCAGGTGTAGCCGAAATTAAGAAAGCAGGAAGCTCTCCATTGGACTCTTTAGAGCAGAACATTCTTGGTACTGCAAGATCAATAGACATAGCAGTTAAAGAGGGTGTAGAGAAATATATATTTGCATCTTCTATGTATGTTTACAGTGATGATGAAGGCGGATTCTATAGAACATCCAAGCTATCAGCCGAATCAATCATTGAGACTTATAATAAGCAATACGGAATAAATTATGTTCTCTTACGATACGGAACACTCTATGGCCCGAGAGCCCAGTCATGGAATAGCCTCAATAAGTATGTCTATCAAGCTTTAAACAAAGGGAAAATTGAATATATAGGCACAGGCGAAGAGATAAGAGAGTATATTCATGTTAAAGATGCAGCAAGATTAAGCGTTGATATGATTGATACTAAATATCAAAACAAGAGCATTAATATAACAGGCACACAAGTATACACATCTTTAGAGATGCTGAATATGATAAAGGAAATCGCCAATAACAAAGTTGAAATACAATTTAAGTCTTCAAAAGAATCTAGCGATCATTACAAAACAACGCCGTATAGATATATTCCAAAGAAGGCAATGAAGCTGGTACCGGAAGAGTTTGTTGATCTAGGAAGCGGAATCTTAGATCTAATGGAAAAGTCAGATACAGAAGACTAAGTTATAAATCATAAAAATTTTTCTTCAGCAAGCTATCGAAATCTATAGAGCTCAATTTTTGGACAATCTTATCAGACGATCCTCCTTCACCATAAGGATTCTTGATTTCATTTAGAGAATTTAGAAAATCTTCTTCGTAGATCGCTCGAATTGATTTTTCAATAGCTGAACATGTGGGCGCACAGTTAATCACACTTTTTGCCATAACCCTTCCTTTTTGGCGATCTCCAATATTGATAGTTGGTTTCTTAAAAGTAGGGACCTCAGTTAAACCACTGGATGAATTACCAATTACAGCATCTACATGAGGTATACAGCTTAAATATTTTATTTGTCCCAGAGATTTAAATGCGAAAGCACGATCATTTTTGGAGACAAAATCTTCAATTAATTTAAAAATTATTCTCCCATCAGTATCCGCATTTGGCATGGTGAATATCAAAGAGGTATCGTCTTGAGCAGATAATGCTTCAATCAGCTCTGACATTTGATCACCAGATGTTGAGTGCTCTAATGTAACAGGATGGAATGTTATAAGCAGATTCTTTTTTCTAAATTTTATATTTAATGAATCTTCAAGCTCTTCTTTGTCAATGAGATCTATTTTTTTAATGGCATCCACTCCCATTCCACCGACATTGAAAACTAACTCTGGATTTTCGCCTAACTGTATTACTCTTTTTTTATATTCATCTGTAGATGTAAAGTGGATATGTGAGAACTTTGTAATAGAATGCCTGATAGCTTCATCAATCAAACCTTCTGTTAATTCGCCTCCATGAATGTGTGCAATGGGGATTCTTTCAAACATAGCTGCTATAACCGCTGATAATATTTCATATCTATCACCGAGAACAAGAAGTAAATCAGGTTTAGATGATTCAAGGAAATCACCAAAGCCACTTAGACCAAGAGATGTTGACTTACTCAAAGCAGATGGAGAATCATCTATTAGATTAAGATCAATCTTTTTTGAAATAGGTATTCCATCATCTTCTATTTCTTTAAAAGTATTCCCAAACTTTTCAGATAGATGCATCCCAGTAACAACAAGAAGAAGCTCAAAATCATCTGAATCATTTAAGATTCTTATCAGGTTTCTCAAAAGCCCATACTCTGCTCGAGTTCCAGTTACTACACAGATTTTTCTTTTAAATGTCACTATAATGAAAATTAATTATTTTTTGCGATGAGAACCACTAGGTTTTAAAGTTTTTAATTCTCATCCCTATCTTCTTTTGTCTCAGCCAAGTACTTTCGAGCTTCTTCCAATTGTTCTTTTTGCCCTATGTCTTTCCAGTATCCAAAAATTGGAAAACTTATGACCTTTGAGCCTTCAGAAATTTCTTTTGATATTAAATCTGTCATGTCAATGTATTCATCAGATTTAACCTTATTAATTATGCTTGGACTAAGAACATATAGTCCGGAGTTGACCCAATATGATTTATTTGGTTTTTCCTCAATTGATATAACCGTACCGTTAGTATTCACCACCCCATATGGAATATTTATTTCATGAAACTTTGTACAGATGGTTATGTCGGCTTTATTATCTTTATGGTGTTTAACTAGATCCCTGAAGTCTAAATCAATAATGACATCAGAGTTAGTAACTATATAGGGTTTGTCGTCCTTGATATTCTGTATAAGTGATAATGATCCAGCGGTACCTAATGGCTTTTCCTCTTTAATGTAGTCTATTTTTACACCCATTTTATTACCATCTCCTAGATGGGAGGTTATTTGATCAGAGAGAAAGTTAACACTCACAATAAAATCTAGAAAACCAAAATTTTTAAAATTATCAATAACGATCTCAATCATGCTGTTGTCACCGACTTTAATCATTGGTTTTGGAACATCTTTAGTCATTGGGAGCAACCTTTTGCCTAACCCACCAGCCATTATGATGACTGTTGTATCTTGAGGCCTCAGCTTTGCTGATTCGTTTTCTGATAGCAGGTCTTCAAGAAAAAGTATTTTCTTAATTTCCATCTTTGAACTGAGCATGGGCATTAAGTCATATTTATTTCTTATAAAATCTTCAGCCAACTTTTTGATTGAGTACTTTCCCTCTTGGACGTATTTTGGATTTTGATTGTAAATATTTTTAATATTCTCATCCAGATTATTACCATTAATTATTGCCCTTCTAATATCACCATCACTAAGTGTCCCGAGTAATATATTTTCTTCATTGCTGACAACTAATGTCTTTGTTCCTAATTCATTTAGACGATTTATAGCTTCTTTCAGAGTTATTTCAGAGGATATGAGTACTTTCTTCATTTCTTTAGATCTTCAAAAACATAATTATTGCAATATAAAACATTGGAATCTAACTATACCAAAAACCATTCTTCTGAATATTTTCAGGGGTGAGGTTGAAAAATTCTTTTTTTAGAAATTCTTTATTTGGTTGGTTAAGCTCATTTTCTAGTATTGAGACAATTCTTTCACCTGCATCACCATCACCAAAGGGATTCTCTTGATCTTTAATAATTTTCTTAAAATCTTTTGATAAAACATGATTAATAGCATCAGTGATATTCATTGAATTATTTGGAACATCAATGACGCTTTTAGGCTTTAGTCTTCCTTTTTGTCTATTTCCAACATTAACACTGCCAACTTTACAGTATGGCGCTTCAAAAATTCCGCTTGAGGAGTTACCTATGACACACTCAGCTTCTTTTAAGAATGATAGATAACCGTTTTGCCCTAATGATGAAAAGAAATGTGCATTATTATTTTTTTTGACATAAGCCTCTATTACGTCCTTAATTGCTCCTCCATCATGATCAGCATTTGGAGATGTAAAAACCAAACTGAAGTCTTTGAATTTATCGATAGCCTTTAAGATTTCACTCAAGTTTTTTAAGTTATCTTCTCTTTCAAGAGTTACAGAGTGATAGGTTATCATTAGAAGTCTTTTTTTGAGCTTTACTCCAAATCTTTCCCCCAACTCTTTTCTGGTTAGTAGAGATATATTTTTTACTGAATCAAGCCCAAGCGCTCCTACAAAGAATACTCTTTCAGGGTTTTCTCCCAATTGAATAACTCTTTTCCTGTATTCTTCTGTCGTCACAAAATGAAAGCATGACATTTTTGTTAGAGAATGTCTGATTGCCTCATCTATTGCTGCTTCTGTATTTTCCCCACCGTGTATATGCGAAATGGGAATATTTGATATCATTGCAGCAATCGAGGCTGCAAATATTTCATATCTGTCTCCAAGTACCAGGACCATAGAAGGATTTAACTTTTTTAGAGTTTTTGCCGTACTATCTATACCCTTGGAGAGTGCTTCGGCTATTCCAACCGATGAATCATCACTTGATAGAATTTTTAGTTCGGCATCAATTTGCATGTTGTCATCTTTTATTTCTTTAATCGTATTACCATGTTTAGAGGAGAGATGTGAGCCTGTTACAATAAATTGCGAGTTAAGCGATTTACTTTTTTTGAGCGGCAATAATACATTTTTCAAAAGCCCATAATCTGCTCTTGAGCCAGAAATAACACAAAGTATGGGTTTCATTGCCAATTAGATTAGTTCTTTAATCAGCATAAAGGCTTCAGCGTATTCGAATCCTGAAGTGGAGCCTCTATATGTAGCAAATGCTTCAATATTTTTTTTGCTTCTTGGAAATGGATGTGATTTAAGCTCGCCCTCATAAATAGCCATGATTTCAATCTTCTTATGTAGATGTTCAGAGATATCTACCCAAATATTAGGTTTGAAGAATCCTACCCCGTCCTTTATTGAGAAATCAGTCTCTGAAATTGTTTCATATACCATTACCTTCTTGATAAATGGATACCTAAAGGATTTTGTACATGAAGCCATTGCATCGTAAACATAAGTATGATCTGTATGGGCATCACCTCTATTAGGCATATATATTATTTCTGGCTCTGTTTCAGAAACTACAGCTGAAATTGAAGCTACAATATCATTCATTGGTATTGTATCTAGAGTTGTAGTTGCAAAATTTCCTCGATGTACAGATTTAAAGTTATACATTGATGCAACATTCTTAATTTCATTTTCTCTTCTTTTAATGAAATCTTTGCTATAGCCTAGTGATTCATCTGCATCGGTCATAATTAGCCAGCTGGTGTCATCACCCTCTAATGCGTGCCTAAGAAGTGTTCCTCCACAACCAAGTGTTTCATCATCTGCATGTGGAGCAATTACAAGAACATTGCTCATAAATAATCACCTTTATTAAGATTTATGGGATCCAATTGTAACAGTTTTATACATTGATCACCGCACATGATAATTGGATTTCCATCTTCCCTGATGTCAAGAACTTTGCCAGGCTCAATATTTTGTATGTTTTCTATTTTCATTACCTCGGTTTCCCAAACTTTATATTCCTTTTGCATGAATTCAAAATGTGCTCCAGGGTATGGCCTACTTAAACCTCTGACTAGATTATGTATAGATACTGCAGACATTCTCCAATCAATTATTCCATCCTTTTTGCTTCTTTTTCTCCAGACATTACTTTTTGAATTATTTTGCTTTACTTTGATGGCATCTAATTGATTTAAATTATTAGTTATTTCAATGACCTGTTCTTGAGCGGCTGAACTTAGTTTTTTATACAGTGATTTTGCATTATCGCTCCCATCTATTTTGACTTTTACTTGAGATACAATATCGCCAGTGTCTGCTTCCTCATTCATTATGAAGAATGTTGATGCTGTTTCTTTTAAGCCAAGTACCAATGCCCATATAATAGGATGTCTACCTCTATTTTTAGGGAGTTCAGCAGGATGATAGCCAATTACTCCTAGTGGCGGAAGAGAAATTAAATCCTTTTTTAGTAACCTAGACCAACCAAAGCAATATATAACGTCAGCTTCATAATTCTTTATTAGTTCAATTGTTCTATTTGAATTAATATCATCTGAAATATGACACGGGATATCATTTTTATCACAAAGCGGCTTTAAGTCAGAATAATCAGAATTAATTTCAGAATTGCTGGAGGTTATAACGGCCTGTATTTTGAAATTGTTTTCTATTAATGTTTTTAACATTTCTTTTGAAAACTCAACTGTTCCAATTAAAATAATTTTCATATTTCAATTAGATCGTCTTTTTCAAATTGTTTCTTTGCTTCTGTATTAATGATTTTTTTCCACTCCATAGGAGAGATACCATCACCAGGCCTTTTTGTCGTCAGATTAACATCACTAAGGATTTCCCCTTTTTTTATTCGTTTTTTGGCTACGATTGATTTTCTGATAACATTTAAGTTTTTTAATTCATCAGTGGACGGCTTCTTTTCACTGCTCCCCATAAGGGTCTCTGTATTTCTTATTGAAATTATCATTTCTGAGAGTTCATTTGGTTCAAGGCTGGCCATATGATCTGGGCCATCTAATTTTCTAGATTTAGTGAAATGTTTTTCAACAGTGACTGCACCCATTGCAACTGCAGCTATAGGAACTTCAGAATTCCTAGTATGGTCCGAGTAGCCAACGTCAACCTCCATTTCTTCGTTGATAGTTTTCATTGCAGAGAGGTTAACTGATTTAATAGGAGCAGGATACTCAGTAGTGCAGTGTAAGACTGTAATTTCATTCTTATTAACGCCATTATCTACTAGAACACTTACTGCTCTTTCTATTTCACTCATATACGATAAACCTGAAGACAAAATAATTGGGAGTCCAAATGTAGAAGATTTTAACAACAATGGAAAATTTGTTATTTCACCTGACGGTATTTTTATCCTTTTTATTCCGAGGCTTACAAGGAACTCAAGGCTTTCAATTGTAAAAGCAGTGGAAAGAAACTCTATGGATCTTTTCTGACAGTGATCTCTAAGCACTTCAAAATCATGATCAGATAACTCTAATTTTTTTAACATAGATAGTTGATCTGATGGACCTGACACAGATTTTTTTTGATATGCCGCTTTCTTTGCCCTATTTGTTACTAAGTCCTCCGCTTTGAAGGTTTGGAATTTAACAATATCAGCTCCACATTCTGAAGCAATATCAATCAACTCTTTTGCAAGACCAATATCTCCATTGTGGTTTACCCCGGCTTCTGCAATTATTAATGTCATTAGATTTATCTTATTATTTTTCCGTCAGGAACATCTTCTTCAATGAATAATCCTGCGCTAATCAAACAGTCATTTCCTACTTTTGTCCCTTGCTTGATTATCGAGCCACTTCCAATAAATGTATTAGAGCCTATTTCTGCACCTCCATTGATTATGGAACCTGTAGAGATATGACAATGGCTACCTATCTTTGCGTCATGTTCAATCAAAGAATTATTATTCAATATGCAATTCTCGCCAATCACAGCTGAGGCATTGACTATAGATCTATTCATAATAATTGTGCCAGGATTTACAATGCTGTGCTTAGAAACATATGCTGATCTAGATATGATTATTGGCGTTTCAAATCCATGTTTTTTAACTTCTTCATATAACTCCTTTCTTGCATTAGAAGTTTTAATCTGACCCACCGTAACGAGTGCAGATACGTCTCCTAATTCGTCTTTGATTTTATCCAGTTCAACATCGGTTCCTAGAATTGAGTAATCAAGGAGTTTATTGTTTTCTGTTGAGTTATCTAAAAGACCATAAATTGAATATTCATTGAGATTTTCAATTATTTCTATACATGATTTTGCATGACCGCCGGCGCCAATAAGAATAATCTTTTTATTTCTTTGCCATCCTTCAAAACTTGTTGCTCTAACTCTCTTTTTTATTTCTTCTTCGCTCATATGAGGTTCAATTTTAACCAAGTCATTAAATTGTTTTCTGGTAAACGGTTTTCTTGACCATTTTTCTTCAGAGATTGGTAATTTCTCATCATTCAATATTTTATTCATGATTTCATAAAATAAAGTGAGTTGGAAATCGTAGGTTCTTGTTAATAAGCTAGCAACACTATCACTCTCAAAGATTGGAAAAGATTTCGTATTTATAATTGGACCTGTATCGACTTCTTGATGCATATGATGGCAAGTAACACCATATTTCTCTTCTTCATTGTAAAGAGCGAAGTTATTGCAGCCAATTCCAGGATAATCTGGTGATGCAGGATGAAAATTTATAGCTGAGATAGTGGCATTATTCAGAATTTCAGATGAAAGAACCCATCTTGATAAATAAGAGATTATGTAATCTCCTCTCCAACTCACCATTTCTTCTGGAACTGGATCATTCCATTCGCCAAGGACGATAGTGACATCCTTGAAATTTGATTTTATGAATTCTATGGCCCTGAGGCTATGATCATCATCTCTTTTACCTAAAAAAAGTATTGACTTATTTTTCAAAAAATATCCCTCTCAGTTAACTTCTAGCTCAGATCCGGATCTTTTGAAAAGCTACTTGGCATGCATACTATTCTCTCAAAAAGCCATTCAGTATTCATAAGTGGTTCAAAAGTCTCAAATTTCTGATTTATTTTTAGTTGATGCATTGGCTTCCATGCTGGTCTTGTCATGACACCATTTTTATTTGTAATTTCCAGGATATCGTCCCTTTCTTTTATATTTTCTGCTAATAATGCATTCAGCCAATAGTTGCTTGTAGTGCCTTGAATTTCTGTAATAAATTCAATTGAATTATCTTTGCCCCATTTTTGATAACTGGAGGCAATGTTTCTTTTTGTCTCTAAAAAAGTGTTTAATTTTTTCATTTGGGCAACTCCCAATGCAGCATTTAGATTTGGCATTCTGTAGTTAAAACCTATTTCATCATGATCAAAATGCCACTCATGATTAACTTTGGCAGTAGTGGTTATATGCCTGAATTTTTCTCCCAGATCTTTTTTCTGAGTCAAAATCATTCCACCACCTCCGGTTGTTATGATTTTATTTCCATTGAAACTCATAATTCCAATATCAGCTATAGTTCCTGTGTGAGTTTTACCAATAAACGTTCCAAGAGACTCTGCTGCATCTTCAATCAGTATAATGTTATGGAGATCACATATTTCTTTCAATTCATCAACACGACCTGCCAAGCCAAAAGTATGCATAACTATGCATGATTTTACTCTTCGATTACTAAGCTTATTCCAACAGAATCCGTCTTGTCTCATTTCGCAGTGCGATGATAGAAATTCTCTCAAGCACTCTGGCGATAGACTTAAGGTATCCTTATCAACATCCAGAAAATTAGGAATTGCACCACAATATGTAATTGCGTTGGATGTAGCGACAAAGGTAAGTGATTGTGTGATGACTTCATCATTAATTGAAACTCCCGACATCATTAGCGAGGTGTGTAGTGCAGAAGTCCCATTTACGGTTGCTATAGCATACTTTGACGATGTAAAATTTTTTATCTCGTCCTCAAATATTTTTATTGTTTTTCCTACACTTGAGACGAAAGTCGAATCAATAACTTCTTCCAAGTATTTTTTTTCATCATGATCAAAAAATGGTTCATGCAAAGGTATATTTTCAGAATTTTTATATAGTTTCTTAGTGAAATCGACAAGATTCTTATACATTGAAAATATCTGCTTTATATTTGTTTAAGTTATCTGGTATAAGAAGCCAATCTATAGTTTCCTTTAGTCCTTCATCAATTGTTATTGATGGTTTGTAGGAGACAAGTTCATTGATTTTTTGATTGTCACAAACCAATCTGAAAACTTCACTATTTTTTGGACGTATCCTTTTTGGATCTGTTTGTATTTCTATATCAGAGCCCATTAGTATTTTAATTTTATTAACCAAATCACCTATGCTTATTTCTGTATTAGAGCCAATATTTACAATCTCACCATTAGCTTTTTCACATCTACTTAGAAGTAAAAATCCTTTGCAGGTATCTGATACAAAATTAAAGTCTCTAGTCGGCGTAAGGTCACCAAGATCTATTTTTCTTAATCCATTTGCAATTTGAGTAATTATTGTTGGAATGATGGCTCTTGAAGACTGTCTTGGCCCATAAGTATTGAATGGTCTGGCAATTACCAATGGCAATTCGAAACTGTTGTAAAAGCTCATAGCCATTGCATCAGCAGAAATTTTACTTGCACTGTATGGAGATTGGGCTTGGGTTGGATGTTTTTCGTCAATTGGAACATAGTTTGCTGTTCCATAGACTTCGCTTGTTGATGTATGAATAACTTGCTCTACGTCATTGTCTAGCGCAGCTTGACAAATATTCATCGTTCCTTTGATATTTGTATCAACATAGCTTTGGGGAGCTAAATATGAGTATGGTATTCCAATCAAGGCCGCCAAATGAAAAATAATGTCTTTCTTTTTTGTAATTTTTTTACAAAAATCTGGATCGCGAATGTCTCCAGATATTATTTCAATATCATTTTTGCACTCCACTTGCTCAAGCCAACCCCAATCATTAAATGAGTTATACATCGACAAAGCAGTAACATTAAAACCCTCTCTAACCATTAATTCAGTTAGATGTGAGCCAATAAAGCCATCAGCTCCAGTAATAAGTATATTTTTCTTCTTCATAAATTTTTTTGTTGTGTGAGTAAGATAATTTCGTTTAAGTAATTATCATTAAACTTAACTTATTGGACTATAATAAACTACAAAACAAGATGAGAAAAAAAATAGTAACAATTCTCTGTCAAAAATGAAAATCATTCGCTTTAAAAATAAGGATCTCCATGGCTTTGGAAGACTTGAAGAAGGGGTTATAACTCCACTTATAGTTGGCAATACTCCCTATGATTGCGATCTTTCTGAAGACTGCTTTGAAAAAGATATTTTTTTCAAATTAGAAGATTGTGAGCTTTTAAAGCCTGTCAATCCATCTAAGGTGATTGGAGTTGCTCTTAACTATCCTGGTGTTTCAAATCAGGAGTCTTCAGAAGATCCATTGGTTTTTCTAAAATCAAGTAATGCAGTCGTTAGTTCGGGTACCGATGTTTCATTGCCAAGAAATTTACCTGCGTGGGGAGAAGCTGAACTTGGAGTCATTATCAGAAGGAAAACTAAGGATATCTCTGAAAAGATGAAAGTTGAGGATTGTATTCTAGGGTACTGTGTTGCAAACGATATAACTTGTGATAACACCGAGAGAAGAGATCATCATCTCGCTATCTCAAAGAGTCAAGATGGTTTTTGTCCAATTGGTAGCTTTATTGAAACTGATTATCAGTATAAAAATAAAATAATAAGAGGTTACCAAAATGGTGAGTTAATCAGAGAGGGCAATACAATCGAAATGCTATTTAATGTAGAGAAAATTGTGAAATATCTGTCAACTTGTATGACCCTATTTCCAGGAGATATTATCCTCACAGGCGCTCCCCCAAGAGTAAGAGAGAAAATTTATCTTTCAAAAGGAGATACTTACTCAGTTTCTGTTGAGGGCCTTGAAGAAATTACTACAAAGTTCATTTGATGGAGAAAAGAAAAGAAATAATTGCCTTTGATGTTGATGGCGTGATCTTTGATAGCACTGAAGAGTGTCTTGTGATTGCATGGAATGCACACCAAGAACTAATAGGAAAAGATGAAAAAATATCTCACCCATCAGAAGCTAAGGAAGATTATGATCTAAAGTTTAGATCTATAAGGAACTATGTAAGGAGCATGGATGAATATCTGGTCATTTTTTATGGAAATATTTCAGAGAATCCAGATCAAAAAGATTTTGAAGAATGCCTGAGCTCAATTGATGACGATCTCAAGAAACTTTATACAAAGTCTTTCTATAATCAAAGAAAGGAATATAAATCACGATCATATGAACAATGGATAAAATTGCACTATCCCTATGAGAATATTCTTGAGATTTTGAAGCTATGCAGCAAAAGAAAAAGACTCTTCATGGTTACTGGAAAAGATAAAGCCTCGGTCAAGGATCTTCTAGATTATTTTGCCTCAGATGTAGTTGTTCAAGAAATCTATGACAAGCATGCAGTAGAAAATAAGTTGATAGCTCTAAAAAAGATAGCTCGAGATTACAATGTTCAACACAGTGAAATGAAATTCATAGATGACAATGTGACACATCTGTTTGAGCCTCAAAAGAATGAATTCAATATAGCTTTGGCTGAGTGGGGTTATGCAATGCCAGACCACATTATGGAGGCCAGGAAAAGGAATATTCCAATCTTATCACTGAATGAATTAAAGAATTTTATTGGGCTCTAGAGAAATGATTAATAGCCATTATTTTTTCGTATAAAACATTTTGAAAAAAAAGAATAAACCTATTGCTTTATTTACTGATTGCCTATGCTTTGAGAGTTTTTTATCAGCAGGCATGAAAAAAGCCATTAGCTCTGAATGGTACTTCACATCTGAGTCAAAAATATTTCTTCCATTTAGAAAAATATTGTCGAATTTACTATCGGTCAGCTTCAAAAGACTCGATTACACAAGTTACTCAAATACCTTATTTGCAAATAGCACCCTCTATGAAACTATACAAGAAGAGACGAAAGTAACAATTAGAGAGCTATTAGCTTCAGATATTTACAGCGAAGAAATAAAAGACTTTTCTGATGATTATAAGCTCAACAGAGACAAAGCAAATCACTTTCTAACTGTTCATTATTTTCCATATGTTTATCGCTTTGTTGAGATAAAAAATCTGTTGATATATCTCGAGAACAAAAATGCACAAATTATTTTACTTAACTCTCCAATTACTGCTTTTACATCAAAAATAGAGAATTTAAATATTGGCAATTATCGAATGTTTTTTTCAAATTTCTTCGGAATCAAAGATAGGGAGCATTATTTCTATGATTACACCCATGTAATGAAACCATATTTTAGATCCAGGAGAATTTTTTTCCTTAAGGAGATACTTAAGACAATATCCCTAGTTACCTATTCTGTCTCATTCAAAGGACCTAGGGATGATAAAAAAGAGCAGAATTGCCTCGGCATCGAAATGCTTCAAAGAAGAATTAATCCAAAAGGTACTAATGATCTTTTTTTTATGAGGAACGAAGATCTGCAAGACTCAGATTGTTGCATAATTGAAGAGAGTATTTATACCTCTCATTATAAGAAGGATTCTTATGATGCAATCAAATCTAGAGACTTCAGAAGACTTAAGTTTTTCAATTATAAAGCTCTAGTTGGCCAAAGAAGAGAAGGCCAGATTGACAAAGAGTATCAGACTTATTTTTTGTTAGAGATAATTAATTTCAGCCGTTTCTTTAAAAAAATTCTATGCTTCTCTTTTCATCTTCTCTATTTATCACCCAACAAGGGAGTCAATACTTTCTTATTGGAAAAATATGAATTTGATTCATATGTATGGTCAGAAATCTACAAGAAATTTAATATTAGTGTCATCTGGACAATGCTTGATGGAGGCTATCAGCAGGCCTCAAAGAGTCAAGCGATAGAAAGAAATGAAGGAGTGTATTGCGGTTCTCATTGGAGCAACTATCCGATGATACTCGTATTCAATTATAAGCCTTACGATATAATGTTTTCCTGGAGTGAGCATTTTGAGAAACTTTTTTTAAGCGAATTCAGTCACTCAGAACTTTATCAAGTAGGTTATACATCCTCTGATTATTTTGAATATCATAAATCCAATGCAGCCAAGCTTAGAGATGAATACCCTGGAAAATTCATAATTACATTTAATGACAATATTTTTCATAATGACATCGCAATCTCTGAATCTCACTATGATGATTTCTATTCTTTAGCAATAAGGGCAATTGAGGAAAATCAGGATGTAGTAGTTTTCATCAAACCAAAAAGAGTCAGTTTATTTCATGAAAAGATTGAATCTTTTAAGAAACTTCAGACTCATTTAGACTCTGGTAAAGCCAGATTATTCTCACCAGACAATGAAAGATCAAAAATTACGCCTGCTGAATTGGCAATGGCGTCTAATTTGGTTATCGGGCTTGGAACAAGCACAACAACGCTCGAATCATATATATCTGGTACACCAGCAATAAATCTAGATCTATGTAAATTTCCGAATAATGAGTTTTGTGTAAGAGGAATGAACACAGTTGTGTTTGATGATCCTGATAAGATTATTAATTTGATTAACGAACATCAAACAAAAACAAAGGAATCAATACACAAAGGACAGGAAGAATATTACAAAATACTTGACCCCTTCCTTGACCAAAAATCTGGCAACAGGATTGCTAAAAAGTTAAAGAATATATTGAATAGAAAGTCTAATTTAGACACACTACAAACATGAAATCTAAGTCTAGTGATTTTATACCTCTGGGTGCGCCTACTTTTGGTACGGATGACATAAATGAGGTCATTGATAGCCTTCAAAGTGGTTGGGTTGGAACTGGGCCAAAAGTTGGCCAGTTTGAGAGAGACTTTGGAAAATATGTTGGCACTCAATCAGCACTAGCAACAAATTCTTGTACTGCAGCACTTCATCTCTCTCTGATGTCTCTAGAGTTAAAGCCAGGCGACGAAGTAATAACAACACCAATGACATTCTGTGCAACGATAAATACTATTATTCATGCCGGCGGTAAACCGATTCTGGCTGATTGTAATAAGGATGATTTTTGTATAAACCCAGAGAATATTTCTGAAAAAATAACAAAAAATACTAGAGCCATACTTCCGGTTCATTTTGCAGGACAGAGTTGTAATATGGAAGATATCATGCAACTAGCAAATGATCACTCACTCAATGTTATTGAGGATTGTGCTCACGCGATAGAAACAACATTCGATGATAATCATGCAGGCACCTTTGGTGATTTTGGGTGTTTCAGTTTCTATGCCACAAAAAATCTAGTTACTGGAGAGGGGGGTATGTTGATCGCTAAAGATCGAGAGAAACTCAACCAAATCAAAAAGATAGCATTGCATGGTATGAGTCTAGATGCATGGGATCGTTTCAGCGAGGGTGGTTTTAAGCATTACGATATCGTAGCTCCAGGATTTAAATATAATATGACAGATATTCAGGCAGCCTTAGGCATACATCAGTTGGCTAGAATTGAAGAAAACTGGCTAAAGAGACAGAGGATATGGAGGCTTTATTCAGAATCATTTTCTGAATTGCCAATAGATCTTCCAACCAATGTGGTGGTGCCTAAATCAAAACATGCACATCATCTTTATACCATCCTTATTAGGGATGATGCTCCAGTTAATAGAGATGAATTCATTTTAAAAATGCAGGAAAACAATATTGGAACAGGAGTGCATTACAGGAGTATTCCAGGGTTTAGTTTTTATCAGGATAGTTTTGGTTGGAATCCTGATGATTATCCAAATAGTACCTCGATCGGTAATAGAACTGTAAGTATCCCATTATCACCAGGCCTCAGTGAAAATGATCTGAATAGGATTATTGAGAAAGTTAATAGCATTCTCAAGTAATAGACTATAAAATCCACCCTCAAATAATCGTTTTACAGGAAAATCACCAAGTGATAGCAATTCTTGATTGTGAGATGGGTAATCTTCAGTCTGTATTTCATGGAATAGATTCTATGGGGTATGACTGCGAGATACTGAAAAGTAACGAATTATCTGATGAAAATACTCATCTCGTTATTCCTGGAGTTGGAAATTATCATCAAGTAATGTCGTCTGAAAACATCACTGATATAAAAAAATCAATTCATGACTTTGCAAACACAGGTAAACCTATTCTCGGTATATGTCTAGGCATGCAGTTACTATCTGATTGGGGAGAAGAAGGTGGAGGAATAGATGGATTAGGTCTAATTGGAGGTAATGTGGATAGAATGTTTGAGGATAGAACAACTAGATTGCCGCATGTAGGATGGAATTCTGTCGATTTTTTAAATGATCACCCATTATTCTCTGGACTCAAAAATAATCTAGATTTTTATTTCGTGCACTCCTATCAATTCATTCCAAAGAATAATAATTCTATATTTGCCTCAACAAATCATGGACAGGATTTTACAAGCATTGTTGCAGAGAGAAATATCATCGGAGTTCAATTTCATCCTGAAAAGAGCCAGAGTAATGGCCTTAAGATGTTAGAAAATTTTTGTGCTTGGGACGGTAAATGCTGAAGAAGAGAATTATACCTATACAGTTGCTAATTGATAATAGACTTGTTAAAACAATTGAGTTTGGAAAATATAGAGATGTTGGTAATCCAGTTTCAAGCTCAAAGATTTACAATGATAGTGATGCTGATGAGTTAATTTTCCTTAATATTAACAGGGAGGAAAGATCGATTGAGCCACTTTTAACACTAATAAAAAAGGTTTCAGAGGTTTGTTTTATGCCATTATCTCTTGGTGGTGGCGTTAAAACGATTGATGATGCGTCAAGACTTATCCAAAATGGAGCTGATAAGATAGTGTTGAATTCAGCGATTTATGATGATTTGAACCTAATAGAGAAAATCGCTTATAAATTTGGAAATCAAGCAGTTGTGGCCTCTGTTGACGCTAGAATGAATCAGTCAGAAAATAAATATGATCTATACTCTAACTGTGGAAGAGACAGTCAGCCAGTAGATTTAGTTGATCACTTAAAGCTCATAGAGAATCAAGGTGCTGGAGAAATAATAATTACTTCAATTGATAAAGATGGAACAATGAATGGTTATGATAAGGAGCTGATAAAAATTGCAGTTGAAAATACAGCTATTCCTATAATTGGTGCTGGTGGAGCTGGTACTTTTGACCACTTAAAGGAGGCCTTTCTCGAAACCGATGTGAGTGCACTTGCTTGTGGAAGTCTATTTAATTTTGGAGATAATAATCCGATTAGGGCTAAGGCTTTTTTAACTAATTACTCAATACCATTTAAGGTAATCTAGCCGTGAGGTATGACCCAATTGACAACATTATCCTATTTGGAGGATCTCTCACAATAGTTGGACTAGCAGACTGGCTTAAAAATGAATCTATTGAAGTGAAAATTTATACTTCAAAAAGACATTCAGTTGAAAGACTTACTCAAGAGAAAAACCTAGAAGAACTAATTAATGAAATTGGTGTACCTTATGTAATTACTGAGGACATAAATATTGAAGATTCTTTAATTAATGAAATTACTCCAAATACTGTTGGAATAGGAATTGGTGAAGCTTGGTCATTTAATTCTGAAATTATTGATGCTTTCAAGGGAAAGTTGCTTGATTTTATGGGTATACCATTACCAAGATATAGAGGCGGAGCTCACTATACTTGGATGATCCTAGCAAACGAGAAAAATAATGGCATGAGATTACAAGTTATAAATGAAGATATGGTTCAGGGAGTATTTGATTCAGGTGAAATTGTTGACAGCATTGATTATCAAATGAAGAAAACGGATGTCAAGCCATCTAATTATTTTGCAAGAGAAGTTACTGAGAGCATAGATTTCATAAAATCTTTTCTTGTTGAGGCCAGAGAGGGTAAAGATTTTGAATTGAAAATTATTGATGAGTCAGAATCGTTATACCTTCCAAGGCTATATACCGATATTCATGCTTGGATTGATTGGCGAAGATGGAATGCAGATGAAATAGATAGGTTTATAAGGGCTTTTGATGACCCATATATGGGAGCAAGGACGACTTTAGGTGATAAATCTGTAAGGTTAAAGGATGCCGAGTTGGTTTCTGATTCAACCAATTATCATCCTTTTCAATCAGGATTAATTGTTAGGAAATATAATAATCAGGCCATGATCTGTTGCAGCGGTGGAATTATCACTGTTAGCAAGATAATTGATGATCATGGCAATGATATTATGAGTTCCATTGAAATTGGGGATAGATTTTTTACTCCAGAAGATGCAATTGAGAAAGCCCTCAATTATAGTGCAGTATATGATTCAACAGGCCTTAAGGACTAGAAGTATAGTGAATCAACTTATAAAGAAAAATTTAGAAGCAACCTCTTTAGAGTTAAGACCTCTAAAAGAAACTGACTATTCAGATGAATATTTGAGTTGGTTGGAGAATGAAGAGATAAATAGATATCTCGAGACAAGATGGGAAAAACAAACTGAAGAGAAAATAAGAACTTTTATTAACTCAATGGAATCAAGTGAAGACAGCATTTTATATGGAATATTCCTCGATCAAAAGCATGTAGGTAATATTAAGATAGGGCCTGTGAACTGGAACCATATGCATGCAGATGTTAGCTATTTTATTGGCTCAAGAGATGCTTGGGGCAAAGGTTTAGCTACAGAGGCAGTTGCAAGAGTAACAAAATTCGCTTTTGAGGAATTAAACTTAAACAAATGTAATGCTGGTGTTTATTCTGGAAATCCAGGAAGTAGTAGAGTTCTTGAAAAGGTAGGATACACACTTGAGGGTTGCATGAGAGATGAGCTAAGAGGCCCTGATGGTTGGGAAGACCATCTTTTATATGGCTATCTTAGAGAGGAATTTGCTTGATATGGAGAGAATTATGGTAGATAGAGCTAAAAGAATGAGAGATCTCCTCACCGAAATAAATCCTTTACAGAGGATGCTTAATTCTCCCGGGCTTGACGAAACATTTGAAATTTTCAAAAGAGAATTTCCAAATGCTGTAATACATGAATATCCAGCAGGAATGGAAAGGGAAGACTGGATTGTGCCCAGAAGTTGGGAAGTGATTAGTGGGGTAATGAAGGATAAAGATGGCAAAGTAATAGCTTCAACAGAAGAGAGCGAACTTTTTGTTGCTCCATATAGTGAGCCAATCGAAGGGTGGTTTTCAAAAGAAGAGATTGAAAAACGTTTAATGACTAGAGAGGATGTACCAGACTATTTTCTACTTCAGCATAGAAATACTTATGACTATCAGCTAAATGATTGGGGAATTACACTGCCCTTTAATCGATGGTCTGCCCTAGAAGATAAAGAATATTACATCAAGATCGATGTGAAATGGGGCGATGGAACCATGAAAGTAGGTGAATACATCCTTCCAGGCAGAAGAGATGACATACTCTGCATTTGTGCACACATTGATGAAAGATGTAATGATGATCTAAGTGGCTGCATATTGGGGATGGAGATCATGAAAGGTTTAGAGCAGATGGAAGATAGGGAATTTACCTATCAACTCTTATGGGTTCCAGAAATGTTTGGCCCAATTTTTTATGCAAATGAGAATCCAGATATTATTAAAAAGACTTTTGGAATGTTGAATTTAGAAGCTGTGGGAGCTGGAGATGAATGGTGTCTTAAAAAAGCATGGAAGCCTGATACAAGATTAGAAAGAATGTTGAGAAATGCTATGAAGGGAACAGGTTTGCCATTCAGCGAGCTAGAATTTTTTGAAGGGTATATAAATGATGAGAAGGTCTATGCTTGGCCAAAAATTGATGTTCAAGGTGTAGCAATACAAAGATATCCTTTTGCTGAGTATCATACCAGTGGAGATGTAGTTGATTTAATAGAAGATAAATTGATGCTAGAGTCACTTGAATTTTCAGAGAGGTTTATTAGCATCCTAGAAAATGACTATATTCCATATTATCCAGACAAGCTTCCACCATGGCTTACTAGGAGAAAACTTTATTTTGATTCAAAATTGGACCCTGAGAATCACAATAAATATAATAACCATCTACTTTATAATATCGATGGCGAGAAGTCTGTTATGGATTTAGCAGAAAAAGCAGATCTAAAATTTGATGTTTCACTGTCATATTTGGAGCAGCTTCATGAGTCAGGTGTTATTGAAAAAAGAAAGTTGAACCTATAAAGGCTTAAGTCAATTAGAGGTAAAAATGCAAAAATGTAATAACTGTCATCTTCCCGAAACGTATGAAACATTTCAATTCAATAAGAAAGGCGTTTGCAATGTTTGTGTTCAGCACGAAACCAAGCATGAAGTAATTGATTGGGATAAAAGGATGCAGGCTTTTGAAGAGCTGGTGGCACAATTCAGAGGCACTGGTGACTATGACTGCATTGTTCCATTCAGTGGAGGCAAAGATTCAACATATATCTTATATAAGATTATTACTCAACATAAGCTAAAGCCACTTGTCGTTTCTTGGGATCACGGCTTTTATAGGGAAGGTCATATGAGGAACGTTGAAAGGACCTTGAAAATTCTTGGAGCGGATTTTCATGTCTTTAGGCCAAATATGAGGGTTGTCGGTCAACTCATGTTGGAATCCTTGAAACGAAAGGGCGACTTCTGTTGGCATTGTCATTCAGGAGTTTTTGCTTATCCAATGCAGATAGCCGTTAAGTTTAATATACCTTTACTGATTTGGGGCGAGTCAACAGCTGAATATACGGGTTATTATGATTTTGATGAGGATGAATGGGAAGAGCAAGATGAAGAAGCATTCAATCGGCATGTAAACTTAGGAATCAATGCTGAAGATATGCTCGAGTTTCTCCCAGATTTAACAGAAAGAGATCTTAGGCCTTATGAATATCCAAAATTAAGAGATCTTAAAAGAATCGGTTATAAGAGTCTTTTATATGGTACTTTCATTAAATGGGATCCTTGGGAGCAAACCAGAGTCATTCAAGAAGAGTTAGGTTGGGAAAAAGATGAAGTTGAGGGGTTGCCTGAAGAATTTCATTTTGAGAAGCTCGAATGCAGAGTAAATGGAATAAGAGACTGGTTGAAATATATAAAAAGAGGTTTTGGAAGAACCGGACAATCTGTGGCACGAGAAATTAGAAATGGTCGAATGACGAGTGAGGAGGCTCTAAAGTTAATAGAGGAATACGAGGGAAGAAGGCCAGAAAGTTTGGATTATTTCTTGAAGATCTTAAATATCACAGAAAAAGAATTTATGGATATTGCACTTGAGCATCAAATATCTCCATGGGAGTATGATGAATCTAAGGTTACCAAGGGCAAGAAGATACACGACCAAGATAAATGGGAAGATACACCTATTGTCGACTGAATATAGTATCAATTTGGAAAGATTTTGAAGTATTGCACTAAATGTCTATTACCTGAGACACATGAAACAATAGAATTTGATCATGAGGGAGTTTGCAATATTTGTAGAAATCATGAATTCAAAAAGGAAAAAATTGATTGGGACCAGAAGAGAAAAGACTTTCTCGATATTATCGAAGAATACAGAGGCAAATATGCTTACGATTGTATTGTGCCTTTTAGTGGCGGAAAAGACAGCACGTACACCTTATATCAGTTAGCAAAAGAGTTTGACTTAAAATGCTTGGTTGTATCTTTCGACCACGGGTTTTATCGGCAAACTTTAATTGAGAATAATAAAAGAGTCTTCAAGGCACTTGGCGTTGACAGCATGGTTTATAAGCCTAACTGGTTAACAGTAAGAAAGTTAATGTTAGAGTCACTATTGAGAAAAGGAGACTTTTGTTGGCACTGTCATTCAGGAATATTTGCCTACCCTATGCAAGTAGCAATTAGTCTTAATGTTCCTCTTGTTATATGGGGGGAGCCACAAGCAGAATACACTGCCTACTATTCATATGAAGACACGCTTAATGAGACTGAAGAAGTTGATGAAAAAAGGTTTAACCGGTTTGTCAATCTAGGAATCACAGCTGATGACATGATAGGAATGTTAGGCGATGAAGAACTTGATCCTAGAGATATGGATCCGTTCAGATACCCTAAACTAAGAGATCTTAAGAGAATAAATTACCGTTCAATTTGTTTGGGAAGTTATATCCCTTGGGATGTGAAGAAACAGGTTGCTTTGATCAAAGACGAGCTGGGTTGGCAAGAAGATCTAAATGCAGGGATACCGCCAGAATATGGATATGAAAAAATAGAGTGCCAAATGCAAGGAATAAGAGACTATCTAAAATATATAAAAAGAGGATATAGTAGGACGACCCATCTCACTACCATCGATATACGCAATGACAGGATCAAAAGGGAAGATGCGGCAGAATTAGTGGAAAAATATGATGGCAAGAGACCAGAAAGCTTAGATCATTTTTTAGAAATGCTCTCTCTTACAGAAGATGAATTTAATCAAATTGCTCTCCAACATACTGTTCCGCCTCACATGACTGACTTTGAAAAGCTTGAAACTGGGGAAATGCTGCCAGATCGTCCTAACTGGGATAACACAGCGAAGCTTGACAGAGAATATACACTCAGCAAGATGAAAGAGCTGATTCAAGGTGCAAAGTAGATCATCGTAAAGAGATGTGTTTTAGTATCGAATATATCCCTCTTAACAAATTCAATATATGAGAATTATATTAGAGTCAGCAAATCGAACCTCTTTAGTTTATCTGAGTCTTTGCAAAGTGCTGAAGAGAAGGTACCCGCACATAGAATTTGCCTGTTTTTCTAGCGATATCTCTACCACTAAAATATTTGATGATTCCAAAGATCCAAGATTCAATATTTATGATCCCTTTAATGAAGCCA
>CERX01118376.1_pt1 | contig 34500 bp, 32 predicted proteins | sample 350251 | NCBI WGS metagenome assembly CERX01 (sample SAMEA2621044, study PRJEB7988) | marine metagenome | biome: marine biome (ENVO:00000447); feature: deep chlorophyll maximum layer (ENVO:xxxxxxxx); material: "saline water (ENVO:00002010), including plankton (ENVO:xxxxxxxx)" | depth 50 m
TTTGTTCCTTCGGCCTTATTGACTCCACCATCGTACGATAGTGTCCAATTATCCGTCCAGCCATACGGGTAATTGTCGAGGAACTCATCGCATTCGGACTCGCCATCATCGCTATCGTCATCTCCCCCCTCGTCTTCCGAGAATGGGTTTTCGTATTGGTAGACCTCATCCCTCGCATAATACCAAGATCCAGAATCGGAATTTCCAATACGGTAGTTTATCCCGTCGGGACCCTGTACTGTGGTTTGCTCGATAGAAATGTCCCCCATGAATCTCATAACCATGCTATTGTACAAAATTTCGTTAGTGGGATCATGGCCTATGGTCATCTCCACTGATGTCGTATTGGCATTAGTATCGCTTTCCATCCCATCTTCTTCGGCGCTTTCTTCGACCACAATTACTCTGAGGAATGCAGTATCGTTTCTTATTGCATCAATAGACGCCTCAAAGCCATCAGGGTCCCCGTCGTTATTACTATCCGCTAGGAACGCCTGAAAATCCTCCAAAGTCATCACGAATGGGTATTCGCACATAGTCTGGTTATTTTCTGTGGCACTCGAATCGTAGTTAGTCGCATTAATGTCTGTGCACCCCTCTGATTCTGCCCAGTCGTATATTCCGTCATCGTCCTCGTCGTAGTCGCATGAACCATCATCGTCGGTAGATGAAGAGTTGTGATTGTTGGCATTGACATCTGTGCAACCGGGCTGCTCGAACGCGTCTATTATGCCGTCTCCGTCAGTATCATAGACGCAGGTTCCATCGTCTTCTGTAGCGTTAATTTCGTAGTTGTAAGCTTCAGAATACGTGCATCCAGGGACAGGGTCAGTGACAACTGGGTAGCGGCATGAGCCATCGTCCTGTGTGGCTGATGGATTGTGATTCAGGGCATCCGAGTACATACATCCAAGGATTTGGACAGGTGGGTCCGGATAAACACAGGATCCATCGTCTATTATTGAGGATGAATTGTAGTTAACAGCCTCATCATAAGTGCAGCCCAAGGATTGATCAGAATTATCAATATCAGATTCTGTACATCCGGACATCAAAATTGGAGCTATCAGAATTATACTAATCAGCAATGATCTCATATTATGCCGCTGGAACATATGCAAATCAACTCTTTGTCCAGATTGAGTAGGTTGAATCATACTCGTTTTCCTCATCAGCCCCCACAGTCTCGATTAACTGTTGACTCCAGAGTGATCGATCCCACTTCGGGAAGTGAACATCGCCACTACTTTCCGTTTGAACTTCAGTAATGTGAATTTCTTCCACTCTGTCCATGAACATCTCGTATATCTGAGCCCCTCCTATAATCCAACATTCATCACTTCCTTCTGCGAATGCTATCTCTATCGCTCTACCGACATACAGGGCTGCGATGGCACCCTCGTCCTCCCAATCTGTATCTCTCGACATTACGATGTTAACTCTCTCTGGAAGTGGCCTGAATCTCTCTGGTAGAGACTCCCATGTTCGTCTTCCCATGACTATCGAGTTGAAACCATCTGCCTCAGTCAACCTCTTGAAACGAGCCATATCACTAGATATTCTCCATGGCAAGCCATTTCCCTTTCCTATGCAACCGTCCCTGTCCATAGCTACGATCATCGCCATTTTCATTAGATCACTAAACCGATATTGGAGCCGCTATGTGCGGATGGTGTTCATATCCGACGATGGATATGTGCTCGAATCTGAAATCGTCTATCGCCTTTATCGATTTATCCAGTTTAAGCATCGGTAGCTTCAGCGGCTCTCTAGAAACCTGCAACCGAGCTTGATCTATGTGATTCATGTACAGATGGCAATCACCACCGGTCCAGATGAATTCGCCAGGCTCTAGGTCGCAAACCTGGGCAATCATGCAAGTTAGGAGGCTGTAGGACGATATATTGAACGGGACTCCAAGGAAAACGTCTGCACTCCTTTGATATAGGTTACAAGATAGTCTCCCATCGTTAACGTAGAATTGGAAAAATGCATGACATGGCATCAATGCCATGTCTTGAAGATCCCCCACGTTCCATGCTGAAACAATGATGCGTCTACTGTTCGGATCGTTTTTGATAAGCTCTATTGCTCCTTCTATCTGATCAATAACTCTGCCGTCAGTTGACTCCCATTTCCTCCACTGTTTTCCATAAACTGGACCGAGGTCTCCATTCTCATCTGCCCACTCGTTCCATATCCTTACTTTATTTTGAACGAGGTATTCGATATTAGTATCTCCGGATAGGAACCAAAGTAACTCGTGTATCACGCTTGGCCAATGGACTCTTTTTGTTGTAATTGCAGGAAAATCCTCGCTCAGATCAAACCTCATCTGATGGCCGAAAAGTGAGATGGTTCCTGTCCCAGTCCTGTCCCCTTTGGCCTCGCCCTCCTCAAGGACACGAACTAACAAATCAAGATACTGCCTCATCTAGTAAGAGGTCTGTAGTTAGGTAGTCCATCAAGAATGCGCTAGGGTGCCCCCCTCATGGCAAGTGTGTTGATTAGTTGATCCGAGAAATTACGATACAATATCCTCATTTCTTCCTGCCGTTCTTCTATGCTATTATCCATCATTGAATCGACCCAGGAGTCATCTATAGAGCCGCCATCGGGATGTGCTGCCCATTGTGAGAATGTTATGGGGTCGTCGACAATCAAGTTGATCCTCTTCCATAGCTTAGGCAGTATTGTGCCGGGAGGCATGAAGTCTCTGGCTCCAATGGAAAGAGTTACAGGAACAATTGGTACATCTGGAAAAAGTGCTGCTAGCCTTGCAAAACCAGTTTTCCCTTTCTGTAGTAGTGGTGCTTCTGTCCTTCTCGATCTTGTACCCTCGGGAAAAATTCCCAAACAACATCCACTCTCTAGCACATCCACTGCTCTGGCAAGAGCATCCCTCCCACCGGACCCCCTGAACGTCTCGATTTGACCGGTTGAAATCATCACGAATCGATTGGGTTGCTTGTCAAAGTGACCCTCTTTGGCCATGAAGTGAATCGGCCTCTGAGATGCTAGAATCTTGATGAAGGGGTCCAGATTCCCTAGATGGTTCCCACAGAATATTGCTGGCCCTTGCATCGGGACCTTGTGAGCCCCCGTAATATGTACGTTGGTTATGCTTCTCAGGAGAGCGGGGACGTACTTTTCCAGGAATCTGTAGATCAGTGGGGTGGAGAAGGACTGTCCTGTGCCCTCCAACTTCACCCAAGAACTAATTTCCTCCATAGATCTCTCAGACAGGCTCATATCTAGGCCACCGAGTTTTTGGTTTCATACTTTACAGTTGAAATATTGAAGTGGCATAATGCTTGGTTAGTACCATGCGCAGAAGATGCTGGGCCATTTCACTGGGCCTGATCCTACTATCACCGATTGTTGCACCATCTGCGGTCGGGGAGTGGGGGACTGATACATGGCTAACGAATATAATCGGCCCTGAGAGATTGGAACACGGAGATGAATTCGGGTGTCACGGGTTTGAGGGAGTGGATACTATTGAGGAAAACTGGGTAATTTCTGGATGTAGGGATTATCTCGCAGGACTAACTGACGCCTCAAAGTGGGGGCGAGCCCCGGTGTCTTTCGGAATAGAGGCCGACTCGCTTGATCAGAATACAGTCGACTCGCTGATAGATTCTGGATTCATAATTGTTGGAGACTCCTCGGAAGAATACCCAGAGGAACTCGTTTCTATGGCGAGGAACGGTGGCAGTCTTGAGAAGGGAGTAGCTGACATTGGTTTACTTGATTCTGCAGAGGAGGACTCGCTTGTCTCTATTCATTGGAGGGCAAGGATTGGAGATTTCCGTGTTAGGGATGATGCTGATGTTATATCTTGGTTAGAGGAACAACAGGTCTGGTTCACCACATGGGGGGAATGGCATTTTCACGGAATATCTGGACGTTCTACTACCGTGATCCCCGATGGAACAGTTGTAACTTCAACATCTCCTCCTTCGGAGAGGTGGAACGTCCCTGGAACAATAATGCTACAATTCGATCAGGACGTCAAATCGGTTTACGACTCCAACGGTGCTGAGGTGCCACTCATACCGTTAGATTCGAGAGACCTTACAATCGGTTGGAGGCCGATTGAAACAGGCATGCTTCTAACCCAGTCACCTGGGACCAACATCACGATAGAACTAGATGGCTCAGTCGATGCAATTGAAACAATTCCTATGAGTACTTTCAATGGACTACATCACGGCGTAACTATAGTGGGCCATCACACATCCAATCTATTCAGATGGACACAGGACTTCCCAGAATCCGTGCTTTCTTTTACATGGCTAGTCGAAAGGCCGGCCAAAGAGGGAATTAGCTGGATTATACCCGCATTCGCAGTATCTATGATCATTGCAGTGCCTGTATCGATATACTTCCTAGTGAAAAACGACGGTAGTATAATTTCTATTGATCAGGAGGAGTGATGATTGGACCTTCGATCTCCACTCCGCCTTCAACCAACCTACTAACAATCCTGCTTACAGACTCGGGCGGCATTGACTCAGGGGGATGTACTCCCGGTGGCAGCATTCCTGGATTATTCAACCACTCCTCTACACAGCATATTGTTACCAATCCGGTCGAACGTGCCATTGAGTGCCCGTCATCACCACCATGATCTTGGACAGTCCACCCCATACTGGTGCCATCTCTCCCTTGGGCAAATACTTCCATCCAGGTAAACTCGGGAGTCTTTTCGTTATACTGCCATTCCGCAGTAATTCTTTCAATGTCAATCTCAGTGTTTTCAGTCTCGTCGATGAACATCTGAATGTGCCCCGGCCACCTGACTGTGTATTCTGAAAGCTCTTCTGCCGGTATCGTCTCCAGCACGCTCCTCAATCCGTCTGTTAGAAACGCCTCCATGGTTCCCTTATCCCGGACCTCAATCTCATGTCTCTCAGATAAGGCAGGCAATGTGACCAGTTCTGAGGCCCTAATCACTCTAGCCGGCCTAGTGTATTCAGCAATTACATCTATTGGGGAGAATGGAGCCATGTAATTCCAACCTCCAGTAGGTCCGGTTGGGTTTCCACCAACTCGAACTTCGCCTTTTACTAGAGGTCCCATTTCATCATATGCTCTTGAGAGAAGCATGTTCGACAGTCCAGGGGCTATCCCCGTATCCCATAGGATTCTTGCACCATACTCTTTTGCCTTATCGTCATCTCTGTCCGGAGTAAACTGGCTGAAGCTAAGATCCACCGTTCTCCAGGGAAGCTCTGCGAGAGAAGTTGTACTCGAATGTCCTATGTCACCCGGAAGCATGTTTACTACGATGTCCTGTAAGGGATTGAATTCGAACGTCTTCTGGTGTGTAATCATATCTAACATCAAGTCTATTGGATTCTCATCCGGCTCTAGCTGATGTACCTCTAGGCCAGGAATTCCGAAAACACGGAATGGTTGTGGGTCGTAGGCGTGTACGGTATGGCCCGACTCGGCTAACTTTGCTGCTACGTATGAACCGACTAGGCCTACTCCGAAGCAATGGACGTTTGCCATATATTCCCCTAGACGAGTTCGCTATTCGTTGTAACTGTTCGCGTTTCTTAGTGCTAAATCTAGCGATGCCTTGATTGGTAGCAATACAAGCCGCAATTCATGTTAGGAGGAGGTAACATTGATCCATGGTCTTCTGAGCAATCTACTGACTATGATAGAATGATCGAGCAATTCGGGTTGACTCCAATGGACCTAGGATCATTGCCGAATCCAGGAATGCTGCACAGGCGCGGAATAGTATTTGCACACAGGGACATGGACGTGATTACCGATTCGATAACCAAGGGGGATCCATTCGGAGTTCTTACCGGCCTAATGCCTAGTGGGAGGATGCATCTTGGACATAGCATGGTTATTGAGCAGGTTCGCTGGTTTCAGGAGCATGGTGCTGACGTAACCGTTGCCGTTGCAGACTTGGAGGCACTCGCGACTAGAGGGACCTCCCTTTCTGATGGTAGGGAGACTGCATTACGGGAGTACGTGTTGAATTATGCAGCATTGGGCTTGGAATCGGATAAGACTAACGTATACTTTCAGAGCTCCAGGCCTGAAGTTCAGAGACTGGCCTTTACTCTAGGAAAGCGTACTAATCTATCAGAATTAGATGCAATATACGGATTCGGTGGAGATACAAATCTGGCTCACGTTCAGGCCCCTCTTGTACAGGTTGGAGATATTGTACACCCGCAATTAGAAGATTTCGGAGGATTAAGGCCAATAGTTGTGCCAGTCGGGGTCGACCAAGATCCACATCTAAGATTGACCAGAGATATAACTCAGAAGACTAACTGGTTTAACGTGAAGAAAAGGAAGTCCGGTGGGCTCACCGTGGCTCTTTCAGTTCAGGAAGATAATCAGGCCGAGATGGGTGTTTCACATACTGGTAGAATAGACATGGATTCTAGGGCAAAGCTCGTCGGAAACATTGTCGACTCAATCGCTGAACTTGGATTTTCAGATATCAAGTCCAATCCCAAGCATGGAACAATCGAGATTCCTGGAGCGACTTTGGGGGATCGCTCCAAACTTAGGGTTATGTTGCTACAAATAGAGCGGAATTTGGGAGGTCTAGGACTTATGCCTCCTTGTTCCACTTACCACAGATTCGCCGTGGGGATGACAGGTGATAAGATGTCATCATCTAAACCCGAGAGCACAATCTTCATGGATGACGATATCGAATCCATGGAGAGGAAGGTGAAGCGAGCCATCAGCGGGGGGCAATCCACGGTGGAAGAGCACAGAAGGCTAGGGGGGGATGTCTCAAAGGATGTAGCATACCAATATCTGCAATTCTTCTTCGAAAATGACGATAAAGCCCTAGCAGAGATCAAGTTTGAATATGAAAGCGGCAGGATGTTGGCTGGCGAAGTGAAGCAAATATGCATGGACAGGGCCGCTGAATGGCTCAGCGATCTCAAGCGAAGAAGGAATCAAATGGAAGATACTGTAGCCGATTTCCTCGCTGCTGATGCTATTTAGCTAAGGTCGAAAACAGGAACCTCGGGACCCATGTCCAAAGACTGCTTCTCATTTTCCATTAATTCCCTAATTGTTGCCTCATCATGAATAATCTGGCTTCTACCCCTAGGATCAAGAAGCTCGATGAGGAATTCAGACTCTCCGTTTTTCATCTTTCTCAGACCCTCCAACAGTTCCAGAGATGCATCTAGTACCGTTTCATCTTCTGCGCTCCCCCTTATTATCGAGCCTACAGCATCTTCAAATCGATTAATTACTCCCTCAATATTTGACACAAATCCACTGGAAGAACCTCCGGGCGAGACCTCCAAATCTAGCTCCGGGATTCTGATAGTGCACGCCGAAGACCTGACTACTCGGGCAGAGCATTTTTCTGTATTGTCCACGATTAAAGAGGAGTAACCCGGCTTTTCACCATCAGAGGGGATGAAGTCTGTATGTTTCCATCCGCATGACTCACAAATTACTGTGATCTGCGTATGCTCACCGAAGTATGGAATTTCAGAACTCATTGCTAGCATAATCAATGCGTCGTCTTCGAGACACTCTGGGCATGGTGCATCTACCTTACTTTGCATTTGTCATTTCACCCTAGCACTCTCAAATGTTGGAGGAAGCAGTAGGAGTCTGGTGTTTCCAAGCCGAACCACTTGACCATTAACGTCGTCCTCGACGAAATCCTGGATTTTTCCGACGGCGAGTTGTAGTTCCATATCCCTTGACATCAGATCCGACATTTCGATAATTACAATGTCTCCATCCGACACCCAGTCCATTATTTGTGAAATTCCGGTAACATCTTCCAAAACTGCTCTATGGATGATGACATCTCCATCTGACCTAGGTACTGGAGCATCGGGGAACCTCATGCCGAGATCATGGTATGGCTCGCCCGGGTCAATGATGCTCATACCTTGGTCGGCGATGCTTGGCATCTCTACCCATTTAGGACCATCGTCTTCTGCAGACACAATTTGCGGACATACTGTATGCCCTTGATATCTTCTGAATGCGAGACAAGTATGCTTCGATATTTTTCACTATTTGTCAAGTACGACTCCCGTCGCATTGATAAGGGGTCGATTCTAGACAATGTTACTGGCATCTCCGCCGGTGGTTACTATGGATGCAACTTCTAGCGCTATCAAGACTGGTACGAGTACCGTTGGAATTACCTATGATGGAGGAGTTGTCGTAGGGGCGGATCACAGGGCCACCATGGGTCATTTCATAGCCAACAAGTCGGTTCAGAAGCTCTTCCGGATTTCCGACAACATTGCCCTGACTACAGCAGGGCTGGTTGGTCATGCTCAATCACTTTCCCGTGTTCTGGCTGCTGAATTGAAACTCTTCGAACTGAAAAGGGACATGCCTATGACAGTAAAGGGGGCCGCTACTTTCACTGCCAATATCCTATCTGGAAGGCCACACTATGTCCAGTTACTGATAGTAGGGGTAGATCCTTCTGGGCCTAGCGTATACAGCATCGATTCCGCTGGTGGCTCTATCCCAGACACATACTGTGCTACAGGTTCTGGAAGTCCGTACATGTACGGTGTACTCGAAGATCAATTCAAGACAGGCATGTCAAAGGACCAAGCACTATCACTTGCCGCTAAAGCACTTCTAGCATCGGCACAGAGAGATGCCGCGAGTGGAAATGGTATGGACTTGGCATTCATCACGAATGAAAACGGATTCACACAGCTATCTGAAGAGGACGTGTCAACCCTCCTCTCGAATATCTGATTACATTCCCGACCTAGAGCACTAATTGCCTAGGTTTCATTACATGAGGGATAATATGCGTTTGACTCTACCTGAAATAAAGAAGAAGATTTCGAAGATTATACCAGATGGTATAGATCACGAAGTAACACTGGAAGCAGGTTCAATCGCAATTATCACCAAGCAACCTAAGAAGTTCTCAGGGGGTGGTGAGAGCCTAACGGTGAGGATTGCAAAGTCTGTGAAGCGTAGGGTTGTTGTTAGGCCTCACCCAGAAATTCTAGCCGATGAGCAGGAAGTTCACGATTCAGTCAACAGAATAATTCCTGCAGAGGCAATGGTCAGAAATACCTGGCTTGATCCAGCACTATCTGAGGTTATTCTGGAATGCGATGACCCGTCATCAGCTGTGGGTCCCAAGGGCTCTCACGTCAACGCGTTGAGGGATGAAATCGGTTGGCTTGTAAAGGTAGAACGAGCGCCCGCCAGAGAGAGCAGAACCCAACACGACATCCGTAGGTACAGAAAAGAGTTGGCTGATGATAGGAAGTCCTTGCTGAAGAAATTTGGGACAAGGATATATCGCCCTCAGAGGCCAGGAGAGCCATGGGTTAGAGTTTCGGCCCTTGGATCATATCGTGAAGTTGGCCGAGCGATGCACTTAGTGACGACTAACGAGTCGAAAGTTCTTATCGATGTCGGAGCAAAACCTACCAACAATCAGAGCGAGGTTCAGCCATTCTTCTCCGCACCAGAACTTCTACCACTGGACAATCTAGATGCTGTGGTCATAACCCATGCTCACGTGGATCACATAGGAATGCTACCAGTTCTTTTCAGGTATGGATACAAGGGACCGGTGTATTGCACACCTCCGACAAGAGATCTGATGACTCTTCTCCAAATTGATTACATCAAGGTCTCACAGGCAGAGGGTAACGAACCCCCATATTCTAAAGCAGATATACAGGAATGTATCAAGCACGTTGTAGATGTAAATTGGGGGGATAAGACGGACATCGCCCCCGATGTTAAGATGACAATGGAGAATGCGGGCCATATCTTGGGATCATCTAGCGTCTACATGCAAATAGGCGAAGGAAAGTCTGAGCACAGACTCTTATTTTCAGGCGATATAAAGTATGAGAAATCCTGGCTTTTCGATGCGGCTACGGTCCGATTCCCCAAAGTTGACACCCTAGTAATTGAGTCTACTTATGGGGGGCCGCAGAGTATTCAGCCCACAAGGCATCAGGCTAGCCAGGAGCTACAGGACCTTGTTTCTGACACTCTGAGTAGGAAGGGTAAGATTTTCTGCCCTGTTTTCGCAGTTGGACGATCCCAGGAGGTAATGCTAGCAATTGATGAGCTATTCAAGTCAGGACGAGTGCCCCCTGTCACTGTCTGGCTAGACGGGATGATTAGCGAAGCGAGCGCGATCCATTCAAGTCATCCCAACTTCCTCAATCGGGAGCTCAAGAAGAGCATGCTTAGAGGGGGGGATGAGAATCCTTTCAACTCCTCTTGGTTCAGGCAGGTCGACTCTAGGGAGATGCGTGAGACTATACTCCTTGATCCCAGTCCTTGCATAGTTCTAGCTACCAGCGGAATGATGACTGGCGGACCTATCATTGAGTATCTTAAGCACTGGGCACCGGAGCCCGGAAATACACTTTGCTTCGTAGGATATCAGGCCTCTGGAACACTTGGAAGGAGGCTTCAGGAAGGTCATTCGCACGTTCCATTGATGGACAAAGGACAGACACTGATGCTCGACGTGAGTTGCAACATGGTGATTATCGACGGTTTCAGCGGTCATTCGGATAGGAACCAACTTATGGACTATGTTTCGGCGCTAAATCCAACACCAAGGAAGATCATCTGTCATCACGGGGATCCCCAGACATGTAATGCCTTCAGAATGGGTCTCAGAGAGAAATTCAAGGTACAGACATACGCACCTGCTAACCTGGAGACTCTGAGGCTCTCTTGATCATAGTACAGGAACGTCAAAACCAGCATCTGCAGGATCTCCAACATTGCCATCTTCTTGTTCTTCGTTATCATCTTCCCAATCTCCCATAGAATCAGATACTTCTTCAACAGAGTCATTCTTACTGGTAATTGCTACGGCAACTGGAATAGGAGTAATCAGTAGCAAGGCCCAGGCTTCAGGGGTTATAGTCCCCTCCAGTATCATGATAACTATCGATATTATTGCAATTAAACATGAAATTACAGCCGCTATTACTCTCCTCGGCATATTTTCGTTTCGCTCTGAGCAGGTGTTTGTTATCTTTGTAACGACAAGGTGATGAACCTTGGATTAATTCAACTTACATGGGACATGACTGGTATCTAGTCAGGTGTAAGTGCGGACATTCCTTTGGACATAGAAAGGGGACCAAAGCAAAATGTACAATATGCGGATCTAGTGAAGTAACTAATGTCGAACAGTTCTCGGATTCAAGATCCCTAGCAAATGCTGTTTCAGATGCAAATCTTCCAAAAGAACTGATAAATGAGATTTCTTCAAGACTTGCGTCTAAGTCTGTTGTTGAAGAAAACAGACAGAAAGGTCCGGCTAGCATTAGAGAAAGGGTCAGGAAATCGTTGCGCAGTGCGACTGATGAACACGGGGTTTTACGAATGGGCGCGATTAGAAAAGAATTAGACAGCGCGGGTCTAGATTCGGAATCATGGGAATCCATCATAGGGGGAGCAGAACTAGAGGGAATCCTAGTTAGAAGCAGTTCCGACTCATGGAGATGGGTCTAGCAAAGTTCATGACCATAGCTAGTGCGCTTTAACTCAAGGGGCCTGTGGGTTAGTCTGGTCTATGCTTGTTGCTTTGGGAGCAATAGACCCTGGTTCGAATCCAGGCAGGCCCACCATCATTAAACTCCGATTTCAGAGTGCAAAGATAATAATGAATCAAGTAATCGTTTGACTATGTCCGGAGCTAATCGTTACCAAGGCTCCATAGGCATTGGGGCAATGATTGTATTCATCGCTCTAATTCTAGTTGCAGCGCTCGCCTCTACAATCATCATCAAGACAGTAGAGGACTTGGAGGATAGCTCGGATAGCACCTCTGACCAATCAAGGAACTCAATTAACAATAGGGTTTGGCTCCAGTCTTCAATACTTACATTCAATGGCGACTCTACATGCACTGCAACATTGTACCAACACAGTGGTTTTGGGGGTTGGTCTGCAACTTACACTGTCGGAGATTACGAGGGAGATGACTTCCTCGATCCAGACAACGATGGAACGAACGAAGCAGTAAGTAACGATGCTACTACCATCAAAGTCGATGATGGATGTGAGATAATAATGTACGATGGATCAGACTTCAGTGGATGGTCTGCTAGGCTTGGCGGGGGCGACCACTCCTTGGCAGATATTGAGGCAAACGCGAGACCTGCTAACTGTGGAGGCGGCGGTTGTAATGATCAAATTTCATCAATTAAAGTACTGGGTTTCGAATTGGACCTCCATATGACATTGGCTTCAGGCTCAAATCCAATAACAGCCGGATCGATAATCTGGTCTGCATCCTGTTCAGATGGAACATCAGTCTCAGTAGACTCTGAGAATATTGTATTCTCAGGTTCTACATTGATTGACGGCAAAAATACTGAAGGGGTCGAGAACAATTTAGTGAATTCAGAGGTAATTCGGCCAGGAATGATTTTCAGAGCGGAGGCTACGCTCTCCAGCTGTTCATTAGATGTTGATGACTCAGTCAACTTGATGGTACATGTTGACGGCGGAGCAACCTCATTTTACCTGATAAAGGTCAGAACTCTGAACATTGGTTCAGATTTGATGTTCAACCCATGATTAGGCTTTACCAAGTTTGTTTATAGCCTGTATATCGAAGTATGACACAGCTCTCTCCAACGCTTCACCTACAGAGAACCAGCGTGCCTCTTCTATCTCATCGTCTTTCGGGGAAATCTCTTGCCCAACCAAGTCATCATCGCAGAAGTACGTGAAAGAAACCCAATTGATGCCCTCGTCATTGAATATCGCAGATTGAACAATATCCATTTTCTCCCCGTCGATCGCTTCTCCCGACTCTCCTTTGGGATCAGATATTCTGATATTGACCCCTAACTCCTCTTTGGCTTCTCTCTGGGCAGCCTCTCTGGGATGTTCGGCATAGTCTACGAAACCTCCTGGTAGAGTCCAGCATCCCGTAAAAAAACCCCTTGAAACTTTAGCCATCAATATCTCATTTTTCGAATTTTTAATTACAACCTTGCTCACGACCCTATGTAGGGTCCTGTATACTGACTCTCTTGCCACAGGGTGTACAGCGCTGTCGCTAATTACGGAGTCCTTCCATGCCCAGTTCTCCGGCCATGGAATATCAGGCATTCCGTATACTACCACGAAGTCTTCCTCTCCTAGCCTAATTTTGTTCACTCTTCTTTCCTTCCAGCTAATCCCCATTTCTCCTGCTTCATCTGTAGTTGGAAGTCTTATCCTATCAGAAATATCAAAATCCGTCCTACCCATTTTTGGGATCTTTGGGCCTTTCCCATCATTATCAACGAGCAGAATCTTTCCATCATTTTCTAGATGGACAAACTTTGTGGTCAATGGTTTCAACTCGTAATTTCAGTATCCTAGGATTTCGGAAAGTTGCTCTTTATAGAACGAGCCGGAGCCCTGTAGACTATTCAACTCATTTTCAGCAAGTTCGAGCTCAATGATCCTCTCTACCCCATTTCTACCAAGAACTACTGGCACACCAATGTATATGTCATCCATTCCATATTCTCCTGAAAGATAGGTGCTACATGGAAGAACTCTTTTCCTGTCATCAAGTATTGCCTCGGCCATTATTGCAGCCGCGCTACCCGGAGCGTAGAACGCACTACCCTTCTCCAGTAACTTCACAATTTCTCCGCCACCGCTTGCCGTCCTTTGACAGATCGCCTCTACTTCTTCATCGCTCAGAAGCTGACTTACTGGAATCCCATTCACTGTCGTGTATCTTGGAAGTGGGACCATAGTGTCGCCATGGCCTCCGAGAACCATTGCCTGCACGTCCTCATTACTGCATCCGACCGCCTGTGCGATGAAGTGCGTCATCCTAGCACTGTCGAGTATTCCCGCTTGCCCCACTACTCTATTATGTTCGAATCCAGTTACTTTCTGCATATGGTAGGTCATCAGATCCAGGGGATTGGTCACCATCACAACAATCGAATTGGGGGCGTGATTCCTGATTCCTTCCCCTACCTGTGAGACAATGTCCGCATTTTTTCCTATCAGGTCTTCCCTTGTCATCCCAGGTTGCCTAGGGAATCCAGAAGTTACTACCACTACATCAGAATTAGCAATATCCTCATAGTTCTTTGTCCCCGTTACACGGCCATCGTAGTTTAGCACCCTACCACCTTGGCTCATATCTAGTGCCTTGCCCTTTGCAAATCCTTCATAGATATCTAGCAGGAGTACCTCTCCAACATTCCTTTCTGCAAGAACGAAGGCACAAGTTGCACCTACATTTCCTGCTCCGATAACTGCGACCTTCTTTGCTCCATTTGCCATATCTGTGCGCTAATGATTACAGTCTTAGCACTTTGGAGTAGAATTCGTCAAATCCGTGACCAACTATATTGACCGGAGACGATATTATCGAACGTGGCTAGCACAAAGAATTCCTTAGTCCCATTAGCTCTAGTTGCTTTTGTTCCGACAATTTCAATATTATTCACACTGAACTATAACGATGATGAATTAGCCTCCCAGATTTTTTTCATCTTATGCAAGGTTTGGCTTCTTATCGCTCCGGCTTATTGGTATCTTAGGGTTGACAAAAAATCACCCTCTTGGTCCCTGCCACCGAGAGATGGGATAGTAATGGGGGGGATTTCAGGAATAATTATGTCCGGTATTATCATTGTAATGTGGCTTGTATTTGGTGATACTTTAGACACAGACTCAATGGTTTCAGAGCTGGAAAGCACGGGTCTCACTGAATTCCGCGTATTTCTTGCTGGTATGATTTACTGGATATTCCTAAACAGTCTACTCGAGGAGTATGTTTTCAGATGGTTTGTAACAATCAAGGCAATTGATCTGCTTGGAAGTGAGGCCAGGGCAATAGTCCTCTCAGCCATTCTTTTCACTCTTCATCATGCTATCGCATTGCACTATTTTGGTTTTGTTTGGTGGCAAACAGCAATGGCTTGCTTCGGTCTTATATCGGGCGCTGCAATATGGTCATGGCTTTATGTCCGATACAGTTCTGTTTGGGTTTGTTGGTTCTCGCATGCTATTTGCGATGTTGCAGTATTTGGGATAGGATATCTTATTATTTTTGGCTAAGCAATATGAGAAAGGCTCTCGCCGACGGCTTCAATAACGTCCCTCAATTGGAATGATTTACTCAATCAGGTGATAAAATGAGACTTGGCGTGCTTAAGGAGCCTGATGGTGAAAATAGAGTGTCTTTAGTCCCGAGCTCATACAAGAAACTGAATAAGTTAGGCTTTCAATTAACTGTAGAACCCGGGGCTGGTGAAATATCACACTACAGCGACAACGAATACCAAACCGCTGGGTTCACATTATCTGATAAGAACTCAGTTCTTGAGTCTGACATAGTAGTATCAATATCAATGCCCGATATTTCAAATGCCAAAGAAGGTCAGATATTCGTTTGTGTTTCAGATCCTTTTCGAAATCCTAGCCTGGTTAAACAGGCCATTGAAAAGAATATCACTCTGATGAGTATGGACATGATTCCACGTAGACTTTCCAGGGCCCAAGCGATGGATGTGAATTCCAGTCAAGACAATCTTGCCGGTTACAAGGCCGTTTTGCTCGGAGCGGCACACGTTCCGAGGGGGATACCTATGATGACTACTAGTGCCGGTACTGTACGGCCATCCAAGTTCGTCATTATGGGCTCAGGGGTAGCTGGTCTTCAGGCAATAGCCACTGCTAAGAGATTGGGGGCCGTCGTCTACGCTTCGGATGTCAGGAAATCAGCCGCAGAGCAGATTGAATCTGTAGGGGGGCGGTTCATTGAAGTTGATGGAATGGATGACTTCGAAGATGAATCTGGTTATGCTAAGCCCCTTACTCCGGAGTTTATTCAGAAGGTGAATGATACCGTTTGTGAAGTTGCTAGTGATGCCGACGTTATCGTTACAACGGCTAGGATTTTTGGTAGACCCGCACCAATTACTGTTCCGGCCTCTGCAGTCTCTAATTTCAAGCCAGGATCAGTTGTCGTAGATATGAATGCTGATGTCGGGGGCAACTGTGAGCTAACTAAGCCAGGCGAGGTTTTCATCACTGACAACGGTGTTACCGTTGTAGGAACAAAGAATCTCCCGGGTGAACTGTCAACTACTGCAAGCATGCTATATTCCAATAACATGGTTACATTCTTGTCCTCACTAGTCGAACAGGACTCAATCTCCATAGATCTCGAGGACTCGATTCTAGTCGGTGCGCCGGAAGGTGACGAGTTTTACGTTCCAGGAATGGGCGGAGTTCTTCTATGCCACCAAGGTGAGATTCACCACAAACAAAGTCGACTTATGGAGGCGGTTAACTAATGCTCACAACCGCAGCTTTGGTAGCTAGCATTACTGTTTTCGTACTAGCGATCTTCCTAGGTTTCGAGTTGATTAGCAAAGTTCCCCCCACTCTCCATACGCCATTGATGTCAGGGGCTAATGCGATATCTGGAATCACTATCGTAGGTGCTCTGATACTTTCCAATGTCGAATTCAATAATGGAAATCCGGGCGCTGCCTCCTGGTTAGCATTCATTGCTCTAGTTATGGCCACAATAAACGTAGTTGGCGGGTTCATGGTCACAAACAAGATGCTTGAGATGATTGCGGGGAAGAAGAGAGGTGGCAATTAATGGTCGACTCGGTGGTTTGGGACATAGGTTACCTAGTATCGGCAGCCCTGTTCATTTTAGGAATAAAACGCCTTTCCAGCCCTAGGACTGCTCCGCAGGGCAATCGGTTTGGCGCTTATGGCATGCTTCTTGCAGTTGTAGTTACTCTGATGAAGATGTATTCCGAGGGAATTATTGGATTTGAGTTGATAATTGGCGGTCTAGCCCTTGGCACTATCATTGGATACATCATGGCCACTACAGTTGAGATGACTGAAATGCCAGAGCTGGTTGCTCTATTCAATGGGTTTGGCGGGGGGGCGTCTGCACTTGTGGGGCTCTCAGAAGTACTCAAGAGACTACAGGACGGCGAAATCCCGGATCCTGGCGTCGAGCTTTACGCCACATGGATAGCGATAGGGCTGTCCGGAATCGTGGGATGGGTCACACTTACTGGTAGCTTGATGGCTATGGGGAAACTCAGGGGGGGATTCTACATCCCGCTCACAAAAAAAGATGATCGAGGGCGGAGGAAATGGGTCAGTTTCCCTACCTGGGGCCCTCCATGGTTGAATATTGTTAAGGGAGCGATATTGATTGGTTGTATTTCTTTGATAGGAATGACAATTCAAGATCCTGAAAATTACGATTACATCTACTCTCTAGTGGGGCTGTCTTGTCTGCTAGGCGTGCTATTCGTTATTCCAATAGGAGGTGCTGACATGCCAGTAGTAGTTAGCCTTCTCAATTCAATGTCGGGAATTGCAGCCGCGTTCACCGGTTTCGTGATAGGTAACAATGTCCTAATCATCGCTGGTTCTATGGTCGGAGCAGCCGGGCTAATACTGACATTCATTATGTGCAAGGCCATGAACAGGACCCTGACGGCTGTACTCTTCAAGTCATTCGGAGGGGGGGGTCGTGAGTCGGTTACCAGGACCAAAGTCGGTAGCGATCCCGAGGAGGTTGCAATGGTTTGTGACGGAATAAGCAAGTGCGTCATTATTCCTGGCTATGGTATGGCCGTAAGCCAAGCACAACATGCAGTCAAGGAGTTTGCAGACCTTCTTGAGTCTCAAGGAGTGGAGGTGTCCTATGGGATTCATCCAGTCGCAGGAAGGATGCCAGGACACATGAATGTACTATTGGCGGAGGCAAGTGTCCCATACGAACAACTCATTGAGATGGACGATATTAACTCGGAGCTCCCTGAGACTGACGTTGCTCTCGTAATCGGTGCCAATGATACGATTAATCCCGTCGCTCGTACAGGGGAGGGGCCACTTGGAGGCATGCCTATCATAGACGCAGACAAAGCAAGAGTTGTTGTGATAATCAAGAGGAGTCTTTCCGTCGGCTATGCAGGGGTCGACAACGACCTATTCTATGAGGACAAGACCATGATGCTATTCGGGGACGGTAAGAAGATGATGAATGAGTTGAATTCCGCTATTAAGGAGTTATGAGGTCTATCCCCCCCAACCGTTATTTGACATCGATTGTGAGAAAGGATTGGTGATATCATGCGTGTGACCGTCAGTCGCGCCTTCGTATGCATTATGGTACTCGCTGCGGTATCAATTCCTGCTCTTGGAATGAGTAATGGTCCCGGGGCTTACAATTCAAACGATGAGTTGACTGTAAAGTACGGTTGCTCCTGCCATAACAATGGCGCGGCATCCGAGAGAGCCGTCGTAATGGTTACAGGAGTACCCCTGATGTATGAGCCATCTGAGAGTTATGAACTCACTATCAGGGTAGCAGATTCTCTTACACTTTCTGGTGGCGACGGAAACACACAGGCAGGATTCCTTTTTTCCTCTGACTCCATTGGGAACTTCACCTGGGAAGATGGCCAAGAGATTCGTTACGCAGAAGGCCGTTCTGATGATGTTTCACACTCTGACACTGATCTTGATGGATCGTGGGTATTGACATGGACAGCTCCCCAAGATGATGTGGGCGTAGTACAGTTTTGGATAGCTGGGAATTCTGTAGACGGAGGGGGAATACCCGATGAGATGGATTACTGGAACGTCCTATCTTTCTCAGTCAACCCTCCCGGTACTATCTCAACAGAAGAGAGCGGATCAACCTTGGAAACGAGGACCATCTCCGTTGGCACCTATGACTCGCTATTCCTTCTGGAAGTCTCCGAAGATCAACTTGAGCAGGAACGTCAGGATGCAATATCCAATAGGGTATTCTCACAAGGTAACTTGTTCTACTGGACTAGCCTAACCGCACTTATCGTCGGAGCAGTAGTCCAGAAGGAAATACTCGAACGTAGATATGGCGATGGTCCCGAGTTCCTAGCTAGCGAGTTGGCTTATCCCCAGGGTTTTCGTAGAGCGTTCGGCTTCTTGCTATCATTCTACCTAGGAGTAAGTTGGGCCAGCTCCGATTCCCCCATCGTTTTCCAAGGTGTGGACTTCACTGACTTCGCCACTGGTTCAGCGTTTTTCGTCAGCGCTTGGGCTGCTTACGGCGTATATAGAACGGTTCTCGCAGCAAGAACCTTGCCCGATGCGAAGGATGTATTGTGACCAGTCAATTCACTAACATCTTCCCGAGTTCGGGTATCCAAGAACATCTCAGTGACCTGAATATAATAGCACGTAGAATTTCATTTACATTGATTGTAATGTGTGTTTTCTGGTCATTCTCAATAGATAGTATGATCACTCACTGGTTAGGCCTATTACCTTTGGAAACCGGTCCTAACAACGAGAACCTGTCCATCTTTGGACCATTCGATTGGATACAGTTAAGATGGGCTGCTGTTATTCTTCTAGCGTTTTTGTCATTACTGCCTTTGATCTCAATACAAGCCTACTCATTCGCTAGTCCGGGACTCTATCCAAATGAACGTAATTGGTTGATATCGGTACTTATCCTAACTACAACTATCACTCCAATCATCATTTTCCTGATATGGTATCAAGGAATCCCAATCCTATTTGAGTTGTCAGAAGTATCAGGTAGACCCGACGGGGTTCTTGTTCGATACGACGCTACTGCGATCTTCTCTATTGCTATGGCAATTTCTTGGGTACTCGTGATCTGGTCAGTGACCACAATTTCCCTCTCACTAACCAGAATCTTTGGTATGATAAACAAAGGTGAGACTAGATTTAGGAAGCGCTTACTTGCAATTTCAACAGGCGTGCTTATACTTACTTTACCGATTGAGTTTGATGGACTGAGGATTCTTATTGCAGTGTTATCCACGATTTTAGCCGATTTCGTGTCAAACTCCTTGCCAGTTAGAATCATGAGTTAAATTAACAATGATATTTGACTCAAATAGCCTACAATTGTGCATTGGTTTGAAAGCATTAGGTACCGGCCAAAACTTGTGAGCAAATACGCACCAAGTAGTATTATGCGTCTTGTTTCAGTAACCATGTTATTGCTGGCTTCTTCGTTCGTGCACCTAAATTCTGAATCAGTTAACGACGCTATCTCATCAACCGTAGAGACAAGTGATGGTAATGAAGGCTCATTGGTTGGACTTGTGGATGAAGAATCCTGGCCAGTTCTAAGAGTCAGCTTCCCCTCCAAGCCTTTTCCTAACTCACTAATAGCAAACCTGTTTGAAGGTAATTACTCGGCGAAACAATACATCTCCGAAATGAGTGGAGGAGACTCTAATCTGAAGACGACAATAGTAGGGGAGACTTGGGAGTCCCCATACTTGGAGTCTCACTGGGGGACAGATTCCGAAAGTGAGAGAGACACTGGAGCTGACTCGGGCGGCGCTAGAGAATTAGCACGAGAGGCGATAATCAATACATTTCAGAACCAGGATATCTCTCAGTGGGATCTTAATGGCGATTTCATTGTAGATAGGATACTCATACTTCACTCTGGACAGCCACAAGAAGAGGGAGGCCCATCAACTAGAATTTGGAGCCACTTCTCCTCATTTTACGAACCTGTTGAGATCGGCGAGTACACATTCGAACACTATACCATGGCTTCTGTTCATGGTGGCCTTGGAGTTGTAGTTCATGAGATGCTGCATCAGATGGGCGCCGTAGATCTGTACGATGTCCATAGCGATGCACCCACAAGAAACTGGCATGGACTAGGTGACTGGGACATAATGGCCAGCGGAAATTGGATTGACGACGGCTCTAGGCCAACTCTCCCATCATCCTCTACTCTCGAGCTAATTGGGGCCATAGATCCAACTGAACCAAGTTTATCCACAGATGGAAATTTCTCTCTAGAACCTTTGTCGAAAGGTGGTGATCCACTAAAGATTGAGATAGCCCCAGAAGAGTATGTCTGGATTACATTCAGGTCGAATACTGGTTTCGATATGGGTTTACCAGGTCACGGAATACTAGTAGAGCAGCAGGATTTGAATTACGGAGACGTTTCATCAAACCTAGTTAATACTGACCCGATAAAACCCTGGGTTAAGATTGTTGAAGCGGACGGCGATGATGCTTTACTGAGGGCTGAGGACTATGGATCCGCCGGCGATGTATTCGATGTTGGTGATAGATTTGGCAATACTGGCAAGCAGATCTGGGACAATCACGGGAGGCTTGTCCAATGGACAGCCACTGTCATAGATCTTAGTGACAATGGAGCCACTATCGATTTCGATTACGTCGGGGATGCGAACTCCGTACTAACACTGCCTAGAAATCCTATTGTGGTACTAAATGATGAGCCAATTATTGCGGATTTTCACACTATCGACGAATGTATGGTGGAAGTCGAAATCTCTTCAACAGGGGGTGTCCAGATTCCTACTCATAATACCAACACTACGAGTATTAAACTAATCGAAATAACGGACTCTTCATCTTCGAAAGGGTCAATTGAAGGCACCATTGGATGTAAGAATCGACCAAAGAACACCATTTCTACTGATTGGATTATTGTAAATCACAAACTATCCGCAGATGAACTGATGGCAACCGTACCTTGGGACTCAGACTCTACTGTTGCTCTATATCCAGGAACAATCGGCCCTGGCCCTAGAACATACAGCATCACCATCGAAGGCGCGGCTGGAAGAATTGCTGAACCAGTTACCAATGGGGAGTTCTCTCCCGGAGACCCAATTGAATTGAGAATAATTCCCGATGGACTTCTGGAGCCTCGGATGATCGCAAAGGGGGAAATTGTACTTTTAGACTCGAACAATATTGAGCAAAGAATCCCTTTCCAATTAACCGCAGAGGGAGATCTACCTTTTGGCCCATTAAATTGGCTGGCAATTCCATCCAATGCAATTTCAACCGTTCTTGTCTTGATGGCATTATCCATTGCAACTGGTAACAGGCAGAACGAGAAAAATTAGTGTCTGAGGGGGTTACTCCATCTTGAATCAGAGGGGGGTCTGGATATTTGCAGGTATCTCCAACCGTTCTGACCCTCCTTTATCGGGTAGAGCCAATCCTTGTTTACGCCTGATGCTAACCTTGAAGATAAACAGGCCTCGGCCCAGTTCTTTGGATTGTCTGATGATGGGTCTACTACTAGCCAAGGGGCGTGACCCTCCCCTACATCCGAAGGGTAGCATCTCCACTTAGTACCGTACTTGAAGCCAGACCTAGTGTTCAAACCTCTTTTCCAAAGATCGAGAATTATACTAGATGATATGGACATTTCCTCCATTGCATTTTTGCTCACGGATTGGACAACCTCATATTCGATATTTTCGAGTAGCCTGCCACCGTGTAGTGGCAATCCGATAGCTTCGTATTCCCACTCATCGTCATCAATAATGAATACGCCATCTTGGCCTAAATCCACGGTATCTAAATTCGCGATTCTCTCAAACTCATTGAAATCAGGTGGACTTAGCACTCCTAATGGATTCGACTCAGATATACGATAGGTTACTACAGACTTTTCTTCATCTACTACAAGAACCTCCGATATTCTGTTCTTCGATGATACCTCATTTGACCACTGAAGTAACGATTCCAACGAATGAGTGGAATCGGATTGTCCACTCAACAATTCGCTGGAGCCGAACCAAACAACTTCTGAGTCAGGATTATCTCTAGAGGGATGCTTATCTGACGACCACCTAATGCCCCACGAATTACAACTATCTAAGCCCAATTTAGCGAAGTTATGTGATAGTACCAGTTTGTTACCGGGAACTCTTAATGCTTCTAAAATCGCATATTCCTGTATTAGTGCAGGATCCTTCTCGAGTCTCTCCTTAACCCATTCTTCCATGGCGATATCTTCTGTAATTAACGGAAAAGACACTCCTCTGTGATTCCTGGAGAATATGACTTCAATATCAGTAAGGCCCAAACCACCTCCATCAACGAGTGCCCCGATAGCAGATTTCTCCCATAGTCTACTATACTCAGGTCCTTTGAAAATCCACCATTTCCCACCCCACTCCATGTATCATCGAGGACGCGTTCAAATTAGACGCTATCCCCAAATATCATCCGTGCAACCTCTGTGGGGGCACTGTGACAGATGCTCCCGACGAAAGAAGACAGGAAGGCCTCAAGACTCTGCGAAATCTATTGAAAACAATCGATGGTCAAAAAGTGACTCTTATTGGCGACACTATGCTAGATCGATATCATCACGGTTTTGCAAATAACCTAAACTCAACAGCTCCAGTACCTGTACTGAAAATAACCCGGTCCGAGGAGTCACCAGGCGCTTCTGCGCATATCGCTATCGGACTCTCTTCTTTTGGCATGAAAGTCTCATTCCATACTGCATTAGGGGATGACAAAGAGGGAGAATCGATTATCTCAGCACTCAGGGAATTCAATATTCCTACTGATAACGTTAGTATGGTACCAAGAAGAGAGACTCTTACCAAGATTCGATTCTTCGGGAGTAGGGAGAGCCTGCTAGATAGAGGGCAAATACTTCTACAGGCAGATCGAGGTACGAACGATCCAGTAAGTGCAGACATTTCTTCAGAACTTGCTTCTTCTGCAATATCGGATTTACGGGATAGTTGTGCTTTGGTAATTTCTGACTATGACAAGGGGGTTGTTACTTCTGAAGCATCTATCAGGCTGATTTCCGAGGCAAATGAGATAGGAATTCCAGTGATAGTTGATCCGAAATTAACAGGTCTCGAAAAGAGCAGGGGGGCGTCAGTAGTAATTTTTGAAAAGAGAGGTATGTCCCTTTTAGCACGCAGAATTGGCTCAGATATAGAGGAAGCCGCCCAGTCTATGTTGGATGAGTACTCATGGGAAGGAATTCTCGTACTGGGGGGAATTAACGGTGTCCAATTATACCAGCGCGATTCTGAATCTATCCTGATACCATGTATGGCACCTGCTGCTGAACAGCAAATCGGAATGCATGATGCAGCAGCAACATCGCTTGCGGCGGCACTAGGGTCCGGGCTATCGCTATACGATGCAGCATTATTGGCATCTGCAGCATGCGAATGCGTACTGTCGGCCAGTACAGCAAAGGAGTATATCGACCGCGATACGCTAGGACTATGGCTCGATGAGCTTTCGTGGCAAATGAGAATATCTGATAGGTAGAAACAGGATTCCATGAGATTGAATAGTATTGGTTGGCGCGAGCAACCTGAGAGTCATGTTATTTTCGCGTAATACGGGCTCTGTAATCTTAGTAGTTCTCCTATTTGCATCGCCAATACCTGGGAATAACGTGCAGGGAGAGAACGATTTTCCCGCTACACTTAGAATTGAAATCGAAGAAGGATCGCTGATTGATGTTGACATTACAGTCAATGCTGTAGTGAGTGACGAGTTTCAACCATACTCGGCAAGTTGGGAGTTATTCGACTCGTCTTCGTCTAAACACTACGTTTCTGTATCTGAATTCCAACAAGGGGTAACCTCTGGCTCAATGACGGAATGGATATTTGATATCGATATCTTACCGGAAACTATCGGATCATGCTCGTGTATCCTTACCGTTAGTGTAATTGATTCAAATGGAAATTCTCTTGTAGAATCTACTAGTGTTTTCATTGAATCTACAGGATTTATCGACGAGCATTTCACTCCAACATTGCATGTTCGAGAAAGTGTATCGGATCATTGGTATAGCGAATCATACATACTTGATGCACTATCTTCTACTGTAGATGGGAATGTGCCGTTATTCTCAACTATAATACGCAGTTCAAGTACGATTAAGTGCACATATGGTGTACTAGAGAGCCAAGAGCTGGTTTATGCGGTAAATTACAACGGCACTCTGCATCCTAGCCTTTCCGATATTTCATGGGACGGTGAGAAACTAAATTTCGAGGTCGACCTGATTGGTTTTGATGATGGTTGGCATGACATCATAATATTCGCACAATCTGAAGTTGAAGATTCTACATATTCCCATGACTGCATCAGTATAAGGGTCGATAATACTCCTCCCAATGTAATAGTGGAAATTCCCGAGGAACTACCCGAAGGAACCGGTTTAGTGTACTTAGATGCCTCTTCCACTTACGATGAAATATGGGGGATCCAAGGTCTAAGATACACTTGGTCAATAAATGAACTTGGAGGCTCCGGTGAAGAAATAAGTCAGGTTTTCAGTGGACCAGATTACCGATCAATCGAACTCAGTCTTATTCACTCTGGCATTTATGTCGTTTCACTAACTGTATCTGATAATGCTGGGAATATGGGTCTCTCATCTACAACACTAGAAATTGTCAACATGGCTCCGACGGCACGATTGACCGTTGATGGGGAAGATCATTTTGATAAAGATCAAGTTACTTTGTCACCAGGGTCGTCAATACTTGTTGATGCTTCGTCATCTACAGACACTACGAACGATATGGATGGACTCAGATATATCTGGAGGGTAGACAACGTTCCGACCTATGAGGGTCCTTCGAGATCGATATCATGGCCAGACACAGTAGATGGCGACAGTTTCATCTTGTCGATTGAGGTAATTGACGACGATTCTGAGTCATCTATGATTTCAATTATTATCGTGGATAATAGCCAATCCGGAAGTCCTCCGCTTTCAATATTAATTCTGATTATTTCTGGTGTTTTCTTGTCATATGCCATATTTAGACGATCGAGGTCCGATGATTCAGAAATTCCTAAGTGGAGTTAATCCTGAAAAGACCAAAAAGCAGTAATCACAGGGATTTGTATGGGATTACCATTCGATAGAGAGGAGTACCTGAGTCGTCAGGCGTCGTTATTCTCTAAATTGCCCGAGTCGAGCTTAGCAATAATACCGACAAATGATCGAAAAATAAGATCCAATGATGTCGCGTATCCATTTCGGGCTAATTCATACATGCTGTATCTCTGTGGCTGGGAAGAAGATGAAGGTACACTGCTTGCCACGAACTCATCCGGAAAATGGATGACAACTCTCTTCGTTCCAGAAAGAGATACAACAAAGGAAATATGGGAAGGGATACGAATTGGTGTTGATGGTGCTCAGTCATGGCCAGTTGACCATGCCGACTCATTAGAAAATCTAGATTCTTGTATCAAGGAGTTTATTTCTGGAGTAGGTAGAATCTTCACAATACCCGGTGTATCCGCTTCATTAGACAGATTATTAGATGAAAATACTGAATCCATCGACTTGCGTACCTACATTGATCCAATGAGGAGGATCAAGTCTGCAAATGAAATAGAGTACATGAAAGAGGCCGCATCCATTGCGTCTTCTGCCCATCAGAAGGCAATGCGCAATTCTAGATCCGGTATGGGAGAATGGCAGATTCAGTCTGAAGTTGAAGGCCACTTCATGTCTTCACGTAGTCAATGGAGTTTCCCCTCAATAGTCGGCGGGGGGGATAATGCGACTGTTCTTCATTACAAGAATAACGATCAGGTCATAAAATCTGGAGATCTGGTCCTAGTTGATGCGGGATGTGAGGTCAATGGCTATGCTTCAGATATTACTCGTACTTGGCCTGTCAATGGTAAGTTCACTGAACCGCAGAGAGAAATTTACGAACTGGTTTTAAGATCAGAACTTGCAGGAATAGATGCTTGTCGCCCAGGAATGCCTTGGGTTTCCATGCATGAGGCAGTATGCGAGACTATAGCAGAAGGCCTCATAGAACTTGGCGTACTAATGTGCACTTTCGAAGAAGCACTAGGCAAAGTCGAAGGAAAACCCGGCGTCTTTGAGGGACAGATACGTAATTTCTTCATGCATGGGACTGGTCATTTCTTAGGGTTGGATGTTCATGACGTAGGAGGAGGCCGCCAGGGCGACCCAAACTCATCCTTTTTACTAGAGCCAGGGATGGTTTTGACCATTGAGCCGGGCCTATACTTTGGATCTTGGAGAAATGATATAGAAATGCCAGAAAGGTACGCTGGAATAGGCATCAGAATTGAGGATGACGTTTTGGTAACGGAACAAGGACCATTAGTCCTATCTTCATCATGTCCGAAGATGGTAGACGAAATTGAGCAATTAGTAGGGACGGGAATAAATGACTGAATGGCAAACAATTCTAGAGGGGCAACTTGCGGCTAATCCTCCAATTCTAACAGTCGAAGAAGCGGAGAAAATATACCTACATGCTCCGTTGAGCGAATTGATGTATGCTGCCTCCGAGAGGAGGAAGGAACAAGTTCCTGGAAATATTGTTACTTTTATGATTGATAGAAATATCAATTACACCAATGTTTGCACAATCAACTGTAATTTCTGCTCCTTCTACCGTTCACCGGGTCACGATGAAGGATATACTCAGACATTGGACCAGATTAGCGCGAGAATAGAGGAGTTAGAGGAACTTGGAGGTTCGAGGATCCTAATGCAGGGTGGCGTAAACCCCTCACTAAAATTCGAATGGTATACTGAGTTACTATCGGAACTCTCGTTAAGGCATCCCACGATAGCATTGGATTGCTTCTCACCCATCGAGATTGAGGGAATAGCAGAAGTTTCCGGCCTTTCTACCATAGAGGTCCTAGAGAGATTTCGTGAATCTGGTATGCACGGGCTTCCGGGAGGAGGTGCCGAAATGCTCGTCGATACCGTAAGGAATGGTATTTCGCCAAAGAAAGGGTCCTCTGAAAATTGGATTAGGGTGATGGGGGAGGCGCAATCATTGGGCCTCACTACTTCTGCAACCAATGTCTTTGGTTTCGGAGAAAGTATCAAAGATAGGGTCGAGCATATGAGTAAAATTAGATCACTACAGGAGAGCTCATTGTCAAATGGTTTCCTTGGATTCACATCATTCATTTCATGGCCAGTAATGCTAGAGAACAATGCTTTCGGAAAAATTGGGATTAGGAGGGGGGCGACAAACCTAGGTGCAGGGTCAGTAGAGTATCTCAGGCACGTATCTGTATCAAGGCTATTCATGAATAATATTGACCACATTCAAGCTTCCTGGCCAACAATGGGATTGAAAGTGGCTCAAATCGCTTTGACGGCAGGTGCCGATGATATAGGCTCGACAATGATGGAAGAGAACGTCGTCTCGGCTTCAGGAACCACGAAGACAATGGCCACCATTTCTGAATTAAAGGAATCCATCCTAAGTTGTGGCTTCACTCCGGCTAGAAGAGACTCAGACTACAAAATACTGAGCATTCCAGAAGGTGGCGAGTTGGAATTACAGGTCCGATAGTTCGGCTCTACCGCTAATAACAGGCGCATTGTGTATTTGTGTCGGCTCTTCGGATTGCGGCATAATTATTGGAAAAACCCAAAAAATCCTCCTACCATTAGATTCGAGAAACTCCAAAACAACCTCCCAATGAATGGCGATAAGTGAGGAATATACAGTACCCGGCCACTGATCTGATGGCATTTTCATTGTGAACTTAGTAGCAGAATCTTCATCCTGAGTCCATTCGGCTCTTTCCATTATTCTCAACGGCTCGAGTATTACAGATTTCTTTGATGATAGTTGCATTGGAATAGATTCTCCTACCCCTGTTCCAGTCTCATCTCCTGAGACCAACCTTTTCTCGGGTAATTTGGTTGACATTCCAGGAGAAGGTTGCCCACCTTCTTGCCTATTCAGTGTCGCGAGTACAGAGCTCCTCTCTGGCATAGCCACACCGACTTGGACTCTGGAACGAATTAAATTTAGATGGGTCGTTTTTTGATGTATTTGGATCTCAACTGAGCCTCTTTCTACATTGACGGTAATGTCGGGGGCCTCATATGGGTTCTCTGTAATTTTCTTCTGTCTATTGAAATCTCTGAAGTTTGCTACGGTTCTGAACACTAGAGGTAAAATGAACAATGGGAACGTGTAGAACAGTAACCTAGGATAGTCCAAAGGCCCTATCGAAACCGAACCCGCTATAGTTTCGCCGATTATTCCTTGCTCAACTAATCCCGGCTCGATAGCATGTACAAACAATGAGAGTATTAGTAATGTCACTGTGGGCATTATTAACTTTCTAGAAATATTGTGAAGCCTATCTGGTCTGATGAACCAGCCCTGCCTGGTATCAGTCAAGAAGCGTGGGGGGGAATCTGTAATTTCACACTCTAGCATTAGCAACTCAGCGTCCTCTTCCTGCGCTCCCCTCCACTGTACGAACCAGTCATCTTCTGAGCCTATGGTGAAGTCAGTTACAGCCATGTCAAAATTATCTATACTAGCCTTAGAAATTGGGATATTCCTAGGATTCATATGTTCCAGTTCGAATGGGGGGTACCTGATACTCTGCGCATACTTGTCCATGCTATCCCCACAATACTGCTTTCGCGGCCCTTCCTGCAAGCCTTCGGAATTCGGGTACTTCCCTAAGCATCTTGATTCCTAGTGGTATTGGATTCTCAATATCTCCGAATTCATTAATTAAATCAGTAACTTCAGGCCTAGCCCAAACATCGAATATGCCCTCAAGTTCGGTATCACTCATTTCTGTCAAAAATGCGTCTCTTAGTGCTCTCTTCTTCCTCTGATTCCTAGCCATTTCCTTAAGCAATGAAGATATCGAATTCATGGTTCCTCTGCTTAGTTCATTATCCTCCATACATTTACTGAGTCTCGGAACTAGTAAGTCCACTTGTTTGAATCCGGGACCTATGCCTCCCCCAGTTGTAGGTTTACATACACCCGCAGCGTCTCCAAAAAGTGCAACTCTCTCAATTAGTGGCTTCCTAACAATGCCACTAGGAACAGGCCCGCAAAATCTAGCTACTTCAGAACATTTCTCGAACCTAGAGTTGATTTGCTGATCTTGTAACAACCTGTCTAGGTACTGCTCGCTCGATAAGCCATTCATCAACTCAGTTTTTGTCCACGTACCCACTCTAGTAGTATCTCCGGTGGGTATAGCCCAACTGAAGAATCCAGGTGAAATATTCTTTCCAGTGTACATGTCTAACATTCCCGAATCTCCCTTATAGCCCGAAACCTCAATCTGGAAACCGATCATCGTTTCACGTGGATTGCCCATACGGAAATTTCTACGTACCCATGAGTGTGCTCCATCGGCGCCACATAGCAGCTTGCAGTGAATGGTTTCGTCACCATTCGGGCCATCTATCTTAACTTGGACAAAATCATCGTTTACCCTCGCCAAATAAGGCTTCGTTGAAAGGAGAAGCTCTGTGCCGGTGGCGATTGACTGCATTACAACGGATTCATCAAAGAGCTTTCTACATACAGAGAATGTGCGAGGAATGGAGGGGTCCCCTATCGTTACTCTTGTCCCTGTGGGGCTGTGGATGTTAGCACCCCAAATTGTAGTTAGAATTGTATCCTCTAATCCTATGGTCCTCATGGATTCTGGATTTACCAAGCCTGCACATTGAAATGGCCTTCCAAGCTGGTCATGTTCCTCTATCATGAGAACGCTGTTTCCGTGTTCATTGAACCTTCGGGAAAGATAGCCACCAATGGGGCCTGCACCGACAACAACAACATCGAACTCACGGACCATAGATATCCCATTCACTACTATTTTTTGGCTCTACGCTTGGAATTTATTGTTTTCTTAAGATTTCCAATCAGAGTGCTTGCATCTGACTTGGTTATAGTTTCTATCGATTCAGTTCTCACGGTCTCAAGAGCTTGCTCAATAGGCATCTCTAGATTTTCGGTCATAGAAATTATTGCCGACACCTGCCTTTCTGTTGCAGGGCTATTCCTATCCATGTTTAATAGCCTATCAATCAATTCACTAGCACTGCCATCCTTGCCACCAGTAAGTTCCGATAGATCCTTTAAACCAATTTCTTCTAGAACGGCCTTCAACTCGAGACCTAATCTATCTGAGACTCTGATGATTAGTGCTATCTGTTTTTCACTTGGTGCGATGTTTGCCTTCGTTTCTTCGCTGATTTCATCTAGAATGCCCTTAACATCGTCTCCAGATAGTTGTTTAACTGATTTATTGCTTAATATTTCTGATACTTCTTCGTCGGGCATATTTGCGAGTATTCTTTCAAGATATTCTATCTGCTTCAGTGTAGGCTTCTCCTTTCTCTTTTCCAATGCAAGTAGGTGAATTTTACGAAATAGTTGTTCAAACTCGGTCCACTTTGAGTGGGCCTCGGATAAACCCTCTTCGATAGAGTCCAAATCTGACTCCATAATTGCGGTAAAGTCCGCTGAGAATAATTCCCCATCTGGTTGGTTGTAATGTGGAGCAACGTCTAACCAAAGAGTTCTACCGTTTTTTGTTGGAACCAGTGAGCTCCCGTCTTTTTCCACATATCGCTTCAGTTCGAGATTTTTCACCATTGAAACATATGTGGATGGTCGTCCTATGCCACTTTTCTTCATTTCTTGTATAATCGAGCTTTCGGTGAATCTTCTTGGTGGTTTGGTGAAATCAACAGTCATTTCAGCCTTAGAATCAATATCCCACGATTCTCCTGTAGAAAATCCGACTTCTGGTGGTTTTGATTGGACATCACCCATGGACCAGGAAAATACATTTTCCCATCCGTCGTGTATCCTCCATGAGGCGGTTCCAGTAATTGGAACCTCTACCCCTTCACATGAAAATTTCATATTCCTCCTTTCTCTTATTGAATTGGACATTTGACTTGCTGCAAACCTTGACCATATCAGTTGGTACAATTTCTTTTCATCGGTATCCTTACCTGCTTTTTCGATTGTAGGATCACTGGGCCTAATTGCTTCGTGGGCATCCTGAACATTGCTGTTCTTCTTCCCTGACTCGCCTACACCCTGGCCGAGATATTTTTCTCCAAGTTTGCCGGCGATATGATCTCTGATACTCTCTCTAGCCTTTACATTAGTTCTAGTCGAATCTGTGCGAATGTAGGTTATGTGACCTTCATTGTATAGGGATGAAGCAACTCCACTAGTCTTTGATATTGACCATCCAAGCGTAGAGTTTGCAGTTTGCAGCATAGTATCAGTCGTGAAGGGTGGCTTTGGTCTTCGATTAACAGTACCCTCCTTAACTTCTGTTAGAATCAGTTTTTCTGAGGAGTTTATCATTTCAACTGTTTGCTCTGCTAATTGAGTGTTCGAGGTCCTATTTGGATGATGTTTTCCGTCATCATCCAACCAAGCATCTGGATCCTCCGATTCGTGAAATCTAACGTTCAACTCAATCCCATTAGATGGAACCGAAACTGAATGATACTCCTTGGGTACATGGTTATCTCTCTCCAACTCCTTTTCGACAATGAAACCAAGTGTTGGAGTCTGTACTCTTCCCATTGATTTCAATTTCCACGATTTACAGAATTTAGAGCATCTCCAACCAACTAATCTATCTATCAGTCTCCTAACTATGGCTGCATTTACGAGATCCATGTCTACATCTCGAGGTTCGGAAATTGCAGACATAACTGCGTCCTTCGTAATCTCGTTGAATGAGATTCTCTGGATCGAGTCGAAATCAGAAAGAATTTCCTTAAGTCTCCATGCAATAAATTCGCCCTCTCTATCTGGATCAGTAGCGATAAAAATCTCATCAACCGACGATTTGGACGCTTTATTGATTATTGCGGATAGCTTCCTCTCCGCTTTTTCATCTGTCCAACTCCATGGAGGATTGGGCAACTCTCCAACCTTGTAAGCCCACATTGCTTTGTTGTTAACGGGTAAATCCTGAACATGGCCATTGCATGCGTCTACAATCCAACCCTTTCCAAGGTACTTTTTGATAGTCTTAGCCTTAGCTCCCGATTCAAGGATTACAAGTTTCATATTATGCCTCGGGATTTGTTCGGCCGTAACAAGCCCTGTATAAACTAGGTGGAGTGATGCGACCCTCTACGCACGCGTACGCGCGAGCGCGCGCGAAACCGAAGTTGTTTAACAAAGGCGTTAATCTCTGGATTTGAGACCTAACGATTGAAGAATGGATGCGTATGGCGTAAATGATGGGATTAGCGTGGAGTGTTTTTGGAAGCCCTGCACTAAGGCTCATTGACTCCGAAACTGCTCATTCGATTTCTATGAGAGTAATGAAAGGTTTTGGTGAAACTAGTGCCGGCCAGAATATGCTGAACGCCCTCTATAGGCCTCCGGAAGTACCAATAGAAGTCTTTGGAAAGATGTTCCACCACCCATTAGGTCTAGCCGCCGGTTTCGATAAAGGGGCAGAGGCGCTCATGGCCTGGTCAGCTATGGGATTTTCTTGGACAGAGTATGGCGGAGTTACAAGATACCCGCAGGACGGGAATCCAAAACCTCGAATGTTCCGTGCCAATAAGCATAGAGCGCTAGTTAATAGGATGGGTTTCAACAATCCTGGCGCATCGGAAATTCGCAAGAGGTTGATTGCGCGCAAATCAGAAGATAAATGGCCCAAGACTCCGGTTGCTGCTAATATTGGTAGATCTAAGAAGGTTCCAAATGAACATGCAGCGGATGATTATTCCTCAAGTCTGGATATACTATGGGATCACGCAGACATGTTCGTACTCAATATCTCTTCACCCAATACTCCGGGTCTTAGAGATCTTCAAGATCAAGAGTACTTATCCTCAATTCTAAGATCATGCAACAAGGTAAGGGATATGAAGGGCGTCCACAAGCCAATTTTGCTGAAGCTTTCTCCAGATAATAGTGATGATGATATATTGGAAACCGTTTCCCTGTGTACGACATCTGGTGTTGATGGAATAGTTGCCACAAATACTACCGTAAAGAGGCCAGCACCACTATCCACTCAGTCTAGAAAGGCATTCTCAAGCGACGGGGGGTTGTCTGGACGACCGTTGAATTCACGCTCCCTTGAAGTGATAAATTTGGTCTATGGAGAAACTCAAGGCAAAATTCCTATTGTGGGAGTCGGTGGTATCGAATCCAAGGAAACTGCATGGGAGGCAATTATTTCTGGATCATCGTTGATTCAACTCTACTCCGCATTAGTATTCAATGGGCCTACAGTGGTGTCAAGCATAGTCAGAGGAATCAAGAGTAGAGTTAGAGAGTCTGGCTTTTCTTCTTTATCTGAAGCAGTTGGATACAAACACATTTAGAGACTCGCTCCTAGAATGTAGCGTGCAACTTACTAGGCTTTCGCGTCTGCTGATTGTTTTCGGAACATCGATAGCAATATTTGGCCTAATGATGGTGACTGTGGACCCACAAGTCCAGTACAGTGTTGACGAGGTGATGAGTGAGCCTGAGAGATTCGAAGGGGAAAATATCTTTGTTCGTGGAATAGTATTGCCAGGAACAATGGATTACGATGAGCTGGTCTTTACTTTACAAGGAAGCACAGAGGCTCTGGTTGTTGATTTCAATGACTCTCCGATTCCAGATGGCTTTGATGAGGGCAGGACTATTGCTGTTAGGGGGTTGCTCCAATCAGAATATTACCCTGATGGAACGATGTTTTGGGTTATCGAGTCCTTTGAGATTCAAACAGGCTGCCCGTCGAAATACGAAGCCTGATTGACTGGACAAATTCATACGTGTCGTCATAGCGCGATAATTGGGCTAGAGGGGGAGTTGACGTGCTCTATTTTTCACAAAT
>CERX01071087.1_pt1 | contig 34035 bp, 29 predicted proteins | sample 350251 | NCBI WGS metagenome assembly CERX01 (sample SAMEA2621044, study PRJEB7988) | marine metagenome | biome: marine biome (ENVO:00000447); feature: deep chlorophyll maximum layer (ENVO:xxxxxxxx); material: "saline water (ENVO:00002010), including plankton (ENVO:xxxxxxxx)" | depth 50 m
GATTTAATAACAATTGTTGCTGATTGGGAAGAATTTAAAGATTTACAATTATCATTTCTTAAAGCTTCAGTATGTGATGCAGAAATTCCAACTGATGTTGCTTTTCATGGCGCGCTGATTGATGTTGCAGCCAAAGAAAAACTAAAATATATTTTTATTGGTCACTCTTTTAGAACTGAAGGAATTGTTCCAAAAGGCTGGACATATATGGATGGAAGATATGTATCAAGTGTTCATAAAAAGTTTGGAAAAGTTAAAATCAAAAGTTTTTCCAACTTAACTTTATTGAGGTTTATTTACTTTAATATAATAAAACAAATAAAGGTCATTCCATTTTTAAATTATATGAATTATGATAAAGAAATAATGGGAAAAGAAATTGAGAAGATTATGGATTGGGTAGATTATGGAGGGCATCATTTTGAAAATATATATTCTAAATTTTTTCATTATCATTTTTTACCAAAGAAATTTGGAATCGATAAAAGAAAGTTAGTTTTATCAGCTAAAATAAGATCTTTAAAAATTTCAAAAGAAGAGGCTTTTAGAGAGCTAGAAAAAAAACCTATTGAAGATGACCCAGAATTAATCAAATATACAATCTCAAAACTTGGCTTAACTGATTATGAATATCAAAAAATATTACAAGCCCCTATTAAAACATTTAACGACTACCCAACATACTATAACTGGATTACATTTTTTAAGTTGCCTTTGAAGTTTCTTTTCAAATTAGGTATTCTACCAAAATTATTGTATTACAAATTTGTAGCTTAATATTAGTGATTATAATTATTGACTATGGAGTGGGAAATTTAAGGTCTATATCAAGTAAGCTTGATATGATAGGGATAAAAAATAAAGTATCATCAAATGAAAATGATATCAAAGAATCCGATAGACTTATATTGCCTGGAGTGGGGCATTTTAAAAAAGCTATAAAAAATTTAAAAAATTCAGGGTTAATTCCTATTCTCGAAAATGAAGTTTTAGTTAAAAAAAAACCTATTCTAGGGATTTGTCTTGGAATGCAATTATTTTTTCAGAGTAGTGAAGAGAGCAAAATAAATGGATTAGGTTGGATTAACGGAAAGATAAAAAAATTTAATTTTAGAAATAAAGATAAGTTATATAGGGTTCCTCATATGGGATGGAATTCAATTCAAACTACAAACTATTGCCCCTTAATAAACAATATAGATAAAGATGCAAAATTTTATTTTGCTCATTCATATTATTTATTATCAAAAGATAAGTTAGACGTTGTCGCAACTACATCATATGAAATAAAATTTACCTCAATTATTAATAAAAAAAATATCTTCGGCACTCAATTTCATCCAGAAAAAAGTCATAAATCTGGCCTCACTTTGCTATCTAATTTTAATCAAATTTAAAAGTAAAAATTAGTGTTACAGCCAAGAATTATTCCTGTTTTACTATTGAAAGGCAAAGGCTTAGTAAAAGGAAGAAAATTTAAAAGACACAAATATATTGGTGATCCAATAAATACAATAAAACTATTTAATGATATGGAGGTAGATGAGTTAATTTTTTTAGATATTAATGCTACAACTGAAAAAAGGATATGTTCAAAAGAGTTTATTCAATCTATTTCAGATAATTGCTTAATGCCTTTTACTATTGGCGGTGGAATAAAAACAATTGATCATGTCCATAATATGTTAGAGAATGGCGCTGAAAAAGTTTGCTTTAATTCCTCAATTATTGAAAACCCATCATTAATTACTGATTCAGCAAAAACTTTTGGTTCTCAATCAGTAGTAGCATCAATAGATTTTAAAAAAAATTGGTTAGGTCAATATAAAGTCTATATAAACTCTGGAAGAAGAATTACGAATAAAGATCCTATTGATTTTTCAAAAGAAGTTGTTGATCTTGGCGCAGGCGAAATACTAATTAATTCTATTGATAGAGATGGGATGAAAAATGGATACGATAACAATTTGATAGCTAAAGTATCAAATTCCGTAGATGTACCTGTAATAGCATCTGGGGGTGCAGGGAGCATTGAAGATCTGTCAAAAGGAATTAAAATTGGCAAAGCAACTGCTGTTGCAGCAGGAACGCTTTTTGTGTACTATGGAAGGCGAGATGCAGTGCTAATAAATTATCCTTCAAAAAAAGAGAGACATAAACTTTTATGAAAAATAAGTTAATTAAAATTAATAAAGATTCACTGATTCGTCTTTACAATAGCAAATTATCCTCATCTGAAGGCTTTGAATCCATAGGCATTACTTACATTAGCAATAATCCAATTATAAGCTACATCTGGTGGTCTAGATTGCAGGCGATGATTGATCTCGCATCTAAAGTGAAAGCAGAAAAAGTATTAGATTTTGGATGCGGTGAGGGAGTTCTTTTGCCATCACTTTCCAATATTTATAAGGAAGTACATGCTGTAGACCTAGATGTTAGAACAGCGCATGATGTTAAAAATGAATTCAAACTTAGCAATGTAAAAATATTCCAAGATGATATATTCAAATCAAATCTTGAAAATAACTGTTATGATATTATTTTTGCTGCTAGCGTATTAGAGCATTTTAAAGATATTGAAATTGTTTTAAAAAATTTGAAACAAAAACTAAAAAAAGGGGGTATGCTAGTTTTTTCATGTCCATCTGAAAATTATATTTATAAAATTGGTCGTTTTCTATCAGGATACAATAAGTACAGCGGTCCCCAAGATATTCACTATTATGGCTCAAAAGAAATAGCAGAAAAAGCCAAAACCGAATATAAGTTATTAAATAAATTAAGTTTGCCTATAAAAATTTTACCTTTTATTAATCTTCATAATGTATATCTATTTAAAAATGAATAATGAATAATGAACAATGAATAATGATCAAATTTATAATCCTCAACTAAAGATAAGATTAAGCAATGTTATTTTAGGTTTTATATCAGTTGGGATAATAATATTTTGCATTAATAAGATAAATCTAAATCATCTTTTTAAAGTGGTTACTGACATCGATCATAATTACTTATTTTTATCATTCGTTATTTATTTATCCTGCTATCTCATCAGAGTAAAAAGATTTATTTTATTATTTAATATTGGCGGTTGGAAAAAATGGTTTGGATTGGTTGGAATTTTTCAAATAATAAATAGAACATTTCCTTTTCGATCTGGCGAGGGAGCATTTCCCTTATTATCAAAAAATTTTTTTAAAATTAGTTTTACCGAATCAATTACAAAATTATTTATTATTAGAATTTTTGATTTATTGTCCCTTTTATTATTTTTTTTATTGTCATTAATTCTTATTGGTGATAATAATTTATCATATATTTTTATTTTTTGCTCTTTGATACTAATAGCTATTCTATTAAGTATGTTCAATAATTTTTATTTAAATAGATTGTTTAAAGTGATCACTTTTTTTGTTCCCAGCTACTATGAAAAATTAAAAGAAATAGAAAAAAATATTTTAAAATTCTTAAATCAAAATTTTACATTAATGATTAAGATTTTCATTTTATCAATTTTAGATAAAATAGCTAACTTTTCAGCCCTTATTTTTATAGTTTATGGTTTAGGGTATAATTTGTTACTAATCAAGCTTATTCTAGCTATTAGCTTATCAGGATTTACAGATCTTTTACCGATTAATAGTTTGGGTAATTTTGGTACGCTTGAATTAGGATGGGCCTCTGCTTTAGTTTATCTTGGAATTGATATCAATACAAGTATTGAATCTGGCTTTTCAACTCATATTATTGTTTTTAGCTTTACGCTAACTATTGGTTTAATTTGTTATATAGCTTACCACTTTTTCAAGCCAAAGAATGAAAAGATATTTTTAATTAATAGTGATAATTAGTAGCAATAAATAAAACCTAATTTATCTATTTTAAATAAGATTTTAACTTTAAAAAATATTTCAATTATAATAATCACAGTGTTAATGAAAAATTATAAAAATATATAATATATTTAACACATCATAATTTTCATTAAATAAGAACAATCTAAATGGATAATTTATTTGACAACTAAAAAACAAGATTTAACAGTAAAAATAGCCCTAAAATTATTAAAATATATTAGTTATCGATATTTTGAAAATAAAGTAGCATTACAGTTTTTCTCAGGAAGTAATAACATTTTAGATGTTGGTTGTGGACAAGGGGGTTTTATAGAAAATGACCCATCAAGAATTCAGGGTATAGATATTAACCCAAATAATATTAATAAATGCATCGAAAAAGGATTTACCGCAACTGAAAGTGATGCATTAAATATAAAATTTGAAGATAATACTTTTGATGGAGCATACTGTTCACATGTTATCCAATTATTTGATTATAATGATGCTTTACTACTCTTAAGAGAATTAAGGCGTATAGTGAAGCCAAATGGCTTAGTCGTTATCGCCTCTTTTCCGGATCATAAAAGATTATTTACAACACCTGAAACATTTCGCGCATATCCACCTATTGCGATAAGACGCTTGATTGCTCAAGCTTCTGATTATAAAGATTCTATATCTTCTCCAACATATGCCGATGCACCTTTATTAATTCAAGAGGGAATATGGCTTCGACGTCCAGCGCTTATTGAGTTTGAAGGCCCTAAATCAGAAACTGCCACAAATGTATCAATGATGCTTAACTTACTTCAACACAAATTATTTCTAAGAAAATATTGGACCTATAATGGGTATGTTATCAAACTTAGAAATGGCCCAAAATAGAATAACAAAATTTAGAGTTCTTAAATAAGATGATTTTTATTACCTATTTTATCATTCATAATTTTCACCAGCATTTTATTTATATATCATGATATTATTTTTTAAAAAATTGTTTGATATAATAAAAACGAATGAAAAAAATGCTATATTAATATTAGTAGCAATCACTTTTATCTTTAGAATTATAATTGCTTTAATTAGTTTTTCTGAGGACAATATTAATTCATGGGCCGATAGTAAAGAATATTTGTGGTTTGCTCAACAATTTGTTAATGGAAATTTTAATCCGCATTGGGAAGTTGAAAATCATGGTTTAGAGGTTGCTCCTTTTATCCCATCATTAATTGCAATATTTATATTATTGTTTGATTCTCCCTATTGGCCATTCTTTTTGTATAATTGTTTAATGACATCAATTGTTGTTTACGTTTTATATTTACTTGGAAAAAATATTTTTAACACATACGTAGGTTATTTAATAGCTCTATGGGCTATGTTTTATACTGATTATTTTAGATTTAATATTCAATTGTTAAAGGAACCGACTATCTACCTATTTCTTCCATTGACAATTCTTCTAATGATATTAAGTATTAAAAACAGGGAAAGAATTATTTATGTTTTTACCTCTTCAATAACTTTCTCTATCTTAATTCATACGGATGAAAGATATCTCTTTTTTGCACCATTATTTTTAATATTATTCATTATAATTAAAAATATTTCATTAATTAAACGAATTAAGTCAAGTTTATTATGGTTTATATCTTGTACAATTCTTGCCTTACCCATGATAATTAGAAATTATATAGTTTATGATGAGATAGTTTTGATTTCACCGCAAACAATCCAGATTACCAAAAAATTCTGGAAAAGTAATGTAAAGTATTATTCTCTCAGCCTTAAAGATCAAGTAATTCATAAACAGATGTTTTATGAAGATAAAACACTTGACCCATCTTTTTATGAGGAAAATTTCTATAAGTTTAGATTTAATGAAGCAATTAAGGATAAAGATGGTAAGCTGCCTTATAAATATGGTTATTATGAAAAATATTTAATGGCCTTTATTCATTATTGGCAGCCAGTATATTTTTCTTCTAGTTATCTTTTTGATGGTTTTAGGTATCAAAAATGGTCTCTTAGACATAATATTTCATCATTATTGTTTTACGGTATATTTTTACCATTTTACTTTCTTGGTATAGCTATGGTGATAAGGAATAAAAACAATTTTGGTATTTTTATAGCTTCTATTCCTATAATTCATTGTGCAATGCATGTTTATATAACACTAGCCTTGGAAAGATATAGATCTCCAATAAATTTTTGTATTGTTTTAATTGCTATAGCGTATCTAGTAAGTCAAATTGAAAAATATCAATTAAAAAATCATAATAATATTGTACAAAATAATAAATGATTTAGTATATGAAATTACCAGAAAAATTTCCTGAACCAGTTGCTGATATTCTAAAGAAATTTTCTAGTGATGTTAACTCTAATAATCATATAATAATTAAAACAAAAAATTTATTTAATCTTGAAGGTAAAAACGAGATTAAGCTTTTTGTGAACCTTGAAAAGACCAACAATTTCAGACACGTAAACAAATTTCATGAAAAAGTCAATTTTATTCTTGAAAATAATGGTATTTATTGCAGTTGCGCTGAAACAGTAAAGCAACGTTCTAAGCGAAAATGGAAAAAATCTTCATTTTTTTTTCGCCCTATCGTTTTATTCTCAGATTTTTTATATAAACGTGTTATCCCAAAAATTCCAATAACTAAGCAAATATATTTCGCTATGACTAGAGGTCATAACCGAGTTATGTCAAAAAGTGAAATAATGGGCAGAATAGTATCTTGCGGATTTGAAATCTTTGAAATTATTGAACATAAAGGTTTATCATATTTTTTTTCCAAAAAAATTAGAGAACCTTACTTTGATATGAACCCTTCCTATGGTCCTATATTTAGTATGAGAAGAGTTGGTCGTGATGGAAAAATCATATCAGTCTACAAGTTTCGCACAATGTCCCCTTATTCTGAATACATTCAGGCAAAGATGATTGAAGATAATAAATTGGATAAAGGGGGTAAGATCAAAGATGATTCAAGAATCACTTTTTATGGAAAATTTCTAAGAAAATATTGGATAGATGAATTTCCAATGATAATTAATTGGTTTAAAAGAGAATTGAAACTTGTTGGCGTCAGGCCTTTAAGTGAAGACTATTTTTCAAGATACCCTGAAGACCTTAAAAAATTAAGAATTAAAACCAAGCCTGGGCTTGTACCACCATATTACGTTGATTTGCCTGTGACTTTTGAAGAAATATGTGATTCTGAAAGAAAATACCTGAAACTATACTTCAATAAACCCTTAAGAACTGACATGAATTATTTTTTTAAAGCCTTTTATAATATTCTCATAAAGAGAAAAAGGAGTAGATAGTATAGTCAAAAGATAAAATCTATGCTATAGTGAAGGTATAATTTATCTTTTTTTAAATCTGTAGTTGAGTTTTTAAAAATCCCAAAACCGATATAAGCATCTTTAATTTTATTATTAATTAAAGAATTCATTTTTTTATATAAGGTAATATCAACTGAAGTTCCTTTATTATTATAGGATTTATTTTCAATTACACTAACAACACTGCCACCTATGGAATAATCATTGCTAAAATGATAGTTATAAAGTAGTTGAGGAGCGAATATGTCAAATTTTCCTTGATTTTTCTTCCTAATTCCGAATGCAGTCGCAAGATCTAGCTTTTTTGAATCATAAAATTGATAGAAAGCTCCTAAATATTGGCTTTTAGTTCCATTTTGATGACTAGAGTAATAAGTTACTAAATCTATTTTATTGTTTATTCCATAGCTTAATACGGCATAATTTTGACCATAAGGCACAATTCCAAGGGGATTAATTGTTATACTTAATTCAAATCTGCCTTTTCCAGTAGCAGTGCCTTTATCGTATGCACCCGATGCGAAGAGTTGATCTACTAATAAAAGGTTAATGATAGTTGGTATAATTAAAAAATAGTATAGTCTATTTTTTTGAGATATTGATTTGTATTTTTTGGATATGAAAAACTGCTTCAAAATATATATTTTTTCAATTATATCACTAGTTTATGGTCAAATCTGGATTGATGCAACACCAGAAATATTATATTATGATAATAATCCCGGTCAAGGCAATAATAATCATAATATTATGAGACCATTCATCAATAATAATGATTATAATTTTTTCTTAGGCTTTCAAAATGAAAACTATTTCAATAATAATGCACCAAATCAAGAAAATATGAGCAATAAATACTTTCAAAAAGGAACAGGCGCTTATTTTTCTTATAAAATTGCTTTAAATAAAAAGTATTTTTTTCTATCAGCGGAACCATATTTGATGAATATTGCAAATATTTCTGTTTCTGAGCCATCATATCCAAGCTATTATACCGATCAAAGCCAAGTTATTAGACCCTCTGAAAGACCAGGGGGGTTTAAATGGTTAAATGATAGACAATTAGACTCTCAAACTGAGGTAAAAAGTAGCGGAATTAGAGAATTCCAGTTTTATATTAAATATAAAGGAATTTTAACAGGTATGGCTAATGTAAATCGTTGGTGGGGTCCAGGTATACATACATCCTTAGCTATGTCCAACAATGCACCTGGCTTTCCACACTATTTTTTTGGATTAAATGACATAAATTTTTTATCAAAAAAAATAAAACTGAATTTTAACTATATGGTTGGTGAGGTAGGGCAATATGAAAGGCCTTATTTTTTTACTGGTATGATTGGTACCCTAACACACAAATCTCTCGAAAATGATATAACTTTGGGCTTTACACGTACTTATGTATCTGGAGGTATTAACCTTCAAGGAGAAAGACAATGGACATTAAAAGATGCAGCATTTCTTCCCGCAGAAGGTTTATTGTTATCAAGCAAGAAAGACTTGTGGTATACTGAGGGCAAAGGAACAGATAGATGGGACCAAATAATGACGTTCATTGTTCAAGGTAATTTCAGACCATCAAACATTCAAATTTTCTTTGAAATCGGATTTAATGATCATCTCCATAACTTATATGAATTAAGAGCGCATTGGGATGTGTCAGCGGCATATCTCTACGGAGTAAGGAAAAAAGGACTTTTTGGCTACAAAAATATAATTTTTGGCGTCGAGTATCTTGATTTGATCCAAAGAACTTTCTCTGATCACAGAGGAACAACCGCATCATGGTTTGATGAAGAAATATACAAAAGTAATACCTATTTGGGGAGGAGATGGTCAGCGCATTCAGGAGCTGATTCTGATGATTTTTATCTTTTTTTGGGATATCAGGGCAAAAATTGGACTATTTTACCTGCATTTAATTATGAACGGCACGGAGTTGTATATCATTTCCCCCCTGAAGTTAAAATTGAGCTTAGGCTATCAGTAATTTATAGATATAAGAACTGGATTTTTGACCTGTACTATGAAAATGAATATTTTGAAAATATAGGATTTGTCAATTCCAATGATAATGTTTGGCTGAATAACCCTATTCCTAGCAGCATCAGAAGAACAAATACTATAATATTTAAATTGCAAAAGAATCTCAATTTTAAGATAAATTAACTATGTATATTATCTGAAAATCAACATAAAGTAAAATAATGTAAATATATGTAAAATTATAGACGAGTTATAAATTATACATTATGTAAAATTTATTTGACATATCCTCAATAAAACGTATATTTCACCATGATTGCAAACAATTATGAATTGAAATATCAAAAAATTAGCATTTTTCAGCTAAAAAGCTTATTTGTATTTAATCGCATCCTAGCTGTAGTCGGAATAATAGCCCTGTTTCAACCTTTAAAAGGACAAACTCTTCAAGATATAGAAAATGTACGGAAACAGTATCAAGAGGCGCTAAAACGTCAAGAATTACAAAAACCGCAAGAAGTAAGAGACGCAGAAGAAACAGCAAAAAGTACATCTTTGCCAGATAAGGTAATATATACTCGCAAAGAGGTTGAGTCGTTGATCGTAAATACTCAAAATCTGCTGGATAAATTGAATTCACTGCAAGACTCATCCAAATCCTTTGGCTTTATTGGTTATGATATTTTTTCTATCAGAGATAGTATACCATTTTGGCAAAATCTTCCAACACCAAATGATTATATACTTGGCCCTGGAGATGAGATAATTATTTCACTACATGGAGCTATTGAGCTAAGTATAACTGAAACTATTAATAGAGATGGTCAGGTTTTTCTTAAAGATGTGGGAACAATAAGCTTAAGTGGGATGTCAATTGATAAAGCATACAAATATATTAAAAATAAATATTCAAAAGCATATTCAACGCTCTTAGGGGACAGGCCGACGACATTTTTCGATATTACTCTTGGTGAACTTAAATCTATCAATGTTCATGTTGTTGGATTTGCTGTTTATCCAGGAATACATATTGTACATCCTTTTTCATCAGTTTTTTCAGCATTATCTCAGTCTGGAGGTGTAGACCTTAATGGGTCTTTAAGAGAAATAAAAATAATTAGAGATGGAGAAATCCTCTCATCGGTTGATTTATACGATTATTTATTTCTTGGCAAATCATTAAGCGATGTAAGACTTTTAGATCAAGATATAATACTAATTCCACCTCGAAAATCTACTATTGCTATTAATGGAAGAATAAAAAATCCAGGATATTACGAGGCAAAGCCGAGTGAAAACATTCAAACCTTAATTGACTATTCAGGGGGATATTCTACTTTAGCACAAGATTATGTATTTATTGTAAATAATGATTATAAGAAGAGAAGATCCGCTATAATTAAATCAGAAGAGCTCTATAAGAATAAAATTTTTAATGGGGACAGCATACATGTACCAATTATTTATCCATTTCAAGAATATATTACATTAGAAGGGAGTATTAAATCTCCTGGAAAGTATCCGTATCAACAGGGAATGTCTCTTAAAGAATTATTACTTATTGATGGGTCAATTGAAGATACAGTTTTTAAGAACTCTATAGATTTAAAAAATATATCTATTTATAGGAGAATACAAAATTCCATAGAAATTGAACGGCTAGTTATTGATCTTACAGATAATAAAAATGATATAATTTTACAAAATTTTGATCAAATCTCTATACCTCCTAACCAGCTTTATAAACCTTTGCATTCAATTATTATAACTGGAGAGGTGCTTTTTCCTGGTTTATATAATATAAATAATCAAAAAACTTTAAATGATATTATTAATTCCTCTGGTGGATTAACCAAAAATGCTTTGAAAAATGGGATCGAAATCTATAGAGACTCGCTGAGAGTCGCATGGGAAAATATGGATTTTATATTAGATGATGGAGATAGTTTAAATGTTCTTAGAAAAACTGGAACAGTGCAAGTGGTAGGCGAAGTTCACAAACCTGGATTTATAACTTATAATAAATCATATAATGTAAAAAATTATATAAATCTTGCCGGTGGATTAAACTCTTACGCTAATAATAAAGATATCATGGTAATTGAGCCAAATGGAAGAGCAATTCCACGTAAACGAATTGGTTGGCAGTCAGTTCCAGAGGGCGCAATGATAGTTGTGCATAAAAGAAGCTTATTGAGTTCAGCAAATACAAGAGGGGGCTGGGAATCTTTTGGTCTAGTTACCTCTCAATTATCAAATGTTGCTACAACTATTCTTACTTTGATGGTATTAATCAATCAATCTAGCAGTTCAAATGGAGGATAAAAAGCAACAAACTAACCTATTAATGAAAAAATATAGACTTATTAATCAGGTTAGACAGGAGGATATGGCAAAAAAGATCGGGGTTTCCAGAGCAACTCTGATTAATTATGAAAAAGGTTATACAAATATACCATTAGATATATTGGAAAAATTAAAATTTGAATATCCAGATTTTAATGATTTTCTAAACGATGACTTAGATGAAAAAAAGGATTTAATAATTAATGATGGAATTCTTGATTTTAGATTAATTGTTAATATAATTATTAAATACAAAAAAGCTTTTATTTTGAAATGTATGATTATTTTTGGTATTCTTGGATCAACTGGAGCATATTTTTTAACTAACTATTATAGCGCAGGAATTTCCTTATTTCCTGCAGAAAATAAATTATCCTCATCAAGTCAATTGCAGTCGCTCGCATTGAGTGCTGGTGTTAATCTTGACCAAAATGATCAAAGCTATAATATTACAGATGTAGCTAAGTCAAGGAGGGTGGCTGAAAAAGTTTTATTAAATAAATGGAATAATATCAATTTAGAAAATAAAACACTAATTAGTTTTTGGAAGCTCGAGGCAGGAGGTATTTTTTCAAAATTTTTCAATCAAACAAATACAAATGAAGATTTATTAAATAAAGGTTTAAAAAAATATTTTAAGCTTTTAAATGTAAAAGAAGATCGCCGAACTGGACTTATTCAAGTAAGTATTGAAATGGAATCCCCAAATCTTGCTGCTGAGGTTGCTAATTTTATTGGATCAGAGATCCAGTCATATATTCAAAAACAAAACACGGCTAAAGCGATTAAGGAAAAACTTTTTATTAGCGAAAGGCTTATAGTTGTAAAAAGTGAATTAGAAAAGCTCGAGGATGATCTTAAAGAATTTAAAGAACGTAATAGAGGGTATGAAGTATCACCAGAGCTTTTTATGATATATTCACAGAAATTTAGAGAAGCTGAAGCCAAACAGCAGGTTTATGTTACGCTTCAACAACAGTTAGAATTAGCTAGAATAAGCGAAGTAAAACAGACCCCGATTATTAATATTTTAGATGAAGCAAGGCCTCCAGTTAGTAAGTCTAGGCCAAATAGGGCGATTATTTCATTATTATCTTTATTAGCTGGATTTTTATTTGGTACATCAATTTCAATAATTAAGTATTAGCAAAAGGATCAATGCAAAATGAATGATTTAAATTATTATGTAAATGAATATGCAATTATTGATGAAAATGTCACGATAGGTTATAAAACTAAAATTTGGCATTTTTCTCATATTCAATCAGGATCTACTTTGGGAGTTAATTGTTCTGTGGGTCAAAATGTAAATATTGGCAATAATGTAAATATTGGAAATAATGTTAAAATACAAAATAATGTCTCAGTTTACGAAGGTGTTGAGCTTGAAGATTATGTTTTTTGTGGACCATCAATGGTATTTACTAATATTTTATTACCAAGATGTGAATTTCCCCAAAAAGGATCAAAATTCTATCAAAAAACACTAGTAAAGAAATCTGCATCTATTGGAGCAAATGCAACAATAGTATGTGGAACGGAAATTGGAGCTTATGCGCTTATTGGGGCAGGAACCGTAATTACTAAGAATGTACCTGATTTTGCCTTGGTGATTGGTAACCCTGGGAAGATTATTGGTTGGGTAAATAAAAAAGGTGAGCGATTAAAATTTGACAAAAATGGCAAAAGTGAATGTAGAAATTATTTGAAACATAATAATATTGTAAAATATATAGATATTTAAAAACTTATTAGTTCTATCAAATAAAAAAGTGTCAAGATTAAAACATCCTTTATTATTAAATACCTCATCTTATTATTTAATTAACTTTTCAGACTATTTTTTATCATTAATTATACTTCCGTTTCTTGCTAGAACAATATCAATGGAAGGAATTGGACTTTTAGGTCTAGCCAATACGTTAGGTGTAGTATGCTTGTTAGTTATGGAATATGGATTTTCATTATCCGCAACTAGAGAAATTGCTAGCAATAATGATAATAAAAATATCTCTTTACTTGTTAGTAGAGTATTAATAACAAAATTAATATTAATCATCCCTTGCTTTATTATTTCTATTTGCTCGTTTCTTATTGTTCCAATTTTTGATAAATATCAATTATTAATTATGCTTACGCTTATTATATCAATATTAAATGGTTTAACCCCTGTATGGTATTTTCAAGGAATTCAAAAAATTTACCCCTTTGCTTTGCTAAAAATATCAATTCGTATAATTTCAATTATTCCCATCTTTTTCATGGTAAGATCAGTAAATGATATTTGGATTGTATTATTTTTTCAGTGTATCTCTTCACTATTAATCTGCTTAATAAGTTTATCTTGGCTTTTAAAAAAAGTAAAATTTGTATCTGTTGGTTTTAAGGATATAACAAATTCATTGATTAATGGTTGGCATACTTTTTCATTAACAATAATTCCTCCCTTATTTACAATGTTTGCATTTTTTTGGCTTAGTTCAAAACTATCAATAGAATCTATTGGATTACTTAATAGCGCTGAAAGAATATTTAAAGCTATAATTTCAATTTTTGGTCCTATTGGTCAAGCAATTTATCCATTTTTAATTTCCCAGCTTTCTAAAGATAAGATGAGGGCTATAATTCAAACTAGGCAGGTATTTTGGCTCTATTTATTTATTAGTATATCAACTTCATCAATTATAATTATTGTTGCAAATCCATTTATTAAATGGTACCTAGGACAAGCATTTTTGGAAAGCGCAAAAATATTGCAAGTGTTTGCTCTTAGCATTCCAATCATTAAAATTTCACATATATTAGGACGCCAATGGATGCTTTCAATAAAATTAGATAAAATAGTAAACATTGCAATAATCCTCTCGAATCTAGTTTTATTTATAATTTTAACATCATTTCATAGTTACTATAAAGTTTTTTCATTTCCGCTATCACTTCTAATTGCAGAATCATTGCTTTTGCTTTTTTATATAATTTATCTGCAATACTACAAACTAGGTTTTTGGAATAGTCAAATAGAAAAAAGCCTATAAAATAATGAAGATTCTAAAATTGAATGAAATTTTTATAGTATCAAGCGTAATTGGTGTAGCAATTAGTTTTAATAATATCTATCTGTTTCATATTGTTTTTGGTTTTATTATTCTTTTTTCATTTAGAGATTTTGTTAAGAGCGATTACAAAATAGATCTTAGCTATTTTTCTACAAAATACGTTTATTTTTTCCCAATTTTTTTTGGCTGGTATTTTTTATCAATTTTTTGGTCAATAAATAAAATTTATACAGTTCAATATCTATTTTATATTTTTTGTGGATTAGGAATTGTTTTTTCTTTTATTATCAAAATAAATAATCAAAAAAAACTGAAAAGAGCTACTAAAATATTAGGAATGATATTTGGTTTAGAAATTTTCTTTTCAATCCTCGAAGCATTAACTTCATTTAGGCTACCAATATCTCCTTTTTCAGATGTTGTTACGTTTTTTGGAAGAGAGCCTTCGCTTCAGCCATCACTAGACTCATTTTCTATTCCTTCAATTTTCCAGCCCCCAACAGGATTTCAATGGAATCCTAATGATCTTGCTGTAACAATGATTATGTTGGTGCCTTTTTTTCTTTTTTTGAATCGAAATATCATTAAATGGATTGCAATAATAGCAATATCAATAATTATAATTATGACTTCATCTCGAACTGTATTGCTATCAATGGGGCTATTATTTTTTGTTTATCTCATTTTTTATAAAAAACAAATAATGTCTGTTCTCTTAGTTGTTATTATTACTTCTTTATTCTTTTCTCAAATAGACAGATTAAAAGAAAGTGAAAATGTTCAGATATCTGATATCGCAAATACCTTTTCCGCAATACAAGATGTGCTAACTGATGATTTATTAATAGGTCAATCTTTATCAATAAGACAAGAACTGGCAACTAATGGAATTCAAGCGATACAAGACTCATATGGATTAGGCGTTGGAGGAGGAGGTTCTATCGCAGTCCAAGAAAAGGCTGGGGGCGTAGATGGTAGAATTACTTCAATGCATAATTTTTGGTTGGAAGTTATAGTTGACTCAGGAATTTTATTTGCAACATCATTTTTTTTATGGTATCTATCTCTTGCTTGGGATTTATTTAAAGTTGGAACAAAATCAAAAAATAAAGACTCAAAATACCTAGGTAAATCAATTTCGCTTAGTATGATAATTTTTATTCCTGCAGCAATTAGTGCAAGCTCAGTAATTTATTTCTTACCAATGTGGTTGTTATTTGGACTTGCAATTGCTACACTTGAGATAGAATCAAAACTTAACTTTGAAGAACCTCAAATGTATCTTTAGCAGTTTTGCACCATTTAAAATATTTAGCTCTCTTATATCCAGCTGACCTTAAGTTATTTAGCATTTCTTTATCTGAAAGAACTTCCTTGGTTTTGTTGACCATATCTTCAAAATTATTTGGATCAAAATAATACATTGCATTTCCTCCTATTTCAGGAATTGACCCTACATTGCCCCCCAAAACAACAGCGCCACTTCTCATTGCTTCTAAAATAGGGAAACCAAACCCCTCGTAAAAAGATGGATATAAAAAAAGTTTTGAATAATAATAAAAATATGGAAGATCTTCAAAATCTACATAAGGTATTCTAATTACTTTATCTCTTAAATTTAGTTTATGAATTTTATTTATTATGTTCTTTTCATCATCACCTTTAGGTCCTACAATTACCAATTGAATTTCATGGCCAGAATTAATTAATTCATTTAAACATTTAACCGCGCTAATTATATTTTTATGCTTCATTGTAAAACCAACGGTTAGAAGAAAGTTTTTTGGTAAATTATATTTTTTTAATAATAAATCTTTTTTGATTCCATCTTTACCTTTTTTTATTTCTGGAAAATGATCAGCTCCATGATATATCACATTTATTTTTGAATCATCTACAGAATAATATTTTATTAAATCAGATTTAGTTTGTTTACTTACGCAAATTATTTGATCACTATGCTTAATACAATTTTTTATTTGAAGATCTAATCTTAAATATTCAGAATTATTATGATGCTTAACAGCTTTAAATCTTAAATCATGAATGGTGACAACTTTCTTTGATGGAGAAAATCTACAAATAGATTGAGAGGGAAATAAAAAAACATCTGGTTTGTAATTTATAAAGTGAATTGGCAATCGCAACTGTGTCCAAAGAGTGTTCAATGGAAAAGATAATTTTTTATGATTAATATTGTTGAAACCTCTGATTTGATGCTCAATTTTTTTATGAAATTTTAAATCAAACGAGTGTTCAGTATATAAAGATGCCATTTCTATTATTAAATTTCTAGTATAAACTCCAAAACCCCCTTTTTTATTTAGAAATGCAGTTCTCGCATCAATTCCTATATTCATTAAATTATATTTCCTATTTTATTAATATAGTAATTAAGTAATTTATATCGCATATGAGAAAAATACTTTTAATTTCACATGGAAATTCAATCCATACTATTAAATGGGTAAGCGCACTTCAAAAGAAATACAAAATTTTCTTATTTGACTGGAGACCAATCAACGAAGATAATTATGATGATCTAGATAATGTTGTTTTGCTTCAATCAAAAAAGAACGGAGCTAATGAAAATCCATTCCTTTCATACTGTAAAGCATTCTTTAAAATTAAAAAAATATCTAAAAAATTATTACCAGACCTGATACATGCTCACTATGCTTCTAGTTATGGATTATTAGGAATAAAGGCAAAAAATACTTTATTGATTACTTCTGTCTGGGGAACTGATATAACTGATTTCCCATATAAGTCAATTTTTCACAAAAAGATCATTAAGTATGTACTTAAAAAATCTGACTATATTTTTGTAACTAGCAATTTTTTATCAAAAGAAGTAAAAATGATTTCAGGTTATGATTCATTTATTACACCATTTGGTGTTGAGCAAAATAAAAAAAATTATTATGAAAACAAAAATGATGCAGTTGTTTTTGGCACTGTAAAGAATATAACTAAATTTTCTGGAATTGATATTGCAATAGAATGTTTTGCAAAGTTGAAAAAAAACAACCCAGATAAAAAAATAAAATATGAGATAGCTGGAGATGGACCATTTATAAAAAAAATTGAATCATTAATTTATAAGCTTGGTTTAGATAATGATGTAAATTTGATAGGTTATTTAGACCATAAAAAAATTAATGAATTTTTAAGTAAGATAGATGTCTATATAAATCTTCCAGAAAAAGAAAGTTTTGGAGTTGCAGTTCTTGAAGCAAGCGCAGCAGAAATTCCAGTAATTGTTTCAGATGTTGGAGGCTTGCCTGAGGTAGTGATTCACGGAGAAACAGGATTAATCATAAATAGAAATAAAAAAAGTGAAATTGTTGATGCAATGAACTCATTTATTGTAGAAGATAAAAAAATAACAAAAATGGGACTCAACGGAAGAGAGTTTGTAGCGACTCAATATAGTTGGAATAATTCTGTTAGAATTATGATAGATAATTATAATAATATTTTAAATAATAATGATTAGATTAGTAATTTTAATTATTATTTCAGTTTTTAATTTTTCATGCATTGATAGAGACAAAACCGTTTATACTGCTTATGATTATCCGCAAATAGTTTATTCAGGGTATCAATGGTGGAATTACGATATTATTTCAGTTGATATTTTTGGCAATGATTTTAGCCATATAACTAAAAATCAATGGGCAGATACTGGACCAATTGTTTCACCTGATGGATCTCAGCTGATTTTTGCATCTGATAGAGATGGTAATCGTGAAATTTATTCTATGGATATAGCATTTGTAGGGGGGTATTATAATTGGGTAGGAGAAAATCTTAAAAATATTTCTCAAGACCCTTATTTTGATGGCGATTATAGTTTTTCTCCAGATGGAGAAAAAATATTATACTTAAAGTATTTTCCTGAAAACGATAATTATGATATTTTTTTAATGAATAACGATGGTTCAGATAAAAAAAATATTTCTAATACCGCATGGTATGAAAAAAAACCAATGTTTTCTCCTGATGGTACTAACATTATTTATCAATCATGGCAATATAATAATGTTGAAATATTCTTTACTCATTTATTAGAAGGCAATCAAGTAAATATAACAAAGTCAGTTGGTGATGATATTATTCATTGGGGAAATCCCTTTTCACCAAACGGGAACCAAATCATTTTTTCAAGCAACAGAGATGGTAATTCAGAGATTTATATCTCTGAGGTTAATGGGAAAAATCAGAAAAATATATCAAATAATGAAAACTGGGACTCAGAACCTCAGTTTTCCGCCCTAGGCAACCAAATCATTTTTTCAAGCAACAGAGATGGTAATTCAGAGATTTATATTATGGATATAGATGGTAGCAATCTAAAAAATTTAAGTCAAAATAAAGCAAGAGATTGGAATCCAAAAGTTTACCCAGATAATAGAAAAATTGTTTTCATGTCTGATCGTGATGATAATTGGGAAATTTATATTATGGATTTTGACGGTTCAAATCAGATAAATTTAAGCAACAATCCACGAACTGACTTTTCTTTCTCATTTCTTCCTCTACCTAATTAATTATTTTTTTAGCTGGATATTTTGAATATTCCAAAAGTCTCAATTCTTTTACCTGTCCGCAACGAAGGTAAATATATAAGTAAAACAGTAAAGTCGCTTTTTGAGCAAGATTATCCACATGAAATGCTTGAAATAGTTATTGCTGATGGTAATTCTGATGATAATACTAAGGATGAGTTAAAAAAGCTTAAAAAACAATATAAATCAATAAAGGTGGTAGATAATCCAGGATTAACAATGCCAAAGGGCTTTAATTTAGCTTTTTCTAATTCGACCTCAGAATTTATCATTATGTTTGGAGGACATTCAGTAATTCCAAAAAATTATATCTCTCAATCTATTAATAATATTGAAAAAAATAATGCGGATTGCTCAGGAGGGGTTCTTAATACTATTGGAGAAGGTTTTTGGGGGAATATTATAGCATCGACAACATCATCTATTTTTGGAGTTGGAAATGTTTCATTTAGAGTTAAAAATATAAAATCTGGATATGTCAATTCAGTGCCATATGGTTGTTACAAAAGAACTGTTTTTGAAAAATTAGGACTTTTAGATGAGGAATTAATTAGAAATCAAGATGACGAGTTTAATTTTAGAATAATTCAGGATGGAATGAGAATTTGGCAAGATTCATCATTGGTGATAGATTATTATTCACGCTCAAGTTTAAATAAACTTTTCAAACAATATTTCGAATACGGCTTATTCAAGGTTAGGGTAATTCAAAAAAGAAGGCAGATTATTTCCCTAAGACATCTAATACCCAGTCTTTTTTTAATTGCATTATTTGTCCCTAGTTTTTCATTTTACATCTTTATAATATATTTTATTGCTAGTTTATTTTTTTCAATTAAAATAGGGAAAATCAATATCTTGAAATGGATTCCATGCCAAATATCTTTCTTTATAATTCACCTTAGCTATGGAGCTGGTTTTTTATATGGAATTATAAAATTTATATTTCTTTGGAATAAACAATGAATAAGGGTGATTTATTAATAAAAAATGAAAGAGATAAAATTTTTCATCAATTAGTTAAGAATGAAAACTTGTGTATTAAAAATGAAGAAACTCTTGATTTTGGATGCGGGGAAGGCTTCGTATTAAATTTGTTTAATAAATGGGGGTTTAAGTCAAATTTATTAATTGGAGTGGATATATCAAAAAAAAGGATTGATTTAGCAAAATCAAAATTTCCACAACTTAGATTTATTAAAATAAGTAAAAACTTACCCTTTGAGAATAACAAGTTTTCTTTAATTATTATTTCTACTGTTTTTTCATCAATAATTAATGAAAAATATCGTTTATACTGGGCATCAGAATTAGATCGAGTTTTAAAGCCAAACGGTTCAATCCTGTTCTATGATATGAAAATCAATAACCCTTTTAATCGTAAAACTAAAAAAGTAACAATGAGTGAATTAGCTACGCTTTTTAAGGGTTATGAAATAAAAATAAATAGCCTAACCGTTTGGCCTCATCTTGCTAGATTCCTATCAATTATTTCAAGAAGATTTTACCCATTATTAACTAAAATCAAATTATTGCATACGCATTTTGTTGCAGTCTTAATAAAAAAAAATATATAATATGAAAATTCCATTCCATAGACCATTATTTCCTAATGAAACTATAGATAGTATAGAAGAAGTTCTCTCATCAGGCTGGGTAACTACTGGTAAAATCACTCATCTTTTTGAAAATAAGCTTTGTGAGTACTTAGAAGCAAAGTACGTAATTGCGGTCAATTCATGTACATCTGCATTGCACTTAGGCGCAATTATTTCAGGTTTATCAAAAAAGGAAAAGTTTATTGTTCCTACCTATACTTTTGTTTCTAGTGTAGAAATTGGCGAATATATTGGCGCAGAACCTCTACTTGTTGATGTAGATCAAAAAACTATGAATTTAGATTTAAATCAAGTTGAGAATTATCTAAAAAAATATGGTAAAAGAATTAAAACTATTATTCCCGTGCATTTAGCCGGAAACCCTGTCAAAATGAATGAATTAAGAAATCTTTCAAATGCGTATGGCTGCTTTTTACTTGAAGATGGTGCTCATGCCCTGGAAGCCATTGATGATGGTAAAAAAATTGGTAACACGGAAGATGCAGCAACCTTTTCATTCTATGCTAATAAAAATATAACTACTGGAGGAGAAGGAGGCGCCATTGCAACTAATAATACCTCACTAGCAGAAAAATTAAAAAAGCTCTCTCTTCATGGAATGAATAAGGATGGCTGGTCTAGATATTCTAACACAGGAAAATGGTCTTATGATATTGGTTTGCTTGGTTATAAATACAATCTAACAGACATTGCTTCTAAAATTGGGTTAATTCAACTTCAGAACATAAAAAGCTGGCATAATAAAAGAGAAATTATAGCTAAAAAATATGATAAAGGTTTCAGTGCAATTAATGGAATAAAATTACCACCACAGCAAGGAAAGAATTCCATGCACGCTAGACATTTGTATATAATTCAAATCAATAAGAAATATTGGTCTATTGATCGTAACCAGATAATTGTTGAGCTTAACAAAAAAGGAATAGGGACTTCAGTGCATTATTTGCCAATACATATGCATAGTTATTATCAAAAAAAATATGGATTTAAACCAAATGATTATCCACAAAGTAAAGTTCTTTTTGAAGCAGCCATATCTTTACCTATTTACCCAGATTTAAATAATAATGAAATTTTATATATTATTGATTCAATAAAAGAATTATGGAATAAATATTCAATATAATGCTTCATAAACTATTAGCTGTTCTTATTTTATTAGCGATATTTCCTTTGTTATTATTAATAACTTTTTCATTATTAATTATCCAAGGTAAACCCATTTTTTTTTATCATAATAGAGTCGGAAAAAATTATAAAATTTTCTCTTTAATAAAATTCAGAACAATGATTAATAATAATTATGGATCTGAAATAACTGATATAAATGATAAAAGAATAACCAAGGTTGGTAGATTATTAAGGAAATTAAAATTCGATGAACTTCCTCAAATTATAAATATTTTGACAGGTGACCTTAATTTCGTAGGGCCAAGACCGGAGGTAGAAAAATATGTTAATCAATATGATTTTAGTTTTTTAAATAAAATTAAACCAGGATTAACTGATTTTTCTTCAATCCTTTTCTCGCAAGAAGAAATTATACTCTCTAAACTTGGAGGAGTAGGTCATTATCACAAAATTTTATTAATCAAACTAGAGCTAATTAATCATTACATAAATATTAGGAATGCTAGAGTTGACTGTAAAATAATATTATTTACAGTATTGAGTTTGGTAGTTCCAAAATTTGTAAAAAATCAAATAATTAAGGATATTAATAAAGTAAATCCAAGCTTAGTTAAAAAAATTACAGCCTTTGGTTTATAAATAGTTAATTCCTTATATTTATTAAAATATTATATAATTATTGAATTTCAATGAACGGAAATAACAGAAAAACTAGTTTAATCAAATTTTTATCTATTGATGTCATAACAATAACACTATCAATAGGAAACTCCTTTTTTCTTAGATATGAATCCGACCTAACTCTGATTGATAAAAACTTATTATTTAATGTTGTAGTGATATTATTATTTACAAAGATATTATCATTCTATTATTTTGGTTTATATAAAGGCATATGGAGATATACAAGCATTAATGATTTGATTAATATCTTAAAAGCTTCATCTTTAGGTTCATTATTAGGATTATCTTTTTATGCTTTAATTTATGGCTTGTCAGATTTCCCAAAATCCGTATTGTTTATCGACTTTATTTTGTGTAGTGCATTGCTATGTGCATCAAGAGTGGCTGTAAGATTTTATCATTCAAACTATTCAGTTAATAATAAGGAAAAAGATCAGTTTTCTTTTAGATCAAAAAGAAAAAATTTAATAATGATTGGAGCGGGTAATAGTAGTGAAAAAATTATTAGGGAAATAATAGATAATCCTACTATGCATTATAATGTTGTGGGATTGGTTGATGATGATAATAATAAAATTGGTGCTACAATTCATGGAATTCCAATTCTTGGATCTATTGATTCAATATCTAGTATACTGATAGCTTTTGATGAAATCATCATTTGTATTCCAACTGCTACTAATGAACAAATGCGGAGAATAGTAGCAATTTGTAAATCTACAGGTAAGCCATATAGAACAGTTCCAACCTTAACAGAACTAATGGATGGTAAAGTATCTATGAGTACAATACGCGATGTTTCTATGGTAGACTTGCTAGGCAGACAGGAAGTTCAGCTTGACCATTCTTCTATTTCTCAATATATATACGGCAAAAGAGTTCTTGTGACTGGCGCGGGTGGCTCAATTGGATCTGAACTTGTTAGAAATTGTATGTCATTTGACCCTGACCTTTTGATTCTATTTGATCAGAGTGAGCATAATCTATTCAATATAGAAAAAGAATGCGAGCTTAGCGATCACCCAATAGCGTTCCAGTCTATCCTTGGAGATATTCGAGATAAAGCTTTATTGCACAGATTATTTTCTTCTTTCAAGCCTAATGTAGTTTTTCATGCGGCTGCCTATAAACACGTGCCAATGCAAGAAAAACATCCTTGGGAGGCAGTCCTTACAAACATTCAAGGAACTTTAAATTTAATAGATGCAGCTGAAAATTATTCAGTAGATCGATTTGTTTTAGTTTCAACTGATAAAGCTGTAAACCCTTCAAATATAATGGGAGCAACAAAACATATTGCTGAAAAGCTAATACATACTAAATCTTATGAATCAAGTGTTAAATATATGGCGGTAAGATTTGGAAATGTAATTGGAAGTTCAGGAAGTGTAATTCCTACTTTTCAAGAACAAATTAAAAATGGTGGCCCTGTAACAATTACCGATCCAAATATGCAGAGATACTTCATGTCGATTTCAGAGGCTGCCCAGTTAATACTGCAAGCTGGAGCGCTGGGAAGAGGAGGCGAAATTTATGTTTTAGATATGGGTGACCCTGTAAATATTAAAGATATTGCCTATGAGCTCATTCGCCTAAGTGGGTTAGAACCAGAAAAAGACATTTCTATTGAGTATATAGGATCTAGGCCTGGTGAAAAAATGTATGAAGAATTAAAGTCAAAAACTGAAAGTATGGTGGAAACAATCCATGATAAAATTTTAATGTTGAAAAATCAAGAAAGGTATAGTTGGCTTCAAACGCATAAAATTGCATTAGAAATAGTAGAATCATCAAAATCATATAATTTCAATGAAATATTTGATATTCTTTCAAAGTACATTCCATCATTAAAAAATAAAAAACAAGAAAACCTTTCAAATAAAATAAAAACTGATAGTTAAAGCCCCTTAGTGAATAGAAACAGCCAAAATAAAATTATAATATTTTGGACCTTTTTTTTATTTATAAATAGCTTCCTTTTTTCAAATCATCCATTTCTGATAAGCTTTCAATCTGATTTTAGCTATTACAATTCACAACCTTTTTGGCTTAAATCAAATAGGTGGGGAATTAATGATGGTTATATTAGAAATAGGTTTATAATAAGTTATGATAATCAAAAAAATAATTTTATTAAATCAAAAGCTGAATTAGTCCAAATAAATAATAATATTTATATTGCCGAAGGAAACATTTCAGTTTTATTTCAGAAATTTTCAATTGCACTAGGTATGAGTAAAAAAGCATTAGGAGAGATTGATCATGATCTATCTTCAGGCTCTTTAATAATAAGCCCTAATGCAGCTCCATTGCCTAAATTATCAATAGAAAATCATGAACCTATTAGCTTTGAATTTAAATCATTTAGGTTTGATTTTAAGGCAGCAATATCTCATGGTTGGCTCAATAAAGATATTTATTTAACCAGACCTTTTTTTCATGAAAAATGGGGCTATCTAAACATAAAAAAAAATAATTTATCTTTCCATCTAGGATTGATTCATGAAGCAATATGGGGTGGAAAAACTAAAGAATTAGGATCTATGCCTAGTAGCATTTTAGATTTTGCGAGAGTATTTTTTGTTAAAAGCGGAGGTGAAAATTCTATAGCAAATGAGAGTAAAAATTCCCTAGGAAATCATCTTGGGATATGGGACGTAGGTTTTTCTAAAGATAATAAAAATTATTTATTTAAAGCATATCTACAACATCCATTTGAAGATCAAAGTGGTGCAAGATGGATACTAAATTGGAGAGACGGTTTATATGGAATAAAAATTGAAGATAAATTAAAACGATTCTATATTAATAAAATTAACATTGAATTTTTATATACTATGAATCAAAGCGGTTCAATTGAAGTCTCAGATAGTACGTATGGTTGGGATGATTATTATAATCATTATATTTATTTATCCGGATGGACAAACAAAGGAAAAACAATAGGCACCCCTTTTGCAACTCTAGGCTCTAATCAGGCAAGGCCATTTCCTCACATAGAAAACAATAGAATTAAAGCACTTCATATTGGATTTTCTGGAAAAATTAGTTCAAAAATTTCTTTTCGATATTTAGGTAGTTATAGTAAAAATTATGGAACATTTTTTGATAGAAATAGACTAGCTGACTTAAATATTAATTATAAATATTCCTCCGAAATTATTCAATATTCTACCATGTTAGAACTTCAAAAAGATAATTTTATGAAAAACGATAAATTGTCATGCAGTCTTTTGTATGCTTATGATAATGGAGAGCTTTTTCCAAGAAGTTCAGGCATTGAATTTTCTATTAAATATAAAATTAGATAATTAATATTTATAGTTAGTCATAATAATAGCATTAAATTCCATTACTAGTGATGAACAAAAAAACCCCAGATTATATTATTAAACGATGTTTCAAATTAAAGAGCCTAGCTCAAAAAATTATTTAAATAGATGCACCCTTGAGGTGCATTTTTTTTACAAGGAATATACATGGCAGCAATCAAACAAATAGTTGATTTACAAAATATTGACTTGAAACTTCAAGAAATTGCTTCACTTTTAGGTGATCTTCCTCTGAAAGTTGACGCGCTAAAGGATGAAGAAAAATCGCTAATAGAAAGCCTTGAAAATGGAAAAAATCGATTGAAAGAATTAGATTTAGAATTAAATAAATGTGATTCTTCAATTGAAGATATAAAACAAAAAATCGATAAACATAAAGACCAACTTTTTCTTGTAACAACAAATAAGCAATATGATGCATTGCAATTAGAAATTGATCATTTTAAAAATAGCATGGATGAGCTTGAAACTAAATTACTTGAACTTGCTGAAGAGAAAGATTCTTTAGAGCAAAAAACAAAATCTGATGAGGAGAATCTTGATTCACTTAGCACTGACTTAGTTAAAAGAAGAAAAAAGCTTGAAGGTCTCATGGAAGATTCTTCCAACGAAAAAAATAAATTAGAAGAAGAGCGTGAATCTAAGCTAACAGGTATCGCTGCAACTAGACTTTCTGAATATGATAAAATTTATAAAGCTAGAAATGGTCTTGCTGTTGTACCGATAATGGCTTCAGCTTGTGGTGGTTGCGGAGGATTCATTCCTCCTCAAATTGTCTCTGAGTTAAGAGCTGGTAAAGGACCACATACATGTGAAAGCTGTGGCCGATTCCTTTATTTCGATTCAGAATAGTATATACTAATAAATATTTTGTAACTTTTAACTTGAGCCGGTCGGATAGTTGCTCTTGATTAGCAGATTGTAAAATTAAGAGAGGAAAGTCCGAGCACCGCAGGACAGGATACCTCCTAACAGGAGGAGTTGTAAATTACAATATGGACAGTGCAACAGAAAAAATACCGCCTATTTAAGGTAAGGGTGAAAAAGAGGTGTAAGAGACCCCTCATTTTTATTGAAAGTTAAAAATGTGTAAACCCTATCCGGTGCAAGATCAAGTAAACCCTAAAATGTTGTCCGCATTGTTTGAAGGGAGGGTTGATTGCGTGTCTCTTTCAGAAATGATAGAGCTAGATGAATGACTATCTATTACAAAACTCGGCTTATAGACCGGCTCAAATTATAATTTAGGTTAGATTATGTATAAAAGTAAAATTATTGGAATGGGTTTTAATGTTCCAGATAATATCATTTCGAATGACGATCTCTCAAAAATGATGGATACATCAGATGAATGGATTCAATCTAGATCTGGAATAAAAGAACGAAGATGGGCAACAGAGGAAGTAGCAACTTCAGATCTAGCTTTATCTGCCGCAAAAAATGCGATTGAAAATGCAGAAATAAATAATAAACAGATTGATTTAATAATTGTTGGAACTCTTTCTTCGGATTATTTTTTTCCAGGAGTAAGTGCGCAGCTGCAAGAAAAATTAAATTTAAATCTCATCGGAGCTTTTGATATTAAAGCTGCCTGTTCAGCTTTTATTTATAGTTTGTCTATTGCCGATCAATATATTAAAACTGGAGCGGCTAAAACCGTACTTGTTATTGGAGCAGAAACTCAAACTAAATTAATTGAAAAATCTACCGAAGGACGTGATGTTGCAGTCCTTTTTGGAGATGGCGCGGGAGCAGCTATAGTTCAGCGAAGCAGCGATGAAAGCCAGATTTTGTCAACCCATCTTCATTCACAAGGAAAAGATATAAAAAACCTGTGGATGGAAGCGCCTGGAACTAGTATGGGTAGCTGGTTTAAAGAAAATAAATTTGATAAAAGTAAATTTACTCCAAAGATGAATGGAAGAGAGGTATTTAAGAATGCTGTTAGACGATTTCCCGAAGTGATCCATGAAGCTCTTAATCATAACAACTTAGATTTTGATGATATTAAATTAATTATTCCACATCAGGCAAATTATCGTATTAGCAAGGCGGTAGCAAAGAGGATTGGAGTAAGAATGGATAAAGTTTACAGCAATATCCATAAGTATGGGAACACAACAGCTGCATCTATTCCGATCGCTCTTACCGAAGCTGTCATTTCTAAGAAAATTAACAAAGGAGACCTTATTATTTTGGCTGCATTTGGAGCAGGTTACACTTGGGCATCTGCAGCTATTAAATGGTAATTTTTTTTGTATTATGCATAGAAGACAAAAAAAGAAATCCATATTAGAGCTTACTATTAGCCAAGCTAATAATTATTGGCAACAAATTGTGATGATATCTTTGCTAATAATTTCACTCTCTTTTTTATTTCCCGGTGGCAAGACCCTTTTATATTCATATCAATTGAATGATGTTTCAAAAGAGGAAATTGTCGCACCTTTTAACTTTCCTATACTAAAAAATAATGAGGAGCTTCAATCTGACCTTGATGAAGCAATTGCACTTGAGCCTTATCTTTTCGTTCGATCAAATAGTGCTGTAAGTAATCAGATTAAAGAAATAAATACTTTCTTTGATTTAACAAAAAAAATTCAAACTGCAAATCTTAAATTAATTGAATCTAGAAATAATTTATACATAGAACGTTTTTCTAAAAACTTCGATAGATCTAGAACAATTGTTGAAGCAGATAGCGCTTCATTGTATGAGCTTAAAAATAGGATGATAAATACATTTTCTTTCACTGAAGAAGATGATAAATGGAATGAAATTTTATTTGAAAGCAAACTATCTTATACAATTATAGATTTAGAAACATTAAAGAAAAGAATAATTAAAATTTCTAGAAACAGATGGGCAGAAGGAATATATGATATACCTATTTCTAATATTTTAAGTAATCAGGTAGCGATGAATTTATCTGATGGCAAAGCTAATGTTCTTGTAGAGCCATCAGATTATAACGATTTGCAAACTGCATGGACCAAAGCACGCGTTGAGATCACAAATGAATTTTCCGATAATCAATTGATTCAACGAGAAATCGGCTATTCTCTGATCGTAGAATTAATGAAGCCAAATTTAATTTTTGATCGGGAAACCACAGAGCGAAGGCAACGAGCTAGATTGGACAGAGTACCTCGAAACAAAGGGATTATTTTAGAAAATGAAAGGGTTGTTGAAGCTAATAAAAGAATAACGGAAGACGATCTTGAGAAGCTTTTTTCTTTAACTGTGGCTGTTGATGCCAAATCAGCATCGCAAGATACCCTACAAATCGTTCTTGCTTATTTAGGTCGATTAATTGTTGTCGGAATATTGGTCTCTCTTTTATTTGGATTCATTTTTGTTTATAAAAAATCAATTTTTGAAGATCAAAAAATGATTTTATTTCTAAGTATTATTTTTTTGATTGAAGGGATATTGACTTATATACTTACGCAAAAATTTGCACTTTCTGAATATCTAATTCCCATTACTGTTGCTTCAATGATTATAACGATCATGTTTGATGGTTTTGTAGGTTTAATCGCAACATTTTCAATGGCTTTGCTTATTGGAACTCAAATTGGAAATAATGTAGAGTTTATGATTACTTCTGTTTTTATATCAATTATGGGAATTTACACTGTAAGAAATCTACGTCAGCGAAGTCAGCTTTTTACGGCTATCTTTGTTCTAATAATCAGTAGTGCACTAGCCATAGTTGGCCAAGGATTATTTAAAGGGCATGCGTGGCAAGTTATGAGTTATGATATGACTAATTTGCTATTGTTATCTCTTTTATCACCTATACTAACGTATGGTTTGATAGGAATATTGGAAGTCTCTTTTGGTATAACAACAAATCTGACACTAATTGAATTATTAGATTTTCAACAACCCCTATTGAAAAGACTTCAGAAGGAAGCCAATGGAACATTCAATCATTGCGTTGTTGTCGGGAATCTAGCTGAGGCTTGCGCAGATGCTATTGGTGCAAATTCATTATTATGTAGAGTGGGTGCTTACTATCATGATATTGGTAAAATGCTTAGGCCTGAGTATTATATTGAAAATCAATATGGTGGTGAGAATAAACACGATAAGCTCACTCCAGTCATGAGCGCTAAAATAATTAAAAGCCATGTTTCAGATGGATTACTTCTTGCAAAAGAATATAACCTGCCTAGCATAGTAAGCGACTTTATCCCCATGCATCATGGAACTACTCGTGTTGAGTATTTTTATAGAAAAGCAATTGAACAAGAAAAAAATGTTGATGAAGATCAGTTCAGATATCCTGGTCCAAAGCCAAATACAAAAGAGACAGGAATTCTAATGATATGCGAGGCCATTGAAGCAGCTATTCGATCAATCAAGGACCCAGATTTAATTAAAATTGATGATATGATAACTAAAATTATCAATTCTAGAATATCATCCGGACAATTATCAGAATGTCCATTAACTATGGATGAGTTAAATAGAATTAAAGGAAATATGGATGGCAACACTGGACTTTTATCAGTGCTGAAGGGTATTTATCATATTCGCATAGAATACCCGGATGAATTAGAAAGTAATAAAGCAATAAAAAATGATTAATGTTCAGATCGAAACCGATCCAAAGCTAGTAAAGCTTAAAGAGGGTTTCATTTTAAAATTAGTTTCAGAGGTTATGAAATCTGAAAACATAAAAAATGCTGAAATTCTATTAATTTTTACTACAGATAATATTTTATTGGAGTTGAAAAAAAAATATTTTAATCAAGATCACTATACAGATGTAATAGCATTTAGATTAAATGATTACAACGAGGATGAGGTAGAAGGTGAGGTATATATTAGTGTTCCTCAAGTTAAAAAGAATGCGAAGCAATACAGCCAAGCATTCGATAAAGAACTTTCAAGAATCATAATACATGGAAGCTTACATTTGTTGAATTATGAAGATAAAACCCCTCAACAAAAAATTAAGATGACAGAAAAAGAAGATTATTATTTAAATAAAATAAATTGGGAAAATAGAACATGACTCAAGTTGGAAAAAAATTTGAAACCCTAATTGAAATAGTAGCCAAACTTAGATCTCCAGGTGGATGTCCTTGGGACATTGAGCAAACAAGCGAATCTTTGATACCTTATTTTATGGAAGAAGTCTACGAAACCATTGAAGCAATTGATAATAAAGATTGGGATGCAGTTAAAGAAGAGTTAGGCGATGTAATGTTGCATTTGATATTTCAATCATTAATCGCAAAAGAAAATAATGCGTTTGATTTAGAAAGCTCAATTGATCACTTAAGCAAAAAACTTATTGATAGGCATCCGCATGTTTTTGGCGATCAAAAAGCTGATGGCGCATTTCATGCAAAACAAAACTGGGAAGCGGCAAAGCATAAAGAAAAGAAGAGAAGCTCAAGGATTGATGGGGTCCCTAAAACATTACCTTCAATAATTCAATCACAGCGAATCCAGCAAAAAGCAAGTTTTGCAGGATTCGACTGGAAAAATTCCAATGATGTATGGAAAAAAATCAATGAAGAGATTGAAGAATTAAAAATTGCTGAAAATAATGGAGACAAAGAGGAAATAGAAAATGAATTAGGTGATCTCATTTTTTCTGTGATTAATCTTGCTCGTTTTTTAGATGTTTCTGCCGAAAATGCTCTACGCTTAACTAATAAAAAATTTAAAAGACGTTTTATTTTCATTGAAAATGAATTAGAAAAGACTGGTAAAAAATTTGAAAATTCTAGTTTAGTTGAATTAGATTTAATTTGGAATCAAGCAAAGGACCAAGGATGACCAGATTAAATTATTTATTTTTTTTATTTTTTTCCACTTCTATATGCCAGGTAGATAATCTTGATTGGCCAAACTTAAATCGCTATGCAAATGATAATAAACGTGTAAAAAAGATGCGAAAAAATGGCACACGAGTTATTTTTATGGGAAATTCAATTACGGAAGGATGGGATTGGCACTACCCAGAATATTTTAAGGAAAAAGGTTATATAAATAGAGGGATCAGCGGTCAAACTACGCCCCAAATGTTAATTCGATTTAGACCTGATGTGATAGACTTGAATCCAGATGTAGTAGTGATCTTAGCTGGAATAAATGATATTGCTGAAAATACAGGACCAACTAGTGTAAAAAAAATTACTGATAATATTATATCTATGTCTGAACTTGCTTTATCAAACAATATAAAAGTTGTGATATCTTCCATTTTGCCAGCAAGCGATTTTCCTTGGCGGCCAAAAATCCAACCCCCTTATAAAATTTTAAAGGTTAATAGTATTCTACAAAACTATGCTATTAAAAATAATCTAACCTATTTGGATTATTTTTCGGAAATGTTTGATGGAAAAGATGGACTTATTACCGATTATGGATTAGATACTGTGCATCCAAATAAGGCCGGTTATATTGTTATGTCGCAACTTTTAGAAGAAGCTATTGAAGAGGCACTATCGGATGAAAAAGTTAATGAAATAGATAAATACAGATCAGCAACATGGAAAAGCCCAAATAGAGAAAAATTACATTATCGCTACCGCAAACCAGCAAATCATAATTCAAAAAAGAAGTACCCATTGCTTGTGTTTTTGCATGGCTCTGGAGGAAGAGGAAGCGATAATCAGCAGCAATTATTGGATGCAAATAGTATCGGAGCTCTAAATAATCAGCAGGTTTTTTCAAAATATGAATCTTTTGTTTTCATTCCGCAAGTTGTGAATGAAGAGAGATGGGTCTCAGTTCCATGGGATATAAAAGAATATGAATTAGCTCCTATTTCATCATCTATGAGCATGACACTTCAAGCATTGGATAAGTTTATTAAAAAGAATAGATCAATAGATAGAAATAGAATTTATATAATGGGCCTTTCAATGGGCGGCTGGGGGGTATGGGATGCTATTTCTAGGCGACCTGAATTTTTTGCAGCTGCTGTACCAATTTGTGGATCAGGCGACCCTGTTCAATCAAGCAAATTAACCAATATTCCAATTTGGGTCTGGCATGGTGAAAGAGATGATGTTATCAGCGTTTCAGGTTCTCAAAAAATGGTTCGAGCAATAGATGGCGCTGGTGGAAATATTAGATATAATGAAATAAAAGGAAGAGGTCACGATTCTTGGTTAGATGTATGGAATTCGCAAGATCTTTGGAAGTGGCTATATGAACAAAGGAAATAATATGGAAAAAGTTTTAGTTACCGGTGGGTCAGGCTTTATAGCATTACATTGTATTGCTGAGCTATTGAAAGATGGTTATAATGTTCGCACTTCTGTGAGGTCATTAGATAGGAAAGATGAAATTAAAAAAGCAGTTTCAAGCCTAACAAATAATGATCAAACCCTTGAATTTTGTGAACTTGACCTAATGCATGACAAGGGATGGGATGAGGCAGTAAAAGGATGTGATTATGTTCTGCATGTAGCCTCCCCTGTAATTGAAAAAAATATGAACGATGAAGATTCTTTTATTGAGCCAGCTCGCCAAGGTCTTTTGAGAGCTTTAGAGCCATCGATAAAATATAAAATAAAGCGATTTATAATGACATCATCAATTGCAGCAATAACCCAAGGTCACACAGATCATGAAATCGATGAAAAATCTTGGTCTATTATTCAAAGCGATACGCTGCCCTATATCAAAAGTAAAACCTTTGCAGAAAAAGCAATGTGGGACCATATAGAAACTATTGATAAAGATAAAAAGATAGAAGTATGCACAATTAATCCATCCTTTGTTTTTGGGCCATCCTTATCCAATGATATGGGTGCAAGCAATCTATTAATAAGGGCTCTAATAATTGGCAAGCTCCCAGCAGTTGCTAAAATTCAATTCAACGTAGTAAACGTAGTTGATGTCGCAAAAGCGCATGTTTTAGCATTAAAGTCAAAAAACGCCCCAGGCCAAAGATTCATAGTGTCTGAAAAACCGCTTTGGCTAGCAGAGATCGGAAGAATATTAAAGGATAATGGCTTTAAAAAGGCGCCAACTAGAATTGTTCCAAACTTTTTGTTAGGGTTTTTGGCATTTTTTTTAAATGATATTGCATTGTTTAAAGATCGATTAGGAAAAAGTCAGGTTACAAA
>CERX01025908.1_pt1 | contig 33589 bp, 38 predicted proteins | sample 350251 | NCBI WGS metagenome assembly CERX01 (sample SAMEA2621044, study PRJEB7988) | marine metagenome | biome: marine biome (ENVO:00000447); feature: deep chlorophyll maximum layer (ENVO:xxxxxxxx); material: "saline water (ENVO:00002010), including plankton (ENVO:xxxxxxxx)" | depth 50 m
CAGAGGAACCAAAAGCGGAAGCAGAGGAACCTAAAAAAGAATAATCAATTATATTATGCTCATTTTTCAAATAGGAGGAAATAATGGCAGATAAAAAAGAAGATATATTAGAATCAATAAAAAAATTATCAGTAATGGAACTATCTGAACTTGTTAAAAGTTTAGAAGATGAATTTGGAGTAACAGCTGTTGCTGCTGCACCTGCTGCTGCTGCACCTGCTGGTGGAGATGCTGGTGGAGATGCTGCAGACGCTGCTGATGCTACAGTAAATGTAGTACTAAAAGATGTTGGTGCTAATAAAATTAACGTTATTAAAGCTGTAAGAAAGATTACTTCTTTAGGACTAAAAGAAGCTAAAGATTTAGTGGAATCAGCTCCAAAACCTGTACTTGAAGGCGCAAGTTCAGATGATGGAAATGCTGCTAAAGAAGAATTAGAATCAGCTGGCGCTACAGTAGAGTTAAGCTAAAATTTTATTTATTATTCAACAAAACACATAATTTTATTTATGTGTTTTGTTGAATAATATTTTCGCATAAACTTGCACAATCTATTAAATCAGGTATAGACACTGTTTCATTAATAGTATGCATTCCTTTTACTCCCATACCAATAACTACAGACTCTATTGAATTTTTCAAAAATATATTGCCATCAGTTCCGCCGCCAGATCCTTTTAATGTAGGAGATAATCCAAGATTATCTAGAGACTGGACCACTATTTTTAATGCTGAATTTTCGTTATCCAAAGAATATTTTTCAAATAATATCTCTGATTTTAAATTTATTTTTGATTCTTCAAACTCATTTTGAGTTTCTTCTACAGCTATGGATAATGTTTGATTTAAATTATCCATGGTTTCAATACTACTTGTTCTAAACTCTCCTTCTATATATAAGTTTGCAGGAACAGCATTCCTTACAGATCCGCCTTCAATTTTACCAATATTGAATGTGGTTTCATCATCAAGTCTTCCTTGAGGTAACTTGTTAATTAATGTTGTTGCAATTTTAATAGCAGAAATACCTTTTTCAGGTTCAACCCCAGCATGAGCTGCTCTTCCTGTAATTTCAATATCAAAACTTACATATGTGGGACTAGAATTCGTTATTATACTAGGTGGTCCTTCTCCATCAAATATTATTGCTTTTTCACCTAATATTTGTGAAAAATCAAGGTGACGTGCACCAAGTAGAGCCACTTCTTCTTCACGAGTAAAGATTAATGTTAAATTTTTTAATTCATGATTACTTTCATGAAGAGAATCTAATGCCTCTAATATACCAGTTAAGCCAGCTTTGCAATCCCCGCCAAGTATTGTGTCTTCTTTGGAGTATATAGTATCTTTATCGACTACTGGAATTATACCTCGACCAGGTTCTACAGTATCCATATGAGCAGATAATATTATATTGTTATTGGAGCTTTCATTTGTTGTAGCAATTAAATTACCATAATTATCTATATTAATTTGAAACTGCATTGCAGAAAGCTTTTCTTCGATAAAATCCCTAACTTTATCTTCTTCTCCTGAAGGACTATCTATACTTACTAAATCACAGAATGTTTTTGTTAATCTTTCTCTATTAATCATTTTGTTACCTTTTGATATATAATGGCTTTTTAATAGTACTTATATTATAGATTAACAAAGTATTTGAAATATGAACATATATATTTACGGAACAGGTGCTGTTGGAGCATTTGTTGGTTCATTGTTGTTTGAAAAAAATTGTAATGTTTTATTTCTTTCTAGAGGGAAAACATTTTCGGAAATCAAATCTAATGGACTTGAATTAAAAACCAGTAAGCTTACTCATACTAAGATTTACCCTGAAATTTATGATACTAATTTTAGTAAACAACAAAAAGATTTTCCATTTGAAGCAGATTTGGTTATTTATTGTGTGAAGAGCTATCATAATAAAGAATCGATTGATTATTTATCTGAATTATTTAAAAGAAATGCTCCATTTATACTAACTTTACAAAATGGTTTTAGAGCAACAGAACAACTATATGATTTTTTTGGTGAAAAAATACTTACTGGGGCAGCTTATATTGATGCGATATTAAGTGAAAAAGGAAAAGTGTTTGAAACAGGCGGAGATCCCAAAATAGTACTAGGTTCTATGTTTAATAATGAATTAGATATATTGACTGAAATATTTGATTTGATGAATTCTGAAGAACTTGCTATTGAATTAAATAAAGATATCAAATCAGTTATATGGAGAAAACTAATGTATATATCTTCACTCAGTGGAATTATGTGTCTTTACAGGCAACCACTAGAAAATATTTTAACTGATAAAACTAGCCAACATTTGTTAAAAGAAGTGATAAACGAAACTTATAATACATCAATAAAAAACAATGCTAATATACACGAATCTGAAATACAAAAAGTATTTGATGAACTATATTATAATCAACCCAACTCAATATCTTCTATGTACGAAGACATGAAGAAGGGGAATTTGATTGAAGTAGATGCTATACAGAAATATGTTTCTGATGTAGCTAGTATAAATAATTTGCAAGTTCCATTTACGGATCTAATAAGTACAGTTCTATCTAAATATATCGAATTTATTGAAAAATAGTCTAGGCGCCAAATCTAACATCTGCATTTGGGTCAGAATATGTTACCCCTTTGCTTTCCCAAAATATTTTTGAAATTTCATCAACAGCTTCTACAAGTTGTTTAGCAGATTCAGAACTTACATTTTGTTTGTTTGCCCCGGCTAATTTATTTGCATTCCAAAATAAGTCGTGTAAATTTGGGTATTTTTCTAGATGTTCTGGTTTGAAATAATCAGACCATAAAATGTTTAATTCATTTTTCACTTCTTGCGCATGATCTTCCTTAACTCTAATAAATCTCGCTACAGTATTTGGTTGTTCTACTTTTGAAACTCCTCCGCTGAGGTCTATATCTTCCATTTTCATAACCATTTTCAACACTGTTTGAGCTGCAATTTTGGCAGCTATAGGATCATATATTCCACAAGGAATATCACAATGTGCATATATATTTGTTGGTGAAAATATTGATTTTATATTTTTAACTAAATTCATTTGAAATCTCCATTTTTAATATCTCAATTTCAATATATTATATATTATTATGTTTAAAATTATGCCAATGAAAATTAACCAAAAAAGTATGGAACCTATACTCTTTGATGGTGATTATGTATTAGTTACCCAGAAAAAAAAGTATAATAGAGGAGATATTGTAGTATTTAGAGATAAGTTTGATAGTAAATACAAGATTAAATATATCTTTGCTGAATTTAATGATTGGGTAGATACAAGTTCAGTACCACCTAAAATATGGATAGATAACAATAACAAAAATTATTTAAATAAACTAACAAAACTAGAACATAATACATTTTATGTACTAGGATATAATGAGCAAATGAGCAAAGATAGTAGACATTTTGGACCAATAGCTTATGATCAGATTATTGGTAAATTAATTTTCAGATATTACCCATTTAATTCGATTAGGTTTTTTTAATGCAAGAACAAAAAGTATATGAGCCAGTGATTGGATTAGAAGTGCATGTACAACTTAATACCAATAGTAAAATGTTTTGTAAATGTAAAATTGCCCCCTTTGATAGTGCTCCAAACACTTATGTATGTAATATTTGTATGGGTTACCCAGGTACCTTACCATTAATAAACAATAAAGCTATTGAAATGGTTGCCAAATCAGGATTAGCATTGAACGGCAAAATAAATCAAATGACAAGATTTGATAGAAAAAACTATCATTATCCAGATTTAATGAAAGGATATCAAATTTCACAATTTAAATATCCTATCGTAGTTGGAGGCGAAGTATCTATAAATACGGATCAAGAAAAGACCATAACCTTGAATCGAATACATCTTGAAGAAGATACAGCTAAATTAACACATGTAAGAGAAAAGTCATTAATTGATATTAACAGATCGGGTACCCCTTTAATGGAAGTAGTTAGCGAACCCGAAATATCTAATGCAGATGAAGCAAGAAAATATCTACAAGAATTACATTCAATATTTACAGAAATTGGAGTGACTAAAGGTAATCTTGAACAAGGACATTTCAGATGTGATGCAAATATTAGCCTTAGACCAAAAGGCTCTAAAACATTGGGAGAAAAAGTAGAAATTAAAAATATGAATAGTTTTAGATCTGTATTCAGAGCAATTAATTTCGAAATTGAACGACAGGCAATTGAGTTGAATTCTGATAATAAAATCATACAAGAAACGAGAGGATGGAATGAGGCGAAAGGAGTAACTGTGTCACAAAGATCAAAAGAATCTGCACATGATTATAGATATTTCCCAGACCCAGATTTACCAAATATTTACATAAATGACAATTTGTTAGCTGATTTGAAATCAACTATCCCCGAATTAAAAAAAGATAGAGTTAAATATTTAACAGATGAATATTCTTTGAATGAACAAGTTATTCAACTTTTAGCATCAGATAATTTTCTTTATGAATATTTTAAGGCTTTATATACATTAAACCAAAATCAAAAAAATAATTTTTCTGATCAAGAATTGGCTAACTGGATTACTGAAGAAATTTTAAAAATATTAGATTCAAATAATATAAAAACTGATGAAATACAGAATTCATTTAAATATGAATATGTTTTGGAATTGATAGAACTAACTAATTCTAAAACTATAAATAGAAATTCTGCTAGAGAAATACTTGCCTCTTTAATTAAAACTAACAAATCTCCAAAAGATTTGATTGATGATTTGGGATTGGCAAAAATTTCTGATTCTGGAGAGTTAAATGAATTATGTTTGCAAGCAATAAATAATAACCCTGACGCTGTAAATGATTATAATTCAGGTAAAGAAACTGCAGTTAAGTTTCTAATAGGGCAGGTTATGAAACTTAGCAAAGGGAAAGCTGACCCTAATGAAGCTGAATTAAATATATTAAATATACTAAAAAATGAATAATATCCCTAGCACCATAAATATTTCGACAATTGGGGGTGGAACAGGATCTTCTGTGATTTTGAGAGGATTAAAAGATTATACTGAAAACCTTTCAGCAATAATTACTGTTGCAGACGATGGTGGTAGCTCAGGTATATTAAGAAAAGAATTAGGTATTATTCCACCTGGCGATTTTAGAAATTGCGTAGCTGCTCTTAGTGATTCAGAAAGTTTATTAAAAGAAATATTTGATTACAGATTTGAAAAAGGTGAAGGTTTAAAAGGACATAGTTTAGGTAATTTGTTAATTACTGCAATGTCTGATATTACAGGCAGTTTTGAGGGTGGCTTAAATTTGTCTGCTAAAATATTAGGTGCTAAAGGCAAAGTTCTTCCTGCTTCACTAGATAATATAACTTTGGAAGCTACATTAGATGATGGAACAAAAGTATTGGGAGAATCATTGATTCCACTTAAAAACGGTAAAATTAACGAAATTAATTTAATTCCTTCAAATTCAAAAGGCTCTGAAAGTGCAAAAAATTCTTTATCTAATGCTGATGTAATAATTGTTGGTCCTGGAAGCTTATATACAAGTATAATTCCCCCGTTATTGGTAAAAGATATAGGAAAAATTGTAAAATCTTCTAAAGCATTGAAAATATATGTATGTAATATCGCTACCCAGAGAGGAGAAACAGATTTATATAGTGTTAATGATCATATCGAAGCGATACAAAAACATACATATGCTAACATTTTTGATTTTATTATTGTAGATAAAAATTTTGATCTTCCTATTACCTCTCATGATGAACAACGAGTTAAACTAAGCAAAAATGATTTAGATAATCCTAAAATTATGAAATTTGATGTCAAATCTGAAAAACATTCAATGAGACATGACTCAAAAAAGTTGTCTAATTCTATAATAACGTTATACAATCAATGGGTTAAAAATAAATAAAAGGATATTTTTTGAATACTGTATTTTTAGTTCTGCAATTAATTTCTGCAATTTTTTTGATTTTTATAATTCTTATACAAGTACGCGGACAAAGTGTTAATATATTTGGCGGTGGGGGAGATAGTTATAGAACACGTAGAGGATTTGAAAAAGTATTATTTCAGTTAACAATTATTGTTTCGATCTTATTTGTTTCATTAGGATTAATCAACGCGGCTCTTTCTTAACTGATTTACAAAGATCTCCATTTAGTTTCATCTTCTGAATCATATATAGTTATCCCCATTGAATCTAATTCATCTCGTATCTCATCTGCTTTAGTATAATTTTTGTTTTTTCTGAATTCGTTACGATCTTTAATAAGTTTTTCAATTTTTTTAGTATCAATTTCTTGCTTTGGTTTGATATTTTCTGATTTGATATCAATTCCTAGTGTACTTAATAATTCTAATAAATTATTTTGACTTTTATTAATATTAATATTTTGATTATAAGATTGATTTATAGATTTGCTAAGCTCAAATATTGATCCCAAAGCTAAAGATGTATTTAAATCTGCATTCATAGATTTGTGAAATTTATCAACAAATTGCTTTGAATTTAGCTCATTCACACTATCTGAAGATTTTAGTTGTATCGTTTGTTTAAGCCTTTGAATTGCTTTTTCATTAGCATTTAAGATTGATTCATCGTACTCTAGTGGATTTTTGTAGTTGCCACTTATAAAAAACATTCGTATAGCTGCAGGGGAGTATTTTTTCAGTAAATCATTAATTGAAATGATATTTCCTAATGATTTACTCATTTTCTCTGATTTAAGGTTTATTAATCCATTGTGCATCCATATTGTAGAAAAAGGAACATTTTCTGAAAACGCTTCTGATTGCGCAATTTCGTTTTCGTGATGAGGAAAAATCAAATCTCTTCCACCACCATGTATGTCTAAATTTTGTCCTAAATATTTCATTGACATTGCTGAGCATTCTATATGCCATCCAGGTCTTCCTATTCCCCATGGACTTTCCCAACCAGGTTCGTCGCTAATTTGTTTTTTCCATAATGCAAAATCCATAGGATGTTCTTTGTTTTCATTTATATCTATTCTTGCTCCAGCTAGCATTTCTTCGATGTTTCTTTTACTTAGTTTGCCATATGTTTCAAACTTATTAACTCTAAAGTAACAATCTCCATTTATTTCATATGCCATGTCTTTTGATATAAGAACATTTATCATATTTATCATTTCTTTTATTTCTTCCGTTGCTTTTGGTGCATGATCAGCAGCTAATACATTAAGCTTACTTAATGAATTAACATGTTGGGTAATATACTTATTTGATATTTTGTCTATTGTTGTGTTATTTTCTTTAGCTGCAATAATTAGTTTGTCATCAATATCGGTAAAATTTTGTACAAAATTCATTTTGTAATTTTGAGATATTAAATACCTTCTTAGTGTGTCGAAAATCACAGCGGACATAGCATGACCTATATGTGATTCAGAATAAGGAGTGATACCGCATACATATATTTTTAACACTTTAGAAATATCTAATTCTAAAAGTTTTTGTTTATTATCAAGAGTGTCTTGTATTTTCATTTCAATTTCTTTTTATTAAGCTAGCTATGGCTAAGGCTGAAATCCCTAGATTATCACCTGTGTATCCTAACCCATCTGTGGATTTTCCTTTTATATTTATTTGACTAGAATTTATTCCTAAAATTAAGGATATTGTATTTTTCATTTCTTGTGAATGATTTTTTATGTGAAAATTTTCGGATATTACAGTTGAATCTATATTATTTATATCCCATTTTTGTTGTTTAAGTACTATATTTATTTGTTTTAACATTTCAACACTAGAGTTGATTACATTATCTTTATTGAAAAAATGCCCAATATCCCCAAGTCCTGCAGCTCCAAGAAGAGAATCTATAATTGCATGTATTAGTACATCTCCATCACTATCTCCTTCTAGGCTATGACTTTTATCTATTACTACTCCACCTATAGTTAAATTTCCATTATTAACTAATTTGTGTGCATCAAATCCTATTCCAAAATTGTTTTTCATATTAATTTATAATTTTATTTATTATTTCAAGATCTTTATCAATAGTTATTTTTATATTATATTTTTCACCCATAAAGGTATACGGAGTTATGTTGTTAGCAAGTAATAATTCTGGTAAGTCATTATAATTGGATTTTGAATTTAAGATTTCTGAATTATTTAAAATTTTGTTTAGTAACTTTGTATTATACGATTGAGGTGTTTGTGACCCCATAATTTCAACTCTGTTAAGTCTCTTACTTATTTTATTTTCATCACCTATATACATAGAATCTGACTGATTAATTACAGGTATTCCGCTTTTATATTTTTTTGCATATTTTATACTTTCTGTTATTAATCTTTCATTTATAAGTGGCCTTGCAGCATCATGTACTAATGTTATTTCGTTTTTTATAGAATCTGAAAAGCCATTAAAAACTGAAATCAATCGACTTTCTCCACCCAGGATCAAATTGTTTATCTTATTATAATTTTCTTTTACACTTTCAATTAAATATTTGTTTTTATCAGAACACACAATTGTTATATTTGTGATGTGCTTATTGTTTTGAAATTGTTTTAATGAATACTCAAAAATCATTTTATTATTAATAAGCATAGTTGTTTTATCATTTACGCTTATTCTTTCAGATTTTCCACCGGCTAATAATATAGCTGTAGTTTTCATATTTTCCTTTATTTAACTTTTGCTTATATTATAATGTTATGAAATAACTTTTTAGAGGTATAATTTTGATTAATTATTGGATGTTTACAATTTCAAAAGAAAACTTTGATATATTTAATAATCAAAAAGAAAAACAAATTGAATTTGGAAAAAAATATCAACGAAGAGCAAAAAGAATTGAATTAGAAGATAGGGTAGTTATTTATATTAAAGATATTAGTAAATGGATCATGACAGCAACAGTTTCTTCAAAAGTTAAAAATATAATTAAATCTAATTGGAAAGATGAGTCCATGGATTATAAATATAAAGTTGATTTAAATATAAATAGAAAATTGAATGAAGACTCTGGTATCGATGCTTCTTTTATAGCACCTAGCTTAGAATACTTAAAAAGATGGTTACCTGAGCATTGGAAATTAGGGTTTTCAGATAGTATGCATATACTCTCTGCTAGAGATTTTAATTTGATTGAATCCGAAATTAATAGAATTAATTAAAATCATTGATTTCTAACCATTTTGATCCATTTTTCAGCATATTGAAAGTATTGTAAAATATTTCTTTTTGAATTTTATTTGTTTCAATTTGTTTTATTTCTGAAATTTTGTCAATTATTAATTTACAATCTTTAGGTTCTGTCCATTTTTCTCTATTTTTTTTAAAAGGTTGTGGAGCAGAATCTGTTTCAACTATTATTTTATTTAGAGGGATTACTTTGAGTACTTCTTCTAAATCAGGTTTTCTCAATAATGGTTTGCCAAAAGATATGTGAAATCCAATATCAATAATTTCTTTTGCCATTTCTAGATTTGATTGAAAGTAATGCATTGCTCCACCTATTTCAAATGCTCTTTCTTCTTTTAAAATTTTTAATACTTCTTTTATTGCATGTCTAGAATGAAAAATAATTGGTTTATTTAATTCTCGTGCTATTCCAATCTGTTTTCTGAAAGCTGAGTATTGAATCATCCTATCAGGAGACGATTCTTGGAAATCTAATCCGATTTCACTAATTACAATCAACTTTTTATTATTAGTTACTAATTCGTATATTTTGCTTATGTCTTTTGCATTTATTTCTCTTGTTAAATTTTGTGGGTGCAAGCCAATTCCACCAAAGATATTCTTGTGTTTTTTAGACAGTAAATTTATCCTTGTGGCGCTATTTAAATCAACAGAAGAATCAATGACTGATTTTACTTCATTATCACAAGACCTGCTTAACACTTCTGATAATTCTTCGTCTTGGTAACTATATATATGTGTGTGCGAATCAATAATAGGAAATTGTTTCATAGTTATGTTTTAAACAAGTTGTTATAAATTGTATTCCAACTTAGTAGTGCACATTTAATTCTAATTTGATTAGTTTTTATATCAAACAAAGGGTCAGCGAGTAGTAATTTTGGATTTATGGAATTATTGTTATCATTTTTAAAATAAGATATAAATTCGTTACATAATGCTTCAATTTCGTTTATTTGCTCATCTAAAATTATTTCAGATAATATTGAGGAGCTTGATTTGTGGACAGCACATCCTTCTACTTCAAGATATATAGAAGAAATTTTGTTTTTATGTACATTCATATTAAAGATGACTTCATCACCACAAAAAGGATTGAGACCTTTAATGATTTTGTCAGGATTAGAGATTGGTTTACTGAACCCAGGATTAGCTGATCTATTTAATATTTCTTTTTTATATACAAAACCTAAGTCTTTTTGATCAGACATTATTAAAGTACGATATTGAATTATTAATTTGATTTATAAATTCATCTATTTCTTGTTTAGTGTTATATATGTAAAAGCTTGCGCGAGCCGAAGAGTGGCTACCAAGTTTTTTTATTAAAGGCATGGCACAATGATGCCCTGTTCTTATAGCAATTCCCTTAGTATCTAAAAATGTTCCTAAATCATGTGGGTGTACATCTGGGACGTTGAAAGAAATCAGCCCAGCACGCTCATCTATATTTTCAGGTCCCAATATATCTATTCCTTCAACATTTCTAATTTCATTGTACATATATTCAGTTATATCTTTTTCGTGTTCTCTAATTTCCTCCATTGAGATATCTTGCAAATAATCTATTGCAGATTTGAGTCCAACAGCTCCAGCTATGTTTGGAGTTCCTGCTTCAAATTTCCAAGGAACTTCGTTCCATGAAGATTCTTCATAAGTTACTTCCAAAATCATATCCCCACCTTTTTGGTAGGCTGGCATTTCTTCTAGCAATTTTTTGTTACCATAAAGAACTCCAATACCTGTAGGTCCTAACATTTTATGACCAGAAAAAGCCAAGAAGTCACATTCTAAATCTTGTACATCAATTGGCATGTGAGGGGCACTTTGTGCAGCATCAATTAGAGTTACAGCTCCAACAGCTTTTGCTCTAGAGATTATCTTTTTGATATCATTAATAGTACCTATTCCATTAGAAACATGCGTTACCGAAACTAATTTAGTATTAGAATTTATAATTTGATCTAGGTCTTTAAAATTTAATGTACCATCTTTGTTGATTGGTATATATTTTAACTTTGATTTTGTTTCTTTTATTAATTCTTGCCAAGGAACTATGTTACTGTGATGCTCTAGTTCTGTGATAACAACCTCGCTAGACTCATTTAAATTTGATCTTCCCCAAGTCTCTGCTACTAAATTAATAGATTCGGTTGTTCCTCTAGTAAATATTATTGAATCGCTATCAGGAGAATTAATAAATTCTGCAACTTTATCTTTTGATTGATCATACAGATATGTTGATTCCATACTTAGTGTATGAACTCCTCTGTGAATATTAGAGTTAGTATTGTTATAGAAATCAGTAATAGTACTTATTACTTGCCTTGGTTTTTGAGTTGTTGCTGCATTGTCAAAATAAATTAATTTGTTTTGATTTATTTCTCGTTCTAATATAGGAAAATCTTTAGCAATATTTTCGGAATTTATCATTAGCTTACCTATGTAAAATATATTTTGATTGTATATACATTATTTTATAAAATATTTAAGAAATTATGTAGTAATAGATCTATTTTATCAGAATTGAATATATTATTTTATTCTGTTGAAATAGTCTTCTGTTCATTATTTATGGCTGATTCAATAGTATGAGAGGAAAGGATGGCACATTTAACTCTAGCTGGGTAGGATGATATTCCTGATAGAAGACTAAGATCGTCTAACTCATTCAAATCTTCATTTAAGTTTTGAGTTGTGACCATTTTTTTGAATTTTGAAGTAATTCTCATTGCTTCATCGATATTTTTGTTAATTAATGTTTCAGTAAACATAGATGCAGATCCTTTTGAAATAGCACACCCAATCCCAGTAAATTGAATATTAATTATTTTATTGTTGTTTATATCAATATAGAATTCTACTTCATCACCGCAAAGAGGATTATGACCTTTAGCATAATTTGTACTTTTAGAAGGTTTCCCAAAGTTTCTTGGTCTTCTGTTATGGTCGATAATTAATTCTTGATATATTTCGTCTAAATCACTCATCGTATTAAAAATCAAATTTATATGAAGGAAGTTTATCTATGTAATTTTCAAGAAGAAAGTTAAATAACACATCGTTTTCTACTTTGTCTATTATTTCCATTGCAAACCCAGAAATTAACATTTTGCTTGCTATTTCAAGAGATAATCCTCTGCTTCTCATGTAATAAACAGTTTCTTCATCAATATTTCCGGCTGTTGCTCCATGGCCTGCAAGTATGTCGTCCACAAAAATATATAAACTAGGTTTACTATCAATTTCAGCCTTTGGAGATAATACTAAATTTTTATCAGATTGAAGAGAGTCAGTTTTTATTGCTCCTTCTCTAACAAGAACTGTTCCACCAAATATTGCATGTGATTCATCATTTAGTATACCTTTATAATTTATCCTACTGGTACAATGAGGAGCAACATGATCAATATTGATATAGTTGTCTAGATGTTGTTTTTTAGAAGTAAAATATAATCCATTAAGCTCAGAATATGAGTTTTCAGATGCGGTTATTACTTTTATGTCATACCTTGATAATTTTGTTCCTTTTGAAAAAGCATTTGATTGTAAGTTTGATTCTTCTAACAATTTGATTCGTGTAGTGTTTATATGAATAGATTCATCAGTATCTTCTAATACCCTATAATGTACAAGCTTTGCTTTCTTATTAAGTATAATTTCTAATACACTGTTTGATGCATATAGACTTCCATTCTCTCCTGTATGATTTTCAATGATTTCTACATTTGATTCATCATCAATATTTACAAATATCTTGGGAGAATTGAGGATGTACTTATCACTATTATTAGTATTGATGATATTGATAATCAAATTAGATTTGGAGTCTTTATTGTTAATATCAATAAGAATAGGGTCTTTGCAAATAGCAGAATTTAGTTGAGCTAATTCTTCATTTACACCTTCCATTGTGGAATCAAATTTTGAAATGTCTTGTTCAGTAAGATTACCAGACAACAGGTTTTTTACTTCTATATTAGAATCGATTATGTTCGAATCAATTAATTTTCCATTAACGATATTTAATATACTAAATCCATCAATATTCAAGTGAGATATGTTTTTATTTGGGGTATTATCAACGGAACTATAATCTGTGTATTCAAGTTCCGTCATACGTCTTAAATTAGAGTATTTCCATTCTTCGTTACCTTTTCTATGAGTAGGTAGGCCGTTTGTCTGAATAGAATTCATGTTAAACTCTCTTAAATTAGAGGCAACAGATTGCTCGCTAGTTAAACTAGAATAAATAGTATTTATATAATTAAGAAAAGCTTTGTTAGAGTCCATAATAGTTTACTTTTTTGATAACCAATCATAACCTTTTTGTTCTAATTCCAAAGCGAGACTTTTGTCTCCAGAGGTAACTATATTTCCGTCCATCATTACATGAACAAAATCAGGTTTAACGTAGTTAAGAATTCTTTGATAATGAGTTACCAGAAGAACTGAATTTTTATTGTTAGCAAATGAATCAATTCCTTTAGAAACTACTTTTAGAGCATCTATGTCCAAACCGGAATCAGTTTCATCTAAAATAGCAAGACTAGGATTGAGTAAAGATAATTGAAGAATTTCATTTCTTTTCTTTTCTCCACCTGAAAACCCTTCATTGACATTTCTTTTTATAAATTCTTGAGAAATACCAACTTTATCCGCATACTTATTAAGTAAATTATCAAATTCTCGAGTAGATAATGGGTCTTCTCCGTTATATTCTCGTTTTGCGTCAAGTGAAGATTTTAAGAATTGCCACATTCGTACGCCAGGTAATTCTACAGGGTATTGGAATGCTAGAAACAGTCCCGCACAAGCTCTGATTTCAGGTTCCATTTCATTCAAGTCTTGTCCCATAAAAATTATTTCACCAGATTCCACAGTATACGAAGGATTTCCTGCTAAAACATTAGCAAGAGTACTTTTACCAGAACCGTTAGGCCCCATTATCGTATGCTTTTCACCTAAATTTATTTTAAGACTGAGCCCTTTAATAATTTTTATGTCATCAACTGATGCATGAAGATTATTAATTTCTAATACAGTGTTTTTATTCATCCTACAGTTCCTTCTAAACTTACTCTTAATAATTGAGAGGCTTCTATTGCAAACTCAAAGGGAAGCTCTTTGAAAATTCCTTTACAAAATCCATTGATAATCATGTAGTTAGCATCTTCAAGGGAAATACCTCTTTGCTGTGTGTAGAATAATTGATCATCACTAACTTTAGAAGTTGTGGCTTCATGCTCTAATTGAGCAGTGGGATTTTTTACTTCGATGTAAGGTATTGTATGAGCTCCACATTTATCACCAATCAACAATGAATCACATTGCGTAAAGTTTCGTGCATTTTTAGCTGATGGTAGTACCTTAACTTGCCCTCTATAAGTGTTAGTTGCTTTTCCTGCAGAAATTCCTTTAGCAATAATTGTACTCTTTGTATTCTTACCAATATGGATCATTTTTGTGCCTGTATCAGCTTGTTGATAGTTGTTAACTAGAGCGACAGAATAAAATTCTCCAACTGAATTGTCACCTTGTAAAATTACAGAAGGGTATTTCCAAGTTATTGCAGAGCCTGTTTCAACCTGAGTCCATGATATTTTGGAGTTTTTACCTAGGCATTTTCCTCTTTTTGTTACAAAATTATAAACTCCGCCTTCACCATTTGTGTCTCCGGGAAACCAATTTTGCAATGTAGAATACTTTATTTCAGCATCTTCAAGTGCAACCAATTCCACAACAGCAGCATGCAGCTGATTATTTTTTCTGAAAGGAGCAGTACATCCTTCTAAATAACTTACATAACTTCCTTTGTCAGCTATGATTAATGTTCTTTCAAATTGACCCGTATCTAATTCATTAATTCTAAAATATGTCATTAATTCAACAGGACATCTAACTCCAGGTGGTACATAAATAAAAGATCCGTCAGTGAAAACTGCTGAATTTAATGTTGCGTAAAAATTGTCACTGTAAGGCACAACTGAACCCATATATTTTTGAACGAGTTCGGGATATTTGTGTACAGCTTCGCTTATAGGACAAAAAATAACTCCAGCATCTTCTAATTGTTTTTGATAGGTGGTTGCAACTGAAACGCTGTCCATTATTGCGTCAACAGCAACTCCTGATAATTTTTTTTGCTCTTCCAATGGGATCCCCAATTTAGTAAAAGCTTCTAGCATTTCAGGGTCGACTTCATCCAAACTTTTGGGGTTAGGTTTAGAAGTTGGCGAAGAGTAATATCTTATTTTTTGAAAATCAATTTTTGGGAAATCTATATTTGCCCATTCTGGTTCGTTGTCTTGATTTTTAAACCAATGATTTAGAGATTTTAATCTCCAATCGAGTAGCCACTTAGGCTCTTTTTTTTTCTCAGAAATTAATTTAACTATATCTTCAGATAACCCAAGTGGTGCATTATCTGGATTGAATTTGAAATCAAATCCCCATTTGTAATTATCATTTTCAAGTTTGGTATCTCTTGAAATCACATTTTTTTCATTATTCATTTTAAAACCATTCACTTTAACGATTAATAGGTAGAGTATTACATCATATACGATTATTTGTAACGATGTTTATATTATTGTATAAAATAATTAAGAAATCATGTAGTACCAAATACATGTTAATTTAAATTAAATTTTTGTCAATTAAATTCATAACTTTTTTTATATTTAAATCAACGGCTATATCAATTTTACCTTTGTTTTGCGTAGGCACTGTTAATCCTTTTTTCAGCTTACCTGTATCTACATTAACTTCTTTAGATTTGTATGAAAACAAATTTTCGTAAAACAAGCATATTACAGCAATAGGATCGCACAAACTCATTTCGTTCTTATCTTTGTGATAATTAAAAAAACTGTCAATAATAGAATTTGAAAATTTTCCAAGCACTGATTTTGATTTGTTAAATTCGTATTGAGAGTTGTAAAATTTTTCTTTATTAATTATTACATTGTCACAAACATCTAAGCCTATTGCTTTTATGTGCAATCCGGATTTAAAAACTATATTTGCAGCTTCAGGATCTGCATATATATTAAATTCAGCATATTTAGTGGCATTTCCAGGTACATAAAATGCTCCCCCCATTATCACAACAGATTTTATTATTTTTTTTGTTTCTGGAATTGATACTAGTGATTTAGCCAAATTTGTTAAAGGGCCTAACATAAGCAGAGTAACTTCAACGGCCTCGTTTTTTAAAAGTAGTTCGTGTAAATATTCATATGTTTCTAGTTTGCTATGTGAATTAGTATTTTGATCTAATTGAAGTGTAAGGCCATTTTTGCCGTGATAATGTTCAGCATCAACAAATTTTTCACCCATTAGAGTACTTTCGGAACCTTTTAGTATTTCAGAATGTTGTAATTTAGTAACGCTAATTATGTCTAACATATTTTGATGAGTGTTTTTAAGTGAAGTGTTTCCTCCTATGCTAGACATTATTATTTTTGAGTAATTATCTACATTGTTATTTAAATTCGACAGCATAGTTAAAGCCAGTGCATCATCTACTCCAGGGTCTGTGTCTATAATTAATATTTGTTCTTTGCTCATTATTTTACCCTCTCGATAACATAATCAAATAATTCATTTAAATTTTTTTTACTTGTTTGTTGTAAATTTGTTTTTGAAATCAAATCTCGCGAACATTCTATATACTTTAAACAATCACTTTTTATAATTGACTTGATATTATAAGAATCCATTAAATCGGTTATATTCTTTCCTTCTATGTTTTTGTCATTTAAAGACAGCTCATTAAAAATTTTCTTGTCTTTTTTCGAAAACTTTTCTTTTGCTAAAAGTATAGGATAGGTTTTTTTATTGTTTTCAAAATCAGAAAAGTTTGATTTTCCTGTATCACTTGGATCACCCCAGATACCTAGCATATCATCAGATATTTGAAATAATAAGCCAAATATATCTCCTAAAGTTTTAAATAAATCATTATCTTGTTTTTCTGATTCATGCAAAATCGAAGGTAAATAAAAAGATAAACTCATTAATGCTCCCGTTTTACGCGAAATCATATATAGATAATTTTCGAGAGATATATATGATTCATCTTCGTACATGATATCAAGATATTGCCCTTCTATCATATTTATACAAACTGTATTAAAAGTTTTTATAACTTCTTTTGCTGTAGATGCTTTTATTTTTGAATTATAGTCACTTGTAATAGTGTCTGAAATTATTTTAATTATATTACCTAATAATATTGATTTTTCTGTACCAAATTCTTTCCATAGCGTTGAATTCCCTCTTCTTATTTCATCTTTGTCCTGAATATCATCATGTACCAAGGAAAATTCATGTAGATATTCTATGCCACAAGCCAATTTGGTGTAGACGTTATAATCTTTTTCTAACCCATTTAGAATTTCCAGAAAAATTGAAGATCTAATTCTTTTAGGCATTTTTGTGGAATTTTTAATAATCAAATAATCCGATATAGGTTCAAAGTAAAATTCCGATTTATCTAAATTCAACAATTCTTTGAATTGATCATTAATGTCTGTTTTATATGTATTTAAAAATTTTGGTTCTTTCAATTTGCAATTTTTTTTTTAAATAAAGCAATTATTTCTAGAGTCTAACAAAAGTAATTAATTTTTTCATTTAATTGTAATTTTAACTATTAATTTAAACAATTATATGATAACTTCTATAATTGATAGTCAGCCTTTATAAAAATCTTTAATAATACACAAAAGATGGAAGAATATAGTATTTACTTTGAAAGATACGGCTATTTTAGCCTGTTCTTAGTAGTTGCATTACTGGTCCCTTCGGGAATGCTAATTACCTCGACCGCATTAAAATTCCTAGGAATAAGAAAATCTAATCCAAGTGAAGTCAAAACTGATATTTATGAAGCAGGTATAAAAACATTTTCAGCAAAATGGACAGGATTTAATTTTAGGTACTACACATTTGCTATGATGTTTTTGATATTTGACGTTGAAGTTATATTTTTATTTCCTTGGGCTGCATCATTGATAAAACTTAACAAAGAGTTTAGTGAAGCCGTACTTGTAGAGATGTTTATATTTATTGGAGTCTTAATTTTAGGATGGTTTTTAGCTTGGAAACAAAAAGCAATTGAGTGGGAGTAAATATTGAGTGATAATCAAAGCGACGAATTGAATATATTGAAATATGATGTTTTAGCACCATTGTATGAGCAAACTGATCTAATAGATAAACAAGAAGGTGCTGACGTTAATAAATTGTTACAAACAAATACTGAACCACTTTCAGAACCAATAATTGAAGTCCCTGATGATTTAGATCGAAATATGATGGTTACTTCAGTTGATACACTTATAAACTGGGGAAGAAAATCATCTGTATGGCCCTTATCGTTTGGATTAGCTTGTTGCGCATTTGAAATGATGGCTAGTGCAATGTCTAGATTTGATTTAAGCAGATTTGGTATGGAAGTATTTAGAGCTTCGCCTAGGCAAGCAGATTTGATAATCATAGCAGGTACGGTAACATGGAAAATGGCACCAGTAATAGAAAGAGTATATAACCAAATGCCAGAACCAAAATGGGTCATTTCAATGGGTGTATGTGCTACCAGCGGAGGTCCTTACTATCAGAGCTACAGCGTAGTGCCTGGTGTGAATCACATCATACCAGTAGATGTTTATGTGCCAGGATGCCCTCCACGACCTGATGCATTGTTATATGGAATTATGATGCTTCATGAAAAGATAAAACGTTATAAAAATTTGGAGAAATAATTAGTGACTAAGATTGCAGACAATGAAACTATAAAAAATCTTTTACCTTCTGATTTGAGTAAAAAGGCTTTTATTTCAAATAATTTTTTGTATGTCGATCCCGAATTTGTATTTGATCTATGTAAGGAATTAAAGAATAATTCTTCAACACAGTTTAATTATCTGAAATCCATATCTGCGGTGGATTACATTGAATATTTCGAGATGGTATATCATTTGGATTCTTTGATAAATAATTCTTCTATAGTGGTTAAATCAAAATTGTACGGAAGATCAAAACTTTCAATTAAATCTTTAACTTCACTATGGAAAGGAGCAGAGCTTCAAGAAAGAGAGATATGGGATTTGATGGGAATTTATTTTGACGACCATCCTAATATGAAAAGAATATTATTATGGGAAGGGTTTGAAGGTCATCCATTAAGAAAAGATTTTATTAAATAAATGAGTAAGTATGTCTAGTAATAGTGAATTAGTTACAGTTAATTTTGGTCCGCAACATCCAAGTATGCATGGAGTTTTTCGGATGAGAGTAACATTGGATGGAGAAAGCATTGTAGATATTGAGCCAGTCTTTGGATATTTGCATAGAGGCACGGAAAAATTGGCTGAAGAAAGAACGTACGTACAAATAGTTACACTTACAGATAGATTAGATTACGTTGCTTCAATGTCTAATAATCTTGCATACGTTTCTGCGGTAGAAAAATTATGTGATATTGAAGTTCCAAAAAGAGCCAGTTATTTAAGAGTAATTGTTGCTGAATTACAAAGAATAGCTAGCCATTTAATGGCGACAGGATTTTTATTACAAGACTTAGGTGCTTTTGGCACACCTCTGATGTATTGTTTCAGGGAGAGAGAAAAAATACTCGACATGTTTGAATCACTATGTGGTGCGAGAATTACATTGAGTTACATGAGACCTGGTGGAGTTTTTCAAGATACTCCTGAAGACTTTTGGCAACAGTTAGAATCTTTTATGAAAACAATACCTCAACAAATATCTGAATTGGAGTCTTTAATCACAGGAAACGAGATAGTTTTATCAAGAACAAGAAACATTGGTGTATTATCACCTGAAGAAGTAATTAACGGATCTTTATCTGGTCCAATGTTAAGGGCTTCAAGAGTGAAATGGGATTTAAGGAAAGCAAACCCCTACGAAGTATATGATGAGTTAGATTTTGATGTTCCAATTGGAGCAACTGGAGATACTTTTGATAGATATCTGATACGTATTAAAGAAATGAAAGAAAGTATTAAGATTATAAACCAGTGTACAAATTTGATTAAACCTGGTCCCGTAAGAAATGAAGATGTACCATTAGTTATTCGAGCTCCCGAGAATGAAGCTTATGCAGCAGTTGAGGGTCCCAAAGGAGAATTGGGTTTTTACCTTGTAAGTGATGGTGGTGTTTCTCCATACAGATGCAAAATAAGAGCGCCATCTTTTATGAATCTAAGTTTACTTAGAGAAATGGCTATAGGCACAAAAGTAGGAGATCTTATTGTTAATTTTGGAAGTATTGACATTGTACTAGGTGAGGTGGATAGATGATTTACGAAATATTGGTGATTAATAATGAGCTTTAATCAATTAAATAAATTACTATTAGACTGGTTACCTTTTCTTCCTGATTCTTTAGGTTTTGTTTTAGCTGGAATACTAATGGCTGCATCGATTTGCACTACATTGATAGGAATCGGCTCAATTTATACGTGGTTTGAAAGAAGAGTACTTGCAAAATTTCAATCTAGAGTAGGCCCTAACAGATGGGGGCCTTATGGACTTTTACAACCAATTGCCGACGCTGTTAAATTAATGCTTAAAGAAGATATTATTCCTAGAGCTGCTGACAAATTAGTTTTTATTGCTGCACCTATTATATTTTTAGCCACAACTTTATTAGTGTATGCATTTATACCTCTTGGAGAAGACTCGCAACTAGGGGGAACCAATGTCGCCTTGCTGTTTGTGTTAGGTATAACTTCCATCAATGCACTTACTGTTTTTATGGCAGGATGGTCTTCTAAGAATAAATATGCTATTTTAGGATCTATACGAGCTGTTGCTATGCTCATAAGTTATGAAGTTCCTATGGCAGTTTCTTTAATGGGAGTTGTAATGATGTCTGAATCATTAAGTTTAGTTGGGATTTCAGAATCTCAATCAACATATCCATATATTCTATTACAACCATTGGGTGCTATTACTTTTTTAATTGCAGCCATTGCTGAAATGAGTAGAGCTCCATTTGATATGGTTGAATCTGAATCAGAACTTATTGGTGGGTATATAACAGAGTATGCTGGAATGAAATTTGCAGCTTTTCAATTGTCAGAATTTTTAGCACCAATATTCACTTCAGCATTTTTCACTGTCTTGTTCCTAGGAGGTGATTCAGGATTTTCTTTAATTCCTGGAATTGTTTGGTTTGCGCTAAAAACTTTCTTGGTTACATGTATTTTATTATGGTTCAGATCAACCTGGCCAAGATTGAGAATTGATCAAATTATGGGATTTGCATGGAAAGTTCTTATGCCTGCAGCTATTTTGAATACATTATTAATTGGACTAGAGATAGTGTTTTTAAAAGATAATTATTTGATTCAAATAATTATAAATTTTGCCATGGCAGCCCTGTTTATTTATTTTATAGCTAATATTTTAGGCCAAAAGAAATTAGCTCTTGAACAACCAGTACCATCAGAATTAGCAAATATGGATGCAAAATAGGTGACAAAATGTATGGATTAGGATTATTTAAAGGATTATCAATAACATTGAAAAATATGGTTTTAACTCATCGGACTAATACTGTTCAGTATCCTGATAAAAAAGCCAGTATTTTTGAGCTTGCAAAACAATCAAATCAGAACTTTATATCTTATATGATTAATAATCCGTTAAATTCTGTTAAATGTTTTATGGGACTTGTTTCAATAAAACAGCAAGCTACTCAACATCCAAGATTTAGAGGAGAGGAATTCAGTTGGTACGAGGAACGATGTACTGGTTGTGCAAGTTGTGCTAAGTATTGTCCTCTAGGGATTATAAAAATAGTTACTGATCAAACTGGTAAACATTACCAAGAAGGCCAAAGTTACGACATTGAAACTTTTGATATTGATATTGGAAGATGTATGTTTTGTGGACTGTGTGTTGAGGCGTGCCCTTATGATGCATTACATATGGGAAGTGGATTTGAGGAAGGCCAGTACCAAAGAGATAATTTGGTTATTGATGTAGAACAATTGAAGAAAGCAGAAAAGAAACCTAGCCATTGGTTTAGACCTCAATTGGCAAGCAAAAAAGATTATTCGCCATTTGACAATGACATGGATTGGGATAATGTAGGGAGGCACCAAAAGCCTTCTAATAAAGATTTGAAAAACAAATGGATTAGGAGTGAAACAAATGATTCCTAATATCGTTTTTTACATAACAGCAACTATCACTATTCTTAGTGCTGTTATGGTTATATTAACAAAAGATATTTTTAGAGCTGCTCTGTTTTTAGCTTCAACATTTTTAGGCGTTGTTGGAATGTTTATATTATTATTCGCAGAATTTTTAGCTGCAGTTCAATTGATAATTTATGTGGGAGCTATATCTGTAGTTATATTGTTTGCGATCATGTTCACTAAAGACGTTGAATTGGGAAATCCTTTTTCAAAATTTAAATTTATAGGACTATTCATAGGACTTACAGTTCTTACAATATTGATTGGATCCATTGTTTCGTTTGATTGGACTAACGACTTCGAGTTAAAACAACCCGAGGTTTTGGTAAAAGCTTATTCTGATTCTATTTATTACATAGGAAAAACATTGGTTTCAACTTTAGTTGTTCCATTCATTGTTTCGTCGTTTGTATTGTTAGCTGCTGTTCTAGGTGCAATCAGTTTAGTTAAAGAAGGTGACGAATGAATCTTGAAGCCTTTTTAATTATATCTTCAATAATGTTTAGTATTGGATTAATAGGTGTTTTGATAAAATCAAATATTATAGCGATACTTATGTCATTAGAATTAATGTTAAATTCAGTAAATATTGCTGCTGTAGCTGCATCAAGATATGTTACTCCAATTAATTCTGACCCTGCTTTTGTATTGTGGGGAAATTTGTTTGCAATTTTTATTATAACTATAGCAGCAGCAGAAATCGCATTGGGTCTTGCTATTGTTATGAGCCTCTACAAAAAGAAAAATAGAATTTATATCGACACAATATCAGATCTAAAAGGATAAAAAGTATGTGGGCTGAATACATGAAAACAAAAAATCTACAAGCTGCTGAAATGTGGAAAAATACTATTGAGTCAGAAGGACTTCCATGCAAAATTTTACCAGATGGTAAATCAATAGATGATTGGGCTGAAAACCTAAACTATGTTATTTATGTTCCCATAGGAAGAGAACACGTTGCAGACGAAATAATTAGGAAAATATAATGGAATTTTATCTATACTCAATATTTATAACACCAGTAATATCTATTTCTCTTAATGTTTTAATTTATCCTTTAAAAGCAATCTCAAAAAATATTGTTGCTTGGTTTTTTATATTTTCTTCTTTTATATTGTTAGTATTTTCAAGCTTTGTATTTTTTGGATACCAAGAACCAATAAATAATGATGTTTTTAATTACACATTTTTTAAAGTAGATAATTTAACCATTAATTTTTCAATATTTTTAAATCCCTTAACAGCAGTTATGCTATTCGTTGTCTGTTCAGTTAGTTTTTTGGTTCATGTTTTTTCCTTAGGTTATATGAGTACACATGAATATCCTAGATATTACATTTATTTACATTTATTTACTTGGGCAATGCTAGGATTAGTTTTAGCAGGTAATATAATTCAGATGTTTGTTTTTTGGGAATTAGTGGGTTTGTGTTCATATTCTCTGATAGGCTTTTGGTATGATAAAAAATCTGCCACTGATGCTGCTAAAAAAGCGTTTATAATTACACGAATTGGAGACTTTGGATTCATGATTGGTATATTGTACTTGATAGCTAATTTATCTAATGTTTACGGTCCATTAACTGATTTTGTGGGAGATCCTTTGTCTATAATTGCACTAAACGAATCTTTACAAGGTTCAGAAATTGCTTTGATTTTTTCACTGGGAATTTTATTAGGAGCAATAGGGAAGTCTGCTCAATTTCCTCTTCATACATGGTTGCCGGATGCAATGGAAGGACCTACCCCTGTTAGTGCATTAATCCATGCAGCTACCATGGTGGCAGCAGGAGTATTTTTGATTGGAAGATTTTTACCAGTATTTCCTGAAGAAGCTTTAATTATTACTGCATTGATTGGGGCTATTACTGCATTTGGAGCAGCTTTATTAGGCACAGTTATGAACGACGTGAAAAAAGTTTTAGCTTATTCTACTATCAGCCAATTAGGCTACATGGTTATGGCATTGGGAATGTCTCTGTATACCGCTGCGTTTTTTCATTTGTTTACACATGCATTTTTTAAAGCTTTGTTATTCCTGGTTGCAGGAAGTCTAAGTCATGCAGTTGGAACTTTCGATATGAAAAAAATGGGAGGCTTAAGAAAATTAATGCCTTGGACTTATTTGTTTTTTATAATAGGAACTTTTAGTTTGGTAGGCTTATTCCCATTTTCAGGATTTTGGAGTAAAGATGAAATATTAGCACAAATATCCCATAAGCACACAATCATTGGAGACATGGTATATTATCTAGGATCTGCAGCAGTATTTTTAACTTCATTTTATATGTTTAGAGCATTTTTTATGATTTTCAATGGAAGGTATGATAAAAGAAAAAATCCTGGTATTTCAGTTCATGAAAGTGGTTTGATACTGTTGATACCAATGGGAATACTTGCTATAGCTTCTGTAATTTTTGGATTTTTATTTAACCCGACAATAGATCTTGGATATAAGCATCATTGGTTTAATTATTTTATCAACCCAGATTTTCATGCTCATGAATTTGATTTTGGAATTGCAATCATCTCTCATTTAATAGTTTTTCTTGGGATATTAGCTGCATATTTACAGTACAGGTATGCTAAGCCTGTTAATTCACTTATCATAAAAAAATTCAACAAACTATTATTAGAAAAATATTATTTGGACATTTTCTATGAAAGAATTATTGTAGGTAATCTGTTGTATAAAAAATTAATTGGTTTATTAAATCACATAGATTTACATTATATTGATGATACCTGGAATAAAATTGCAACATATACAAAATTAATTTCTGGTAAATTTTCATCTATTCAAAATGGACAATTACAATTGTATTCACTTGGAATCCCTTTAGGTATTATTATTATTAGTTTTTTAGTTATTTTATGGAGATGAATTGAGCAATTCTGATATGTTATTAGTATTAATATTTTCCCCGTTAGTATTTGGTGTTTTGGGATCAATTTTTATTAACAAAAATATATTAAACAGATTTTTTATTTTTGTTTCTTATTTCATTCTTTTGTTAACATCTGTTATTTATTATCGATTCGCGTATCAAGGTTACGAGCCTATAGCTGTAGTAAGCGATTGGATTAATATAGGGAACATTAATGTAGATTTTTATTTTAAACTTGATGGACTGAATGCGCCATTAGTACTTTTAGGAGGAATACTGACTGTAGTTGCTGTGCATGCTTCGAATAAAATAAAGGAAAGGCAACGAGAGTATTACTTTTGGATGTTTTTGTTAATAACAGGAGTGTTTGGTGTATTTCTATCTTTTGACTTAATATTGTTCTTTTTCTTTTTTGAATTAGAAATAATTCCATTATTTTTCCTTATTTCAATATGGGGTTCTGGAAGAAAAGAATATTCTGCTATGAAATTCTTACTTTTCACCTTATCTGGAAGCGCTATGATGATTGTAGGGTTTTTGTGCCTGTACTTTTCAGCAGGAACATTCAATATTGATGAATTAAGTGTATCCACATTCGAATGGGTTATGCCAAGTACATTTGTATTTTTATTAATATTTATTGGTTTTTCTATAAAACTACCTATGTGGCCTTTACACGGTTGGTTACCAGATGCTCATACTGATGCACCTACTGCAGCAAGTGTTCTACTTGCAGGATTGTTGTTAAAAATGGGAGGATATGGAATTTTAAGAATTTGTTATTTCATCATGCCTTCTGAAGCAATTGAATTATCAACAATTATAAGTATTTTTGGTGCCATAAGTGTTATTTATGGTGCTTTATTAACTTTAAAACAAACAGATCTGAAACGAATTGTTGCTTTTAGTAGCGTTAGTCACATGGGTTATATACTGATTGGTCTTAGTGCATTTGCCAGTGAAGATAAAGTGTTTCAAAAATTAGGATTAAGTGGAGCTTCTTTTCAAATGGTATCCCATGGCTTAATCACAGGATTATTATTTTATCTTGTTGGTATAATTTATGAAAAATGTAAAACCAGAGAAGTTTCATTACTAGGAGGATTAGCAACTCAGTTTAAATTTACGTCTGTAGCTTTGGCAATAAGCGGGATGGCTTCTTTAGGACTGCCAGGTACAAGTGGATTTGTATCAGAGTTAATGATTTTTATGGGAGGATTTTCTATTTATAGTATTAGTACATCTGTTTCTGTTTTCGGCGTGGTTCTTGCAGCTGGATACATATTATGGATGTTACAAAGAGTAATATATGGTGAATTAAATCCAAAATATTCAAATTTGAAAGATATGAATACTATGGAAAAAATTCCTGTAATACTACTTGTTATTGCAATTATATTTTTAGGAATTTATCCGAAATTCGTTACTGACGTTTTGAATGTAGGATTAACAGGAATTATTAATTAAGGATTAAATATGATACCAGCTTTATATCCAGATTTGTTATTGATTTTACCCGAAATAGTTATTTTATTAACAGGGTCTATCATACTTATAAATGGTGTGACCACTAGGTCTTATAATATTACACATATAATATCACTTATTGGCGCTTCACTTGCTTTAATCATAAAATTCGCTCTTATATACATATATTCATATCAATTAGAAACAAGTTATTCTTCTATTTTCAATGGTACATTGGTTTCTAATAAACTTGAAAGTTTATTTTCTGTTATATTTTTGATCTCATTGATTGCTTCATTAAATCTAATAAAAGTCTATAAAAATAAAATTACAAATTACAAATCAGAATTTTATGGAATGTTATTTTACTCGACATCTGGAATGATGCTTTTAGCAAGATCCAATGAAATGATAACGGCCTACGTTGCATTAGAACTAACAACATTACCTTTAATTGGATTAGTATCTTTAGGAAAATCTTATTTGTCTAAAGAATCTGCCATTAAATATTTAATCTTAAGTGCCGTTAGTACATCATTTTTTTTACTTGGAGCTGTTTACATATATGCTCTTACTGGAACAACTTTTATTTCAAGCGCAACTGATATTGGTATAAATATACATTATGGTAATATTTTTCAAGGACTGACATACTCACAGGTCGATATGCCGTCAGATATATATACCCCGATAACTTTCTTGGATATTTCAAATATAGTTATTATCATATCAATGATTTTTATTTTCATTGGACTTCTATTTAAACTAGGAGTTTTCCCTTTTCATTCATGGATCCCAGATGTATATGAAGGTGCTCCAACTCCAATTACAATGTTCTTGTCCGTAGCAAGTAAATCTGCAGGTTTAGCAATATTACTTAGAATATTATTAAGCATTTTTGATGTCAAAGATGTCTCAAACGATACATGGAATAATACATTAAACTGGCCTGATATAGGAATGTCTTTGGCTATTATGTCTGTATTTACTATGTTTATAGGAAATATACTAGCTATCCGTCAAACAAGTATAAAAAGAATGTTAGGATATAGTTCGATTGCACAAGCAGGTTATTTACTAATTGGTATTGTATCTATCATAAGCTCCAAAACTGTATCAGATGCAACATATGTATCATCTGTATTAGTAGCATATGTTTTAGGATATATGTTTACTAATATTTCTGCTTTTTATTCTATTATCAGTATGCAACAAAACAGGGACACATATAATTTTAATGATTTTTCTGGTTATGGAAGAATTCAAATTGTTAATTCATTAGTGCTTTCGACAGCTATGCTTTCTTTAATAGGAATTCCTCCTACTATTGGATTTATAACTAAATTATTTTTGTTTAGTTCAGGAATAAGCGCAGGTTATTCCTGGTTAATAATTATTGCTTTAATCAATAGTGTTATTTCTTCTTATTATTACTTAAGAGTTATTAAACATTTATATTTAGTTTCAAATGAAGATAATCTTAAAATTGAAAATTCTAATACCAATTTTTCAATTTTCGGATTGATTTTACTTATAATTGTATTAGCATTTGGTTTTTACCCTGATCCTATTTATAATTTTTGTTATGATGCAATAAGTTCAGTAATTAATTAATTTATAAAATGCATATTGGAATAATTTCTAAAGTTGGAATACAAAAATCTTTGACACTTGCCAATGATCTTGAATTATCATTGAAAAAAGATCATGACGTTTGGATTTCTGATGTTGATGAAATTGACTCATATGCCAAATCTTTTGCCAAAACAGACGTGCTTATCACACTTGGAGGTGATGGTACTATTTTACGAGTGGCAAGATCTACGATAGGCCATGATATCCCTATTCTTGGAATTAATTTAGGTAGAGTAGGGTTTATGACAGAGATACCTTACGAACATGCTATTAATACTATAAAAGAAGTATTAGCTAATTTCTCTAAAATGAGAATTGAAGAAAGAATAATGATTAGTGCCAAAGGGGTTTCTAATAATAAACAATTTGAACTTAACGCACTCAATGATATTGTATTAGGTCACCAATCTGTTTCTAGATTAATGGATATTGATGTATATGTAGACTCTGCTCAGATGGCACAATACAGAGCAGATGGAATTATTATTTCTTCTCCTTCTGGCAGTACAGGATATTCATTAGCTGCTGGTGGCCCTATTATTACTCCTGAACAAAAATTAATGCTTATTCAGCCTATTGCTCCACATATGAGCTTGGATGTTGGTGTAGTTGTCCCCAGTCATTCTAAAATTTCAATTAATATTACGAGCCCCAACAAAGCGGTTGTTAGTGCAGATGGATTTGATGAAGTAGTACTAGGATCAACTGATAAAATTGATGTTGAGATTAGTAAAAGTTTAACAAAATTTATAAGATTAAACCCGGAATCTGATTTTTATTCTCAACTAACAACTCGTTTAAAAAGAGATGTATTAAAAAATAATTAATGGTATAATTTATTAGTGACAATTTTCACTAACAAGTTTTTTAAAGGTTAATTATGAAAGCAAAATTAATAATTTTTACTTTAATATTTTCAGTTCTGTTTATTGCTTGTTCATCTTCAGAATCAACTACTGATACATCTGATGAAATAGCAAGTCCTCCTGCGCCTCCAAAAGTTGCTGAGGACCTTAAAACTGAAAAAGAACTTTCTGCTACAGCCAGCGCTGAAAAAGGCAAATTGGTTGAAGTTAAAATGTTAGACGGAACTGATAATTATGTCTATGAGCCTGCTAACCTAACTTTTGCGGTAGGGGAAAAAATAACATTTAAGATAACTTCAGAATCTGAATTTCATACTTTCACAATTGATGAGTTAGATATTTATGAAACAGCAGACGGTGGAGAGAGTTTTGAATTTACTGTAACGTTTGAAACCCCTGGTACATATAAGCTTTATTGCGTACCTCACGAGACGTTAGGAATGATAGGTGAAGTTACTGTTCAGTAAATAATCATAATTTAGCCTCAATCAATTCGAAGCTAACTTTTTTATTTTTTACTAAATCTCTAATTATTCTTTGTTTTTGAGATAATTGACTTTTATTAGTTTTAAATTCAATAAGAATTATTTCATTTTCGTTAAATTGTATCCCATCTATAGGGTCACCTAGAAATTTGAAATTTTGAGAATTATAAGGATAACTTTGTTCTAGAGGAAAAAATTCTTCGCTAATTTGACCATATTTTGTACTTTGGCTTATTTTTTCTGATTTAATTTTAGCCAATGAAATTTCTAAATTGTGTGTTTTATTTTTGTAATGTTTTACAATCGCATAGATTAAAATAATTAGTAATATTAATAGAAAGTAATTAATAATAAGCATAGAAATATCCATCACAGTTTTCCTTTAAATATATCTTTAGTTATGTGCATTAATTTATTTGAGTTTGCATATACAAATTTAGATTTGTTTTCAGAAAATATTTTAATCTCAGCATTTATTTGTTTTACTAATATATCATTTAAATTCAGTTCATTTATTTTTTCAGAAAATTCTTCGTGAACTAGAAAATGAATTGCATCAGATTTATTTTTATGTAACTCACCAGTTGTATGTAAATACCCAGGAGCAATGTCTATAAATATTGGTATATTTATAGAATTCATAAATGCTTTAATTTCATTAATATTTTTACTAAGAAGATTTTTATTCTTTGTAAAGAATAAAAATGAAGCATATTTAATATTAGATATATTATTAATTCTATTAAATGTATAGGGAGGTAATTTTGTATCAATAAGATAGTTTTTAGTTTTTTCCACATTAGGTTGAGTATAGGGATTTTTATTTTCAATATATGATAGTGCGCTAATAATTATCATAATTGAATAAACAAACGATCCATAATATTTAGAGTTTGGACTTACATCTTCAAAAACAATATTATTAGTGTTTTCTGAAGCTTTAGGCTGTGACATCTTATTATCAAAAATAATATCCAAATTGCCAGTAAATTTTGAACTGTTATTGTATTCACCTAAAATAGGTATTATAAAATTTTTGTTTTTTGCTAATGATTCAGATATCATTTGTTGACCCCAAATTATTTTGGGGTCATTTTTGTTTTTTGAAATCAATCTGAATATATTTATGTTTTCAGTAAGAACTTTATGAATTGTATCAATTAGTATAATTATTTTTTTTCGAGTATCTTTATTGTGTTCCAGGTCTTTTTTAAATTTAATAATATTTTCTAATAATTTTTTAATATCAACTCCTGAAATAGCTGCAGGAATTAAGCCTGAGAATGAAATAGGGGAAAATCTTCCTGAAGTATTTTTCAGATTAGAAAAAACTTCCATAAAATTATTCTCTATTGCAAATTCGTATAATTCTGATCCGTGATCTGTAATCGCTACCATGTTTTCTTGATATTTGTATCCTTTTTTAAGATCAGATATTAACTGAATGTATTGATTCATCATCGTTTTTGTTTCTAGGGTTTTTCCGGTTTTTGAAATAATAAAAACCAAGCTGTTTTCATAATCCTTAATTAATGTTTCTTTTATATTAGTCTCAGATCCGTCTAAAAAAATAAAATTACTGTTGGACGACATTAGTTTTGGGATAATTGTACTGGCACCCATTCCTATAAAAATAAATCGTTTGTAATTTTTTGTTTTAGTTACAAAGTGATTTATTCCTTCAATTTGATTTAGCATAAATTCAGGAGATTTTATCCAGTCAATATATTCACTGTGATCTAGTTTGTACTTAGAATTGCCAACTTGCAAAATTTCATCAATAAATGTTGAAATTTCATCACTTTTGCTAATATTGCTACTAACGATAGTCTTTTGTAATTTTTCAGATAAAATATAATTAATCATATTATTTATATTAAAATAGATTTATTGAATATTATCATCGATTCTTGACTAAAGATATCTTTAATGAGAAACTAATTTCTTATCAAAACCATTCATTATATTGAATAAATTATGCCTAATCCCACATCACATATGTATTTAGTTCATGATTTGTCATTTGACAAATCTGAGCAATATAAGAGTTATTTACTTTTGGGATCTGTTTCACCTGATATACGTGTTATAACTAAAACTCCAAGAATTGAATATCATTATTTTGATTTGATAAATGGCGAGAAAGGTGATGGAATTAAAAATTTCATTACAAATAATAAATATATAACATTACAATCTAACAACAATGAAACCAAATATTATGTGACAGGATATGTGTCACATTTGATTGCTGATGAAAATTGGACTATTAATGTATTTAGAAAAATATTTATGAATAAAGATTTATTTCCTGATTTTTATCAAGCTTTGTTTTTAGATAGAGCTCTTCAAATATATCTAGATACTATATTATCTTCTGATTCGGTTAATATATATTCTTACTTTAATAAAATTATATTAGATAAAATTAATTTACCAAATAATATAAATTTAAAAGATTTAGAAAGATGGATTAATTTCATAGTAGATTTGAATCACAATTTTAAAAATAACCCTTGGGACAGATTAGAATTTATGGCTAACAGATTATCAAAAACATATAAATCGCAAGATATTTTAGATTTGCATAATGATTTTATACAAAATGTTGATAAAAATATTAATGAACTCATACAAAGAATTCCTGAAAATACTTTAGATTTTTATATTAATGACACAAAAACAACTATAGAAAAAATTGCAAAAGATTTATATTAACTAAAATATTATATTAATATAGATAATGAGATGAAATATACCGAAATCAAAAAGTTGATGAACTCTCAATACGAGAAATTTACAACCTATGACAGTATGCCATCAAATGAGTCATTAATAAAAAAATATTCTATTAAATCAGAAAAAATTGTTAAATTGAATGGGAATGAAAATTCTTATGGTCCTCATCCTAAAGTTATTGAAAATATTTCTAACGTTCCAATTCACACTTATCCTGATGACGAGTATTTAAACTCTAGGAAATCATTATCAAATTATACAGATTTAGATATTGATAATATTGTTGTAAGTTGCGGAAGTGATGAATTAATAGATTTACTGTTTAGAATATTTGTTACACCTGGTGATGAAGTGTTAGACTTCACTCCAACTTTTGGTATGTATTCAGTTAGAGCTCAATTAGCGGGTGCTAAAATTGTACCTGTACCTAGAGGTAAAAATTTTGAATTAGATCATCAAAATATTAAAAAGAAAATTAATGATAAAACAAAAATATTATTTTTAGCTTCGCCTAATAATCCTACGGGTAACGAATGCTCATATCAAGATGTGGAATTTTTATTAAGTCTCAACAAAATATTGGTTATTGACGAAGCATATTTTGAGTTTTCAAAAAAAACATATTCAAATTTAGTAAGGGAACATGAAAATTTAATTATACTTAGAACAATGAGTAAATGGGCTGGACTAGCAGGATTAAGAATAGGTTATGGCTTAATGTCATCTAAATTAGCCGAATTAACTATGGCAGTTAAAAATCCTTATAATGTTTCTAATATTGCAGAGCAATCTCTGATTATTTCATTGAACCATTCCAATGATCTTATGAAGAGAATAGATACAATAAATGCACATCGAGATGAATTGGTTGATAAACTTAATAAAATGACAAATTTGAAAGTGTATCCGTCTAGTGCAAATTTTGTATTGTGTAAAGTTATTGAGTCAGATGTAAATGAATTGAATATCAATTTAATTAAAGAAGGTGTGTTTGTCAGATTATTCCCTTCTGAAGATTTGAAAAACTGTTTCAGAGTTTCTATTGGGACAGAAGA
>CERX01043403.1_pt1 | contig 31881 bp, 32 predicted proteins | sample 350251 | NCBI WGS metagenome assembly CERX01 (sample SAMEA2621044, study PRJEB7988) | marine metagenome | biome: marine biome (ENVO:00000447); feature: deep chlorophyll maximum layer (ENVO:xxxxxxxx); material: "saline water (ENVO:00002010), including plankton (ENVO:xxxxxxxx)" | depth 50 m
CGGAAACGTGTCTGAGAAAAATACTTTTGTTTCAGGAGGCCGGCTCACTCGAAGATCAAAACCGACGAGTAAACCCCAAAAAACCAAAAACAAACCAAAGCCGAAGGCAAAAAAAAGAGACCTCAAAGAGATCTCCAAAAAAATCAAAATAAAAAAAAGAAACTAAGCCTGCTTCTTTACCAGCTTATACATATAGGCGATCCCACCACTTAAGCTGCGATACTCAACGCGAGAAAACTCATCCGTAGATTCAGCCCAAGTTAAGAAATCATCTGCACAAGGAAACTCAGCGCTAGAGTCTTGTAGGTATTTATAAGCACCTTGTTCACCGGTGATTAAACCACCAATTTTCGGTAATATATTTTGAGAGTAGAAGTTATAAACCCCTGCGAAGGCTTTATTCTTTGGTTGACCAAATTCAAGTACCATAACTTTTCCACCAGGCTTTACAACACGAGCTAGCTCTTTTAGACCTTGAATGGGATTTCCAACGTTTCTGATTCCAAAGCTAATACTAGAAATATCAAATTGTTCATTCTCAAATGGAAGCTCGGTTACATCAGCTTGTTGGAAGCTAATGTCCATTTTTTTAGCCGCTGCTTTCGCTGGAGCTGGTTCTAGCATCTCAGCGCAGAAATCAGTACCAACAACATTTCCTGTTCCCACAGCCTTTTTAAATTCAATGGCAAGGTCTCCGGTGCCAGTGGCGCAATCCAACACAGACATGCCATTGTTTGCTTCACTCCAAGAAACGATTTGTTTTCGCCAAATATGGTGAATTCCCATGGATAAAACCGAGTTGGCTAGGTCATATTTACCTGCAACTTTACTAAACATGGAACGGATTTTTTCTGGGTTTCTAAAATTCTCTGTGTTTTGCATGTTTTCCTTATTTAGAATAGTTCTCTATTAAAAAGTTTTAAAATACCTTTAAGCTTTTCGGTTAGTTCTCTGAACTCTTCAGGGTTTAGACTCTGGAATCCATCACTCATTGCGTTTTCAGGTGTTGGATGTGTTTCAACAATCAAGCCATCTGCTCCTGCAGCAACTGCGGCTAGTGACATTGGGATTATCAAATCTCTTCTTCCTGTTGCATGACTTGGGTCAACAATAACCGGGTAGTGAGTGTGTTGTTTTAAATAAGCAACGCTAGCAAGATCTAATACATTACGAGTTGTATTGTCAAAACTACGAATTCCTCTTTCGCATAAAAGAGCTTTGGCTGTGCCATTGGCTTCCACATATTCTGCCGCTTTTACCCACTCATCCACTGTAGCTGAAAAACCTCTTTTTAATAATACAGGCTTATCTCCTAGAGACAGTTCTTTGAGAAGGTCGTAGTTATACATATTTCTGGAACCAACCTGAAATATGTCAGTGACTTCTGCAAGGGCACTAGTTTGTCTAGGATCAGTGATTTCAGTAACAAAAGGCATATCCATATTTTTGCGAACTTTGTTTGCTAGCTCGTAAGCTTCAAGGCCGAGCCCTTGGAAACTATCTTTTGAGGTTCTTAACTTGTAGATTCCACCGCGAAGAATTTGAGCACCAGCCTCTTTAACATAAGTGGCAGTTTTCTGAAAATGCTCTTCGGATTCGATGGAGCAAGGCCCAGCCATCAGGCTGAACTTGGTTTTATCAAAAAGTAGTTTGTTTAAATCCACAATAAACCTCAAAAACAATACTAATTAAAATTCGCATAGCCACACACTCTAAAAATGAGATAGGGATATAAGGGGCTAAATATATAGAAAAAAAAGCCTTTTGCCAATAGGTTGTAGTGTTTTCTCGGTGAAAAGTCATAGTCTTTTTAAGCTACAAATAAAAAACACTATAAAAAATGCTCTTTCTTTTTTAAACGGGCATAAGAGGCTCGTTTTGATTAGTTTTTAGTGCCAAATAAAAACTAAGTACTTTCTTTGGACCGAAAATCAATTACAGCCAAATCGAAAGCAATTCTTGATCTATTAGAAATTGTTATGATTACAATCTCCTAAGTCCCTTATATTTAATCTATTCTATTTGAAATAATTGAATTTTTTAGATTATTTGAGCAAACGGATCTACTTTTCTTTGGGCTTTTCAAAAATAAAAATGAAACCGAGAAAAATCGAAAGAATCCTTATAATATCTGGACCTTAGCTCCTTCGACCATTAGTATGTCGTTCTGCAAAAAAGGGAAGGTCATTCTTTTGAAAGTTAGTTTTCGTAATCCAAAGACAAATGAGTTGTTATTGAGCCAAGAAGCTCAATTGGATTCAGGCTACGCGCTTCATTTTTTTGATTTTATGGGATCGATAAAAAAGTCTCTGTTTTTTTCTGAACCTAAAAGTTTAGCGATTAAAAATTCCGATCCTTCTCAAAAAATTTCAGCAGCTAATTTGGAGATTTTAGAATCCACTAGTTTAGAAGATTTTTCTTCTGATTTTCAAAATTTACAAGCTGACATGAAATCAGACAAGATTGAGAAAGCGGTGATGTTTGTTGATTCTAAATTAAAAGATTTAGATTTTATCGAACAAGATCTTTTTCAGCTGTGGTCTCAGTCTAGTGATTCTTTGTATGGACTTTTCGTAGAAGACGAAAACTTTCAGTATATGGGTTTGAGCCCTGAAATCTTGTTTTATCGTGAAAGAAACAAGATTAAAACTTTTGCCTTAGCAGGAACAAGAACTTTAGATGAAAGTTTTTCTGAGACGGAGTTTTTAGAAAATCAAAAAGAAAGAAAAGAACATCAATTGGTTGTTAAGGATATTGCTGAAAGACTTTCGCAACTGGGCCGAGTAGAGCTGAAAGAAACTTTTGTGAAAAAGTTGAAGCACCTTGCTCATTTAAAGACTGAAATCGAGCTCAGTTTAGACGAAGAAATATCAGATCGTGACTTGGTTGAGTTTTTACATCCAACGGCAGCCCTTGGAACTTATCCTCGTAAACATCAGTCCAACTGGTATCGTGAGTATTTACAAAAACGTGATTTAGGTGTTTTCGGTGCTCCAATTTTGGTGCAAACCCCAGATTATAGTTTTTGCGTAGTAGGGATTCGCTGCTTGTATCGCGAGGCGAATCAAGCCTGGTTTTTACGCGCAGGCGCCGGGATTGTTTCAGAAAGTGAAGCGAAAACAGAGTTTGAGGAAATGAAAGCAAAACAACTTTCTGTCCTTAGAAATTTAGGGGCTCTATGAGTTCAAAAGATCTCGCCCGCTGGGCCATTTCTGAAATTAAACGTTTACAATTAGGTCCAATACTCGTTTGCAGTGGTGCTAGAAATAGTCCTTTAGTGATTGCCTTAGAAGAGTTTGGACTCTCTAGCATTAGCTTTGTTAGTGAAGAAAGTGCTGGTTTTTATGCCGTAGGCTTAGCGCAAAATGATTTTAAGCCAGTGGTTATAACAAGTTCTGGAACGGCCGTAGCGCAGCTTCTTGCTCCAGCCATTGAAGCCTTTTACGACAACCGATTTATTTTGTTCTTAACGGCGGATCGTCCTAAATCCTATCGATCCTCTGGTGCACCACAAAGCATAGAGCAAAATGGTATCTTTGGTTCTTATTGCTCTAATTGTTTAGATATAGATGAGATTCCGAATAATGAAATATACATGGATGACTCAAAGCCAATGCATATCAATCTTTGTTTTGAGAATCCTTTAAATTGGCAAGCTGAAGAACAAACAAAGTACTTATCAGAAAAATTAATCTTTAATAAACTGGCCTCCGAAAGCAGTGAGTTAGACTTAGTTGGAGACGAGCTTTATGTAATTTCTCGACTTACAGAAAACGAAGTTCCAGCGGTTGAGAAGTTTTTAAAAAACAATTCCGTTTGCGTTCTTCTCGAAGCTAGTTCTCAAATAGACAAAGATTTTTCTGGAAAGGCCATGATTCTGAAACATGGAGAAAAGCTTTTGAAAAGCATTAACATCAATGACTATTTTTCAAAAGTGGTTCATTTTGGTGGAGTTCCTACTACGCGTTTGTGGCGAGATTTAGCAGAAACGCTTAAATTGGAAGTGGAGAGTTTTGGAAGAGGTGAATTTTCGGGGATTCCAGGTGTTGCCAGGGTCTGCGGAAAAAATTTATTACGCCAATGTTTAAATATTGAAGCCTTAGAAAACAAAAAGCTACACAGCTTAAAAAAAATGGACGATGAGCTTCAAGATAATTTTTTGAAAATTCTCAAAGACAAACCAAGCTCTGAGGCTAGCTTGTATAGTGCTTTGGTCGAGCAGATTAATTCTGACGACAGTGTGTATCTCGGCAATAGTATGCCAATTAGAATGTATGATCTTTGCCGTTTTCCTAAGGCCAAAGCTGTTTATGCAAACCGTGGTGCAAATGGCATTGACGGGCAAATTAATAGTTTTTTAGGAAGCTCGTTTTTGCATAAAGAACGAAGCATTGCAATTTTGGGTGATTTAACCAGTTTCTATGACTTGGGTGGTTTGTGGGCACACAATTATGCCACGGCAAAATGTTTGATTTTGTTGATCATGAATAACTCAGGGGGAATGATTTTTAAAAGAACGAAAAGCCCGGAAAAAATGCTGAGTCGACATCAAATAAACTTCTCTGGCCTTGAGAAGTTTTATCCTGAGTTTAAGTACCAGGCATGGACGGAAATCAAAACACTGCCTGTTGAAGGAAAGCATATAATTGAAATTTTTCCCGATGAAATGCAATCGGATAAATTTTGGCAGGATTGGGAAGACGTGTGATGATTGATTTGATTTTGCTATCAGGCTTTATGGGGGAAGAATCCGATTACGCAAAGTTATCAGAGTTTTTGCCAAAAGATACTTACAACATAATCTATATTGATATTAGAGACGAAAAATATTGGAAAGATCGGAAGCCGAGTTTTGAGAACTTTGACTTATCTGGGCTTTACAACAAAGACCGACAACAAATTTTTGTTGGTTACTCCCTTGGCGGGAGGATTCTTGCTCAATATTTTTTACTACAGAATACTAAGGCTGAAAAACATTCTTCTCAGACAGAACTAAGCATCTCATCAGATTCCCAGGATCAATTTCAAAACACTAAAGTCATGCTCGATGAACAACACCAATTAGTATTGTTAGCCAGCGCTCTGGGTTGTGATGAAGATGAAATACCTGCTCGAATAGAATTGGAAGATAAGATTTTTAATAATATTAAAAAATTAAACTTTGAAAGCTTTGCCGTATATTGGGAGTCAATGCCGCTTTTTAGACATTCTGTTAAGAGACGTTTTAAAAGCACATGGACCTCTGGAGAATTAGAAATATTTTTCCAAAATTTTCGCCAAAGCCAACAAACTCATTTAAAAGACTTTGTCAAAAGTCCATGGGTTCATTTGTTGGTGGGTGAGTTGGATAAAAAGTATTGTGGGCTTTATAAGAATTATGACCACCAGGTGTTAAAGGGAGCTGGGCATCGTCTACCATTAGATGCTCCAGAGGAAATTGCTGGCTACCTTTTACAGATAGGAAATTAGTATGAATTGGAAAGCGTGGATTTCAGCAACCAGACCGAAAACTTTAAGCGCCGCTTTGGCCCCTGTGATTGTAGCTAGTGCCTATTCTTTTAATAGAGGTGGTTTTCAATTATGGATCAGTATTTGTGCGTTGCTTGCCTGCTTGGCGATTCAAATCGCCTGTAATTTGTTTAACGATGCCATTGATTTCAAAAAAGGTGCTGATAAAGACCGACAAGGCCCAACGCGAATTACGCAGAGTGGAGAGGCTAGCTATGAAAAGGTTATGTTTGTCGCCAAAGTCTTTTTAGGAATTGCGGTTTTGTTTGGTATTCCTCTGGTTGTTCAGGGTGGTTTACCGATTCTAGGTCTTGGCTTGTTTTCCTTGTTTTTTACCTATGCATACACTGGTGGCCCTTTTCCTTTGGCCTACCTGGGGATTGCAGATTTTTTTGTGATATTGTTTTTTGGGATTATCAGTGTGGGAGGCTTGAGTTATCTCCATCTAGCTTATTTTTCGCCTGAATTTTTAATTCTTGGTCTACAGGTAGGTTTACTTTGCGACATTATGTTGGCGGTCAATAATCTACGAGACTTTAAGACAGACAAACTGGTCGGTAAAAATACTTTGGTGGCTCGTTTTGGTGAAGCCTTCGGAAAGTCACAAATTGTGTTTTTGGTATTGGGTCCGTTTTTATTGAATTACATTTGGTTTCTAAAGGGAATGTATTATACCGCCTTGGTAAATTACATTTTGTTTTTTCCAGGGATCCTATATTGTTTCTCACTAATTCGTACTGAAGTAGGTCCAAAGATCAATAAATTTTTACCTTTGGGGAGTTTGTACTATTTAAGTTTTTCTATTTTTTTAGCCATAGGAATGTGTGCAGACCGTGTCTAGTTTTAAACTCTTCTCTTCTTATTTTGATTTAAAAAAAGATAGATGGGCGGGGAGTCGAGGCTATTTGTTGAAGTTTGTGGAAGAGGATATGGAGTTTTACTCTGTTCTTGCATCCTGGCCCGATTTGGGTGATAGAGATTTAGATCTGAGATATAGCGATCTAGAAAATCAAATAATTACGAAAGACTTTTTACCGGTCTATTCTTTGGGGAAGAAATTCGGTCAAAGAGCTTCATGGAGACTAGAGAGCAATTTACCCAGTCATTTTTTGTCTTCGGGCCAATCCAGTGCCGATCTAGAGCAATTTATGACCTATTCTTTTCCTAGGATGAAGGCAAAGATTCAAAAAGACCTTGGCTTGGAACTTTTAGATTTACTTCACGAGATGGATCATTATCCGCCAAGTTTTAAACTTTGTTTGGACTTTAATTTAAAATTTTCCAAAGAGGAAGTTTACAGGGTATTTGCTAAAATTGGCCAGGAGGAAAGATCTAGAATTTCTTGGATTGAAGATGCTTTTGCTGGTAGCTGTGAGCAATGGCAGGATTTTGAAGAAACTTTTGGTATCGCCATTTTCAGTGATTGGTATCAGCCTGAGTTCGGAAGAATAAAAAAACGAGTGATAAAAGCTCTGAGAGACTATGCTAAAGTTGATTTTTCTGAATTAGAGGAGGTTTTGTTAACCTCATATTTAAGCCACCCCTTAGAGCAGGTATTGAGTCAAAAACTTGCTAACTCTCTAGAAATGGATGATTTGTATTTGGGGCTTAGTACGCATTTAGAATACCCTGAAAACGATTTTAGTAAGTTATTAAAACTTAAAAGTGCCTGTTTGACTTTAGAAGATAACGAGTCTTTTCAAGCCCTTTTAGATCATCAAGAATGGAGGTCTCTTGGAGTTTTTAAAAAACAAGAAATGTTGGGCACCTGAAGAAAAACAGCCTGCTCTTTTAGAAAGAATTTTGCGAGATCGATCTTTGTTTGAGAATCACTTTTTAGTGGCAAGTACCGGCACAAGTAGTAGCGAACTTTCAAAAGTTAAATACATAGTTCATGAAATCCCTAATTTCTTAAAGGTCATAGATTCGCAAATTCAGTTTTTTAATTTAGATAAGAGGGATCGTTTTTTATGTCCTTTGCCAGCTAGCCATATTGCTTATATTGCTTTAAAGGCCAGGGCTGAACGTCTGGGGGCTTATTTTGAAGACTATACTGGTAAATGGAGTGCTGCTAAGTTTGCGGCAAAAATGATTAAAGAAAGCTTTAGTTTTAGTTCCTTGGTGCCTACGCAAGTCTTTGATTTGGTGGAACAAAATATAAAGGGGCCAGGGATAGATAATCATCAAATTTTAGTCGGTGGAGCTGCCATTACCGATCAACTTTTGCACAAGGCAAAAAAATTAGGCTGGTGTTTGCTTCGGAGTTACGGAGCGAGCGAGTTTGGATCCGCTTGTGCGATCAATAAAAAATCAGATTTTTTAAAAGATGATTTTTCACAAAGTCTTTTGCCTCATTTTGAATATGAGTTATCTAAGGATTCTTTTTTGAAAGTAAAAGGCCAGGCGCTTTTTCAATCCTATTTATTTTTTGATTTGCAGAACGAAAACTTTGAGATCAAATCTGACTTAAAAGATGAAAACGGATTTTTTCAAACAGAAGATTTGGTTGAGATTGATCGAGATAGCATTAAAGTCCATGGGCGTGGGAACCGGTTTTTAATTCGTAATGGAGAAAATATTTTTCTCCAAGAACTTGAAAATAAAATTTCAGATTTGTTAGAAACAGAAGTTCTCGTTTTAAAAAAAGCTCATCCTCGTCAAGGTGAAGTTCCTGTTTTGATTTTTGATACAAAAAAACAAGATAGGTCTTTATATTCTCAGCCGAGTGATGGAATTTCTTCCCAAAAATTTGAGAGCACTAGATCTAATGAAACAGATGTTATGGCGCAGATTTGTAAAAAGTTAAGTGCTCTTCCTAAGATGCAAAGACCAGCTTATTTCAGCGACATGCCAATTATGAAGGCAGATACAGGAAAAATACTTTATGCCAAGATGCAGGAAAGATTAAGTCATGATAAGGACTTAGAGTTTTTTCAACTAGATTGGCCGCAATAGAATTGAAAATTATATGATTTTGTCGTTTAATCAGTCGGATTTTAAGGAGATATGATGGATACCAAAGAATACGTAAAAAATGCTGTAAAAACTGAGTCTAGAGATTTCGATGCCATCGGTAGTAGAATGGCCGAAGTTAGAAACCAACGCCTTCTTCATGCAGGTATAGGCCTTGCGACAGAGTCGGGTGAGTTTTTAGATGCTTTGAAAAAGCATGTGTTTTATGGAAAAGAATTAGACACTGTGAATCTTGGCGAAGAGATGGGTGATATTTTTTGGTACTGCGCAATCATTGCTGATGAATTGGGTTTAGATTTTGCGAAAGTAATGGATACAAACATTGCTAAGTTAAAAGCTCGTTATGGTGAGAAGTTCACTGAACAAGCAGCGCAAGAGAGAGACCTAAATACTGAGCGCGAAATTTTAGAGCAGTAGTAGAAAATTTAAAATATAGATTTAAGCCACGATAATATCGTGGCTTTTTTTTGTGGAATTGGAAAATAGGACAGAGGATTTCTAGCTCTTAAAGGCTCCATTTCCCTTTCGTTATTTTTTCCAGCGGATATTCACAAGACTTTCTGTAGGCTCTTTAGAATAGAAGTCTTTTTTGTTTGGTGCGAACAAGAAACCCTACTTATTCCCAGGGCATTTTTTAGCTAAAACAGACAAACTTTCTCTTTCGTTGCTAGAGAATTTTTTAATCTTAACAATTATAGCGAAATTTTTCTTAAACAGGCGCAAAGCCTGTTTTTGAATTAAACTACAATGTTTTTTCTAAGCATTCTTTGACAAAATCTGGAATGGGCGCTTTTTGAAAACCAGCCTTACTTACGCAAACATGAATGCTAGAGGCTTTGGCGCAAATTTTATCTCCTAAATAAATGCTGCTCTCTAATTGATAACTATTTTGTGAAAGCTTCTTTTTTCTTAATACAATTTCGATTTCTTGACCTGCTCTCATTGGGGCAGAGTAGTCTGCTTCGCTATGAACTATTGGGAAGGCGTAGGTTTTGTGGCGAAACCAATCTTCCCAGGAGTAAACTTTTCCAACCCAGTTTTCATAAGCAATATGATGGAGCTCATACACTCGGGAGTAAAAAATGATCCCCGCAGGGTCGCAGTGACTAAAATGTAACATATGTTTTTGGGTGTATAGTTTGTCGTTCATTACTGTAGTTTAAAAAGTTTTTTTCTTTCTGTAAAGAATGTCATGAGATGATGTGCTTAATATTCACTCATACAAACATGTGTTTAAAACAGAATTTTCTCTAAAAGCTTGAAATTTTTAATAAATAAATAGCGATCATTCTGCTTTATTCTGCTTTAATCGTTGTCTTATGAAAGGCTTTCGATTAGTGTCTAGGCCTTTAGGAGCCAAAATTTTGCAAGACATCCAAATCTACCAATCTGAGGATTTTCCAAAAGATTTAGTAAAATTGAACGATCTTTACCAAGACTTATTTTCTGGTGGAAAAGGTTTTCGATCGAAAATGGTAACAATGGTATGTAGTGCAAAAAAAGTTGCTCCTGAAACGGAAAAACTTTTATGTCAAACCATCGAGTTCATCCATAACTCTTCTCTCTTACATGATGATTTGATTGATCGTGCGCCAATGCGTAGAGGTAAGACAGCTGCATGGTTAAAGTACAATCCTGAGTATGCGGTATTGGCTGGGGATTATTTGTTAGCGCGAGTGATGATGAATCTCTCTCGCTTTGGAAATATTCAGCTGATTCAATTTACCTCAAAAGTGATTTGTGATCTTTTAGAGGGAGAGTGGCTGCAAGATAGTTTATTGCATGAAAGATCACTGTCTCAAGAAAAATTGCATCGAGTACATGAGCTAAAAACGGCATCTCTTTTTGAGTGGTGTATTCGAGCCCCATTCATCGCGATTGAGGAATATTCTGAGGAACTCCACCAATTACTGAGTAAAATTGGAAGAAACTTGGGAAGTCTTTTTCAAAGAGGGGATGATCTTCTTGATTTTGACATTCGCAATGCTGAAAACAAAAAAATACTTGGTGATTTAACCGGAGGCTACCTAAATAGCTTTGCGGCTTTCTTGGTAAAAGAAATCGAATCAGAAAAAGTGGATGCCTTTTTTAAATGTCGTTCAATGACGGAAATCAAAGATCTTTTTGGCGAAGGCTATTTCAATGAAAAGCTTGCGCAATTTGATTCCGAAAGTGAAAAAATGATCGAACAATACCAAAAGGATTTAAGCTCCTTGTCGCAGTTTTTGAGCAAGGACGAATCTCACCTAATGGAAGAGTTTTTGCCTTTAGCAAAGCTTCTTTATTGGCGTTCTTAATCCAGTAGGTCCTTCAAGCGAGCGAGTAGACTGATAAGCAAAGATTTTAAATGAGATTAGTATTAATTTTTTGCAGCTCTAATTTTTATCTAGCTAATGCATTGTAAGTGTCTGTTTTTATTGTTTAAAACTAATCTACCAAGCCTGTAAAATCTAAACAAAACTAAGCCTATCTATATTGCTAAATCGGCCTTTTTCGTGTATGGTGGCGAGACTTATAAATCCTTGAAATTACAGGACTTGGAACGAAGTTTAGGAAGCGATGAAAATCTCGTACATTGAAGATATTGAGCAGTTTGCAAAACGAAAGAAGGATCACATTGATCATTCTTTGGATTCGGCATCACAGGCGACAGCAAATAGTGATTTTGATCAGCTAGAACTTATTTCCGATTCTATGCCAGATTTAGATTTCGACGAAATAGATTTAAGAGTTCCTAACTTTAATGGAGAAATGGTTTCTAGTTTTTATGTAGCGGCTATGACAGCGGGCCATAAAGAAGCTGGTGGAATAAATCATCGTCTTGCGCAAGCCTGTAGCGAAATGAACTGGGATATGATGATCGGCTCCCAAAGACGTGAACTGTTTGATGATAGGGCTTTCGAAGAATGGCAAAGCATACGTTCCGAGTTTCCTGGCGTACGTCTCATTGGAAATATTGGCATTTCGCAAATCAATGAACTTTCAGATGAGAAAATTGAAACTTTGATTGAAAGCACTGGAGCCTATGCATTGGCCATTCATTGCAACCCACTACAAGAGGCCGTGCAAGAAGAAGGAACTAGAAACTTTAAAAATGCTCTGTCACGATTAACAGAAATCACCAATAGTTTTTCTACGCCCATAATTTTAAAAGAAACGGGAAGTGGCTTTTCTAGTAAAACTCTAGAGAAGGTAAAAGATTTAAATCTCGCGGCGATAGATATAAGTGGTTTGGGTGGTACCCACTGGGGTCGCATCGAAGGAATGAGAGCCTCCGAGGGAAGCATAGCAAATTTAACGGCCAAAGCCTTTGCGAATTTTGGTGTACCCACTTTGCGTAGCATTCAAAACGCAGTGGACTCTAAAGTGAAGGCAAATATTTGGGCCAGTGGTGGCATCCGAAATGGTCTTCAGGCCGCAAAATGCATTAGTTTAGGCGCTACGAGGGTTGGAACTGCTGGTGGTGTATTGAAGGCTGCAAATTCAAGTTTTGAAGAAGTTATTCAAGTAATGAAAACATATGAGTATCAACTACGTGTGGCACTGTTTTGTACTGAATCAAAAAATGTGTCAGATTTAAAAGGGAAATATCAATGGATAAAAAACTAAATAGTCTACTAGGCGGTTTTTCAAAATTAAGTCGCAGTGAGCGTTTCGAAAAGTTAATCGAAATTGGTGCTTTAAATAAAGACGACGTAAACTACCTTCGCTCCGGTGGAATCGCTGATATGGATTTGGCTGAGCATTGCATTGAGAATGTGATTGGGTACTTTCAATTACCAATGGGAGTGGCGACGAATTTCCAAATTAATGGCAAAGACTATGTGATTCCCATGGCAGTGGAAGAAACTTCCATCATTGCCGCGGCCTCAAAAAATGCAAAATGGATTCGTAGCAGTGGAGAAATCACAGCCGAAGTAATTGGGGATCAAATCATTGGTCAAATTCAAATTGCCAAACCAAATGATATTGAAAAAACAAAAGCAATTTTAAACGAAAACAAAACTCGCTTCATTAGTTTAGCAAATGCGGTTTTAGAAAGTCTAGTTCGACGTGGTGGTGGAGTAGATGCCATTCAAATTCGTGAAGTAAAAAGAGAAGATGGACTTGGCAATATGTTAGTGATCCATGTTTTGTGTAATCCTTGTGAGGCCATGGGCGCCAACCTCATTAATCAAGCTTGTGAAGCTTTAAAGCCACATATCGAAGAACTAACTGGTGAAGTTGTGAATATGTGTATTCTTTCTAATTTGGTAGATACCAAGTTAACCAAAGCTAGCGTTAGAATTAGAAATATTGATCGTGATTTAGCAAAGGGTATCGTAGAGGCTAGTGTTTTTGCAAACTCTGATCCTTATAGAGCCTGTACGAACAACAAAGGTGTATTAAACGGGATTGATCCAATTTTGGTTGCCACTGGAAATGATTGGCGAGCGGTAGAGGCCGGTATCCATGCTTATGCAGCTAGTAGTGGCCAGTACAAATCAATTACCAAATGGTATCTTGATGGTGCTGATCTTGTTGGTGAACTTGTAGCGCCGATCATTGTTGGAACGGTTGGAGGTGTTACCAAGATTCATCCTACGGCTCAACTAGGTCTTAAGATTTTGAATGTTGAATCTAGTAGTGAATTATCTCAGGTTGCTGCGGCAGTTGGTTTGGTTCAAAACTTGGGTGCTGTGCGTGCCTTGAGTACCGTAGGGATTGTAAACGGCCATATGAAACTTCATGCAGCAAATTTGGCCATCGCTGCAGGAGCTGATTCTGAAGGGGAAATTGCTCATGTAAAGCGTGAGTTAGAAAATGTATTAAACTCTCAGTCTCGAATCACTCTGCAAAATGCTAAAGACGCACTAGATTTTTATCGTAAGGGAAAAGCAGGTAATAATGTATCAACTCAGTTGTCCCAGTAAGACTTTTTTAATTGGTGAATATGCCGTACTAGATGGGGGACATGGTGTTGTAGTTAGCACTGGCCCTCGTTTTCGTGTTGATTTCAAAGAGGTGGCAAAGGAAGAAGAATCTTATGTAAAAGGTTTGTCTCCACAGGGGCCACCGATGGATTTTTTAAAAGACAACCTAGATATTTTTTCGCACTTTGCGATGGATATGCACGACCCTCATGAGCATAAAGGCGGTTTTGGTTGGTCTAGTGCTCAGTTTTTATTTCTTTATATGATCAAGGAGTGGGTACGCCAGGATAAGCCAGACATCTTACCTAAAATTGATCGAGCTGCTCTTTTGGAGGAGTTCCTTGCTTATTCTTGGGATGGTGATGGCTGGGCCCCTAGTGGTCTTGATGTTTTGTCACAATTAGAAGGGAAGATTTTATTCCTGCAAAGCCCAAGAAAAATCATCGATGGTAAAGTTGCTCCCATTGAATTTTCAGAATACTACCAAATTAAAGACTGGCCTTTTGAAGACATACAGTTTGTTCTTTTGCGTACTGGTAAAAAAGTTGCCACTCATTCTCACTTGTCGAATCTTCAAGGCATTCGAACTTCTAGTTTAGGGAAGTTGGCCGAGGAGTCGGGTAAGTCTTTGTTGGATAAAGATGAAGAAGAGTTTATTCGTACAATCAACCAATACAAAAACGATTTACGCGAACAGGATTTAGTGGACCCAGCTTCGTGGAATACACAACAAGAACTTATGCAGCGCCCTGAAGTCCTGGCCATCAAAGGCTGTGGTGCATTGGGTGCAGACGTGTTGTTGGTGGTAGTGGTTACCGAATTATTAGAGGACTTTCTAGAGTTTATTGAAGAAGAAGAGTTTTTAGTAGTTGGTACTAGTGAAACCATCACAGAAGGTTTGAGTTTTTCAAAGATTGTCGAAGAGACTAAGGATCTAGAATCATGATTAAAGAAACCGCGCCAAGCAATATTGCATTGATTAAATATATGGGAAAAGAAGCGAACAATATTCCTTCAAATCCTTCTCTTTCTTATAGTCTTCCACATCTTTTGACCACGGTTGAAATTTCAAAGACGGATGCGTCCGAGGATCAATGGGCGGCCCTGGAATCAGAGTACGCAATCGAGTTAAGTGAGAAAGGGAAAGCTAGGTATTTAAAGTTTTTTAAAAAATTGAAAGATCACTTTGGACTGAGTTCTAATTATTTAATCCAATCTGCAAATAACTTTCCTTCTGATGCGGGCTTGGCTAGTTCTGCTTCTTCTTTTGCTGCCTTAACAAAGGCGACTTATAGTTTAGCGAAATCTGAGTTAGACACAGAGGCCTTTCAGGCTTTGGGTTTTACTGGAGAATTTATTACTGATCGTGAAAAGTTGAGTGCTCTTAGTCGAACTGGTTCTGGTTCAAGTTGTAGGAGTTTGTTTGATACATGGTCTGAGTGGCAGACTGATTTTGCCGTGGAAGAGAGCTTTTCATACAGTAAACTTCTTCACTTGGCGATTATTGCTGAAGAAGACAAAAAAGAGGTTAGTAGTAGCGATGCTCATATTAAAGTGAAATCGTCCCTTTTGATGGAAGGGCGCACGGCTCGCGCTAACAAAAGGTTGGCTGACTTAAAAAATGCCTTAAATGAAAAATCCTGGGAAGCAGCGTTTGAAATTTGCTGGGCGGAGTTCTGGGATATGCATGCTTTATTTGAAACGAGTGAACCAAGTTTTGGGTATATGACGGCGGATAGTTTGATGGTCTTAAATGAATGTCGTAGCTATTGGAAGGCCAATCAAGATGGCCCATTGGTAACGATGGACGCAGGACCAAATGTTCATTTGCTTTTTAGAGAGGATCAGAAATCTTGTTATGAGGACTTTATTAAGATCTTTGAAAACAAATTTAAGATTTGGGGAAGTGAGTCGTGAGCCAAAATTTTAGCATTCGTATTCCAGGCAAATGCATTCTAGCTGGGGAGCATTCTGTTTTAAGAGGAGTGCCTGCTTTGGTGTTGCCTGTAAATTCTAAATTTTTAAGTTTGGACTTTACAAATGTTGAAAGTGATTTGGAACTTGAGTGCGAGGGGAAACAACAAGCCATTTGGGATGTGTTGTTTTGGGGAGTGATTGAAAAAGCTCTTACTAAATTATCTTTAGAGAAATCAGATTTAAAGGGACATATATTACTTAAAACAAACTTAAGCCTTGGCGCTGGAATGGGTGCAAGTGCTAGTTTGTGTGTTGCTGTGGCGAAGTTGTTTGTTTATTGGGGGCATTTAAAAGAAACTCATGTTTATGATTTTGCCCGTAGTTTAGAAGATCTTTTTCATGGTGAAAGCAGTGGTGTAGATATTGCGGTTGCTTTAGAGGCTAAGGGGATTCGTTTTACCCGTAATCAGGCGCGAAAAACCATTGATATGAAATGGCGTCCAAAACTGTATTTGAGCTATACCGGTGGCAAGGGAATCACTAGCGAATGCGTTAGCCAAGTAAAAGAAATGTTTGAACATCATTTTGAACAAGCCAAAGACATTGATGACAAAATGGAGGCCGCTGTTTTAAAAATGGAAGCAGCCCTTGCAAAAGAAGAGTCGGATCTAGCGAGGTCTGAGTTTGCAGAGGCGATGAACCAGGCGGGAGATTGTTTTAAAGACTGGGGTTTGCTTGGTGGGGGCTTAAAAGAGCTACAAGAAACTCTAAATCAAAATGGCGCCATTGCCACGAAGCCTACGGGTTCAGGAAACGGGGGCTATCTATTGTCCCTTTGGAACCAAGAACCTCCAAAAATTGAAGGCGTTAATTATATCTCTGTATTATAACGAATGGCTTTTTTGGCTAGTTTTAGATAGAGAGCTTTGAATGATATTAAAGTCACACAGGGAAGCATCAACAAATTTCTAGCTTTTTATTTTTGTCTTTTAAAATCTATTTATAAATAAAAAAAAGAAGCCATGGCTTATGGCTTCTTTTAAAAAAGAGATTCTATGAAAAACTGCTGCTTAGCTTGCGCTTTTAAAGCGATTGGCGCGCCATTTTCCAAGTTGTTTACGAAGCTCTTGGCATAGTTCAAGGCAGCTTACATCAGGCTCTAAAGCCTTACTGATGCTCGCAACAAACTGACCTTGCTGAGAGTAGATTTTAATTATACTAACAGGACCTTCTGCTTCGTTCATGAATTTAAATTTGATGCAAGAATCACTTGGTGCCTCATCTAGCAATTGGCTTAACTCATGGTGGATACTTTTATGTTGTCCACTTTGAGGCTCAACCCCAGTCAAAATTATTTTATCATCCAACATCTTTCCCCCTAAAAACGCACTACGATACGCAGTGTTTAAAACTGAAACATTTAGTAAATTAATTTAATTTTTCGTAATTCAACCCATTACAGAAAATAAACTTAGGCCTCTTGAGAGTGAACATAAAGAGAGGCTTTACGAGATCCTCGAAAGAAGGACTTCCGAGGTTCTGATACGATTATACCTAAGGCAAAATGATTTACAAGGAAAAAATCAATTTTAACGAAATCGTAATAAGAATCTTTTATAGTATCTATTTCTAAGATAAAGAAATCGTCAATTTACTGTTTATTTTAGAACTAAAATAGAACAATTTCTTATGTTCAACATATTTTATTTCTTTTGTTAAAAGCGCCAATAAGGCCTTTAAAACAGCTCTAATTGGCGAATTGATTTACATACAAGATACTTTGTAGCGAGAAAGGCGCATTTCATAGGCGCAGTAGTTATTTAGCTCATCATCTCGTAGTGCATCGCATAACATTTGCTTTACTTCCTCTGCAGAGCTTCCCTGAAAAACCATTTTACCAGTATCGCAGCCGTTCACTTTGTATTGGTAGGAATCGCTAAAGTCCCTGCTTTCTGAGTCTTGGCTACAGCTTACAAGAGCAAGGCAAGTTAGTAGGAGGCTAATTATAGTTAGTGTTTTCTTCATTGGCTTTTCCTTTGGTTGGTTACTTTTAAAGTTTTTATCGATTTTCTCGGCTTTACTGAGTGATTCTGTGTGGTCTTTAGTGAGCGTGATTTTTTCTAGCAGGCAGAGATCGTTTTTTTGTTATCAATAAAATGCTTGATAGTGAAGAAATTTGTATCTATTTCCCTTGGTTTTAATGTTAATGAAAAAACGATAGCGTTTTCGGACTGAGTAGTTTTTTGGCTCGGTAGCAGCTTAGGTTGTGATTTGCGCCATTGTTTTGTTATAATTAATTTGTTGAATACAATGTTTTAAAAAGTGATCCTACACAGAGTTTAAATTTAAGGGTGTTTTATGTTTGCAAAGTTTATGGGAAAATTAAGTAGTTCAATTTCGGCAGGAGCATTGGCGCGAGCATGGAGTTTATGGGCACCTTTTCGTGGGGCGAAAATTTCTGTGGACTATATTTCCGAGGATTATAAGCAAGTAGATGTTTCCATGAAGTTGGGAATTAAAAACAGAAATATTGTAGGTACTCATTTTGGAGGATCACTCTACGCAATGACCGATCCATTTTATATGGTGATGTTGATGAAAATCTTAGGAAATGAATTTATTGTTTGGGATAAGTCAGCCAATATAAAGTTCAAAAAGCCTGGTAAGTCTAAGGTTAGGGCGCACTATAGATTAACAGATGATGACATTAAATCTATCTTAGCGAGAATTGAATCTGAAGAACGAGCTACTTGTTTGTGGGAAAAGAAAGTTGAAGTTCTAGATGAGCAAGATGAAGTGGTGGCGGAAGTCGACAAGATTGTTTACATCAAGAAAAAACAAAAGAATAAGTAAGTGGACTTTCATTGTCCTAATTAAATCGGAATAAAATTAAAGTTTCTTGTTGATCTCGTAGATTGCGATTGATGCGGCAACGCCAGCATTGAGACTTTCTACAGAATCAGAGATTGGAATGCGGACGCAATTTTTCGAGGAGCGAAATTTTTGAGGTACACCGGGACCTTCTTCTCCAAGTAGCAATTTAATGCTTTTGTTTTCCAGTTTTAGATCGCTTAAATTTTTTCCCCCAGCATCTAAAATGTAAAAATCCTCTGCGGATAAATCTTCAATGCTTGGACCTTGATAAAGCTTTAAGTCCAAAAGGTTTCCGGCACTGCTACGTACGCATTTGGGATGAAACACTGAACAAGCTTCTTTTAGTAAGATTATATTTTTCACATCAAAAGCGGCTGCAGATCTCAATACAGCACCTAAATTGCTCGGGTCTCCTAAGGGCAAAAACAAATGAATTCCGTCCTGCTTTAAGATGTCTTCCTTAAACTCAGGGATGTTCTTTTTTTTCATGATTAAGAGTGGAGACTTTGTGCCAAACTCATCAAGTTCGTGAAACAAAGACTTCTCTAGGATGAAAACCTTCTGTTCAGGGTATTGAATGGCTTGGCTTTCAGACACGCAGATTAAACAATCCACCAAGTCTTTGTGTTTGCTAAGATTCTCGTTTACCCATGAAAGGCCTGAAACTATAAAATGATCGGCTTTTTTTAAAGACTTTGCTTCCCTTAACGAATTCCAGTATTGAAACTTTTTGTTCTTAGCGCTTTCAATCTTTTCCATCGTCATTCTCCCAATCTCGATCTTGAAAATACATCATGCTTTTCAAAGGAGCTTCTTTTATTTTTTTGTAAACCACAAGTCTTCTTTCATGTGAGGTGTGGGGGAGGGAATAAGGGATGTCAGCCACCTTTTTGTAAAACTCCTCCCATTTTGGATCTAGTTTTTCTAATTCTTGATCCACTCTAGGTCCCTTCATGAAATAAATTTCTCCACCCGTTTGTAAGCAGTGAAAACAGTTTTCTAGAGTGTTATTAATTTCTTCTACGGCCCTCGTGATAATTCCGCGAACTGGATAAACAAAGGAATCATTGATATTTTTGCCAAACATTCCCAAGTTTTTTAAACCAATTTCATCTCTAACACGTTTTAAAAATTCGACTCGCTTCCAAACGCCCTCAGCAAGGTACATTTGTTCTTTTTCAAAAAAGATTTTTAGAGGAATTCCTGGTAAGCCGGGACCTGTTCCAACATCCATTAAAGGAAATTGAAATTGGTAGTGCTTGGTGATGATTAAACAATCGATAAATTGTTTAATGGCGATGTCTCGAAAGTTTAAAATTCGAGTGAAATTTTGTCGATTTTGCTCTTCCATCAAGAGGCGATAGTATTTAGCAAGATTCATTCTTTGTTCATGGCTAATGAAGTCCATTTCATGATTTTTAAAAATATCATAAAGGCGATCATTTGCTTCATGTAGGCTATATATTTTTTCTGCTTTCAAGTGGCCACGGCTTTTGGTTTGTTTAGTTCCTTGGCCTTTGGATTTGTAAGGGGAGAAGTTCTTTTTGTTTTTTTGTGCCATTACAACAATCTCTCAAAGGTTTTAAAGTGTACTTTCGCCACCTCTTTTACTTTTTCTATGCCAAATTGATCTCTGAAATCCAGAGCAGTTTGGTTTACCAAATCTCCGGCTCCTTTTGGAAAAACCATGCCAAATTTTGAGGACAGATCATTTAAAAGCTCAATGAAATGGTACCTAGCAATGATACTGGCGCATGCAACTGCAAGGTCTTGCTCGGCCTTTGGCGCTTGCATTAATTTTTTTTCATCGAGTCCGCGTTTTTTAACGATGTTTTCAAGCAAAGATTTGTCGTTAGAAAATTGATCGGAAAGATACATATCCACTCTGTCATCGAAAAGTTGTTCGATGCAATCAACGTGTAAATTTCCTAATAAGATGTTGAGGTTTTGAACTTTGGAGTATCGCTGATTGTATTCAATCGGCATCAAGGCTTCTGAGTGATGTTTTAGTTTTCCCATTAGTTGTGGTGCCATTTCCATGATTCTTTGGTCGCTGAGTTTTTTACTATCAACAACTCCGAGGCTTTTTAATTGCTCTTCTAGTTTTTTGTGAACCACAACCGCAGAAACAACCAAAGGACCAAAAAAATCACCTTTTCCGCTTTCGTCGACACCTATCCAAACTTCGTGATTATGCTCAATGCTTTGTTGGGTTTTTTCAGTTTTGCTTGCCGCAGACTTGCCAGGACTTAAACCTAAAAAACTTTGCAATTCTTGTTTTAACTGAGAGTCTTTCCCTTGAACGAGAAATTTTCCAGTATTGTATACGCCTACGGAAATTTTCTCATTTTGCTTTTCAAGCTTGAGTTGTGTTCCGTACTGGATGTTTTTTTGTTCAATGATTCGAACAAAGTTTTTCTGGCACCATATTTTGATCTTATCTAGCATAATTTCTATTCTAACAGTGCTCAGGGGAATTGGTATTCAATTTTTGGTTTGCTTGCTTGCAAAATGCCTAAAAAGTATAAAATTTATGGTATTTTTTTAAGCTTTTCTATTTAGACTTCTTGTATTTACGAGCCTGCTCAGGCTAAATTGTGGGACGAATTAACAGTGAATGGGGAGTTTATTTATGGAAGCACTTTTTAACCCAAGCGAAGAACACAAAATGTTACGCCAAATGCTTGCTGAGTTTGTAAAAAACGAAGTGGAAAAGCAGGCTGAAGAATATGATCACAAAGAAGAATTTAACTTAGCTTTGTTTCGTCAATTGGGAGAGCTAGGCTTATTGGGAATTACCGCTGACGACAATCATGGTGGCTCTGGCTTAGATGCCACTGCTGCAGTGATTGCCCATGAAGAGTTATCCTATAGCGACCCTGGTTTTGCTTTGGCTTATTTAGCGCATAGCATGTTGTGTGTGAATAATATCTCCGTGAACGGCAGCGAAGAGCAAAAGGCCGAATTTCTTCCAAAACTATCTTCTGGTGAATGGGTTGGTGCTATGGCCATGAGTGAGCCACATGTTGGTACTGATGTTTTAGGAATGAAAACCACCGCTGAAAAAGTAGGGGACCACTACATTTTAAATGGTCGAAAAATGTGGATTACCAATGGAACCATCGATGAAAATCGTACTCCTTGTGATGTGGTTTGGGTATACGCAGTAACTGGCGAAAAAAACTCTCGTCCACAGTTGAGTACTTTTCTAGTTAAAAAAGATTTTGAAGGCTTTAGCGTTGGTCAAAAGATCCAAGGTAAACTGGGTATGAGAGGCTCAAACACGGCAGAGCTGGTTTTTGAAAACTGTAAGGTGCCGGCAAAGTATCTGGTAGGCGAAGAAGGCCATAGCATGATTCACATGATGCGAAATTTAGAGTTAGAAAGATTAACCTTAGCAGCACAGAGTGTGGGAATCGCTCGCCGTTGTATAGATGTAATGGTTAAATACGCAAAAGAACGCGAAGCTTTTGGAAAAAGTTTAGATAGTTTTGGGCAAATTCAAAAGTACATTGCTGATAGTTATGCGGAGTATATGGCTTCTAAAACTTACGTTTATGCCACCGCACAAAATATGTCTCTAGACAAAGAGGGTAATCGAATCGACTCTGATGGAGTGAAGTTAGTTGCAACCACTATGGGAAAAAATGTGGCTGATCGAGCCATCCAAGTTTTAGGTGGATACGGTTATGTTGCTGAGTATGTTGTTGAGCGATTATGGCGTGATGCAAAGCTCTTAGAAATCGGTGGTGGAACTATCGAGGCTCACCAAAAAAATATCACAAAAGATTTAAGTAGAAGTGGTGCACCTATACTTTAGTACCTGAGAGTGAGTATATCCTTAGTAAATTAGTTTGGGCGCTTGGCGTTAAATCAGTAGGCTTGTTCTAATATGATCTTTGACGCCGTGCGCAAGGTTAATTATTCGAAAAAACTCTGTTTTTTTTTAAAGATGGCACAATGTGATACCGATCAAAGTTCGTGGCAAAAAACCCAGAGAAAAAGAACATTTCAAAATTTTATTCCAAACGTAAGTACGTAAAGGATGAAGTCATATTTCGCCAAGGTGACGACGGTGATTCTGCTTTCATTATTGAAAGCGGGCGTGTTGAGATTTTTGTAGGTGAAGATGATGCGCATACTCCTGTAGCGGTACTTGGCGTAGGAGAGATCTTTGGGGAAATGGCGATCATAGACTCGAGTACAAGAGCGGCCAGCGCCAGAGCTATCGAAGATGTTCAGCTCACTGTAGTATCTCAAGATCAATTGGCGGAAAGAATTAATTTAGCAGATCCAATTGTTCGTCTTCTAATTTCGATGTTACTGCAAAGAAGTAGAGAAAACTTTGCTCTACACACGAGAAACATTAAATCAAAAAATGCAGTAGCACTCCCTTCCGTTGTGCCTGAGAAAAAACAATCTTCTAAATTACACTTGGTAGGAACAGAAAACTTTGATCCTCCTTCTGAATTTGGTTTTGGGGGAGAGAGTAAAGAACAAGCTAGAGAAGATGCTTTAAAGAAAATAAAAATGGAGTCAGAACTGCAAAGTGCTTTGGAAAATGATGATTTCCAATTGTTCTATCAGCCTGTTATTGACTTTAGAACGAAGAAGATCGCAGGATTTGAAGCTTTAATTCGCTGGGAACATGCAGAAATGGGCATGGTTCGTCCTGATATTTTTATGGGAATCGCAGAAGAAAGCTCCTTGATCATCCCCATCGGGCAATGGGTTATGCAGCAAGCCTGTAGAGATTCTAACAAAATTAGAGAAAGCATTCGTGATTGGTCGAACATAAAGAAAAACTTTTTCGTAAGTGTAAACGTCTCAGGACGTCAGTTGAATGATCCCGAATTTTTTGAAGTTTTAGAAGAAGCCAGTTTGGAAAACCATATTATACCATCTACTTTTAAACTTGAGATTACAGAGAGAGTTTTGGTTGGTGGTCAATTGGTAGAGAACTGGATTACAGAATGCCATAGACGTGGGTTTACAGTTGCTTTAGATGATTTCGGTACTGGTTATTCAAGCTTAAGTTATCTAAGTCAATTTCATGTGGACAATTTAAAAATCGACCGTAGTTTTGTTCGTAAAATCCATGATGACAAAAAGACTCGTGTGATCGTTAAAGCGATCATTGAATTAGCGAAAGGCCTTGGAATTCCTTTGATTGCAGAGGGAATCGAAACGGAAAAAGACTCTCAAGTCCTTAAAAAGTGGGGCTGTCATTATGCTCAAGGTTACCTTTATGCTAGACCTATGCCCTTGAGCGATATCATTGAGTTTCTAAAATCTATCTACCAAAAAGCAGGTTAAAATTCCTTTTTAGAGGAAGCTTGCGTCCTAATAGCAATAGTTGCTTTGAATCAAAACAAAATCTTTGCGAAAAGTATAAAAAATAAATTCCAAATTCCTAATCTTCTAGATTTCAGTTGAAACAAATCTCTATGTAGAGAACAATAAGGGGGCTTTAAAACATAAGGGGATTGTATGAGTATTTCTGAAGGAAATAAAAGAAGAGTGGCCATATTGGCTGGAAAAAGAATTCCGTTTCAAAGATCATTTGGTGCCTATCGTGGAATTAGTGCTACCGAATTGATGCAGTTGTCTTTGGATGCATTGGTAAAAGAGAATAACTTAACAGGAAAAGAATTGGGTGAGGTTGCTCTCGGTGCTGTAACTAAAAGAGCTGCTGAGTGGAATCTTGCCAGAAACGTAGTTGTGAATTCACCACTACATAATAATACTCCAGGTATAACTTTATCTCGTGCCTGTGGTACTTCGCTAGATGCCGCCATTGAGATTGCTAATAAGATTTCTATGGGACAAATTGAGGCTGGAATCGCTGGTGGTACTGATACAAATTCAGATCCTCCCATTGAATTTCAAAGTTCTTTCGCTCAAAAGCTTCTTGGCATTCAAGCGGCAAAAACGGCAGGGCAACGTATTGGTGCAATGTTAAAAATTGGCCTATCGGATTTAAAACCAAATGTTCCCGCTGTTGTTGAGCCAGCAACTGGTATGTCTATGGGACAGTCTTGTGAGGTGATGGTAAAAGATTGGAAAGTCACTCGTGAAGAGCAAGACGAACTTGCTTATCGCTCACACCAGAATGCGGCAAAGGCTTATGAAGAAGGTTTTTACAAAGACCAAGTGGTAGAATTTCAAGGAAAGGACCGTGATGGTCTATTGCGTCCAGACACCAGTATGGAGAAGCTTGCTAAGCTTCGTCCTGCTTTTGATCGCTCCGAAAATGGAACATTGACGGCTGGAAACTCAACCGCTTTAACCGATGGTTCTTCATGTGTCCTACTAGCATCAGAAGACTGGGCGAAAGAAAATGGTTTTGAACCAATCGCTTATCTTGAATTTGTGCAAAACGCAGCGGTTGATTTTGTAAAAGCAGAAGGTTTGTTGATGGCCCCTGCTTACGCAGTTTCTAAAATGTTGAAACGTGCAAACTTGAGCCTTCAAGATTTTGATTTTTACGAGATTCATGAGGCTTTTGCTGGACAGGTTATGTGTACTTTAAAGTCTTGGGAGTCTGAAGATTTCTGTAAAACAAGACTTGGCTCGGATAAAGCACTTGGTAGTATTGATCGCTCTAAATTAAATGTAAAAGGGTCAAGCCTTGCTCTTGGACATCCCTTTGCAGCAACTGGAACTCGTATCCTGCATACGGCGGCAAAGTTGTTGAGTGAAAAGACTAGTGGCCGTGTGTTGATTTCTATTTGTACAGCAGGTGGAATGGGGACGACGGCGATTGTTTCTAAATAAATTTTTGATTTTTTTGAGGCCCTTTCGTGTTTTGCGGAAGGGCTTTTTTTGTTTTTTGGCTTACTTCTCGGTTTAGGTCTTCGAATGAACCGGCCTCCTGAAACAAAAGTGTTTTTCTCAGACACGTTCCCGGTCAGGCGCCTGCGGCTTCTTCCCTCACATCCTTGTTACTCGTTTTGGATCTTCCTGATCCAAAAAGGTCTGAGAAAAACACTTTTGTTTCATACGGCCTCTTTCTCACTTCTTGATTGCTAAATCTCGTCGTCTTTGTTTTGTTTTTGGCCTTCGAACAAACTCAAATATTTTTCATAGCCTTTGGCCTTCATATCCTCTTTGGGGATAAAAAGTAAGGAGGCGGAGTTCATGCAGTAGCGTAGTCCTGTTGGAGTTTGAGGGGCGTCTTTAAAAAGGTGACCTAAATGATTGTCGCCGATTTTTGAGCGAATTTCTGTTCTTGGCCAAATTAATTTATAGTCCTTCTTTTTAACGATGTATTTATCGTCAATGGCTCGGTAGAAACTGGGCCATCCTGTACCCGAGTCAAATTTATGGGTACTAGAAAAAAGTGGCTCTCCACTTAAGGGGTCAACATAGATGCCTTCTTTTTTGTTATTTACATATTTATTGCTATTTGGTGGTTCAGTGCCATCTTGTCGCATTACTCGGTATTGAAGGTCATCAAGCTTTGCACGAATTTGTTCTTCTGAGAGTTCCATCTTGTATTTTTCTTCATCTGCCATGATTCCTCCAAAGTAGCTAAGTGTTAAAAATAAAACGATTAGCTGTTTCATCGAATCCTCCCAAACACTCCATCAAAAATCTTGATGGATTTATTTTAAAAATAAAAACCTACGTAAGCAAGACCTACGTAGGTTAGTGTTTATTCGCTCTGGATTATTACAGAATTAATAGTTTTTTTGAAAATAGCAAACAGCATCGTGGGGATGCAGGCTTTCAAAGTGAGACACTTTTCCGTGGAAGTCTTTAATGTCAGATCGAGTGTTTAAGTGTTTCTGGATGCGTCGAGCGGCATCTTCACTAAACATCAAATTCTCAGCATTCAGGCGAGCGAACTCTTGTTCGTCCTCTCTTTTAACAACAGTTTGTACTGGTGTTCCTAAGGCCTTTTCAATTTCGTTTATGATTTGAGTAAAATTAAATTCTTTAACTTCGTCCTTAAACTCTAAAAAGACCTTCGCCAAACTTCTCTGAGCATGTGGAGTAGCAGCGATGGCTTCTTTTTGCCTAAGCCAGCTTGATATTTCCTCTACACTCACTTGTTCTTTTTCACCAAATTTACTTAAAAAGTTTTCTTGGTTTAGCTGACGACTAAGAGCTGCAGAGCAAGGGCAGGTACTAGAATATTGAATGCCTATTCCCATCTCTATTTTTGCTTTCTCAGCTCGGTTTTTATTTGCGATAATGTGTATCGGGTAAGTTCTCCAGCCCGAATTTCCACTTAGTAGTGAGCTTCTTTCAGTTAAATAATCAAATTGAATTTCAATTTTCGCTTGGTCACTAATGTCTTCATGAGATGCCAAAAACTTTTCTAGGATATCTTCAATAATAATTGGACTAATTTGTTTGTCTTGCAGGCCTTCTTTGATCGCAACAAAAAGTCGCGACATATGAATGCCTTTGGCGTTTTCATCAATAAGGTTTACATAGATATTTGCTTTGGCGGCAATTCTGGATAAGCCTGTGCTGGATTCCACACAAACTGGAACTTCTACCTCGTCCATTCCAACCCAACGCAATTTTCCTTGGTAGTCGGGTTTATCTGCTTTTACCACATCCGGCATGGATTTATTCATAGGGTTTCCCTTGGTAATTCAGGTTTAAAAATTTATCTAAGAGGGGTGTTGTTATCTCTTAAAATCTCTCATTGGGCAAGTTTTCACTATAAATAAGCAAAAAATTGACCTAAATACTAAGCTAACACAAGTGCCTGAAATTTGTAGATTTTATGCTTTCTACGTAGTTTTTCCTTTAATTCTGCTTAAATCTTTTAGATTCGTTGTGAAAAATTCAAGCAGGTCAAATAGGAATAATTTGATCACGACCAGTTTAAGCCATTGCAGAAGTCAAATTTATTGAACGCATTCTTGTTCAAACTATTCATATGTTTGCCTTTTTTTAGGCTTTTAGGTAGATTACAGGCCCTAGGAGAATTGAAATGGAAAATACGACTCAGCAGGAAATCGCTAGAAGAAGAACCTTTGCGATTATTTCTCACCCAGATGCCGGTAAAACTACATTAACCGAGAAGCTTCTGTTTTTAGGAGGAGCAATACATAAAGCGGGTGAAGTAAAAGGTAAGGCTGGGTCCAAAGCAGCCATGAGTGACTGGATGTCCATGGAGCAAGAGAGAGGGATTTCCATTACCAGCTCCGTTATGCAGATTGAGCACAAAGGTTTACATATCAATTTGCTAGATACCCCTGGCCATAAAGATTTCTCCGAAGATACTTACAGAACGTTAACAGCTGCTGACTCAGCGGTTATGTTACTAGATGTTGCCAAAGGGGTTGAGGCGCAGACCAAAAAGCTTTACGAAGTTTGTCGTTATAGAAAATTACCCATTTTTAGTTTTATCAATAAATTAGACCGAGATGGTAAAGTTCCCTTAGAGCTTTTAGATGAAGTGGAGAGCACACTAAATATGAGTTGCTATCCAGTGACTTGGCCTCTTGGAATTGGTGGAACTTTTAAGGGCTTGTATCATAGACACACTAAAGAGTTTCATTGGTATCAAATTAAAGATGGTGAGCTATTGTCGGAGGTTTATCAGCTCTCTGGACCGGAAGATAAAAAGCTAGAAGAGATTGTTGATGATCAGGGATTGATTGAGCAGTTTCGTGAAGATTTAGAGCTGCTAGAAGTTGCTTTAGGGGAGTTTTCGGAAGAAGACTTTTTAACAGGAAAAGTAAGTCCATTAACTTGGGGTTCGGCAAAATACTTGTTTGGTGTGGATTTGTTTTTGGATCTTTTTGCCGATTATGCTCCAGCTCCACAGCCTCGTGATGGTGGTAATGGACCGGTTGATCCTCAGGACAAAGATTTCACAGGTTTTGTTTTTAAGGTGCAAGCCAATATGGATAAAAGACATCGTGACCGAGTTGCTTTCATTCGAATCTGTTCCGGTAAGTTTGAACGTGGAATGAAAGTGCAAAACACTCGTCTTGGACGTGAGGTTCGATTGGCCTATGCCAACCAGTTGATGGCACAAGATCGTGAAACTGTAGATATCGCATATGCCGGCGATATTGTTGGAATTAATGATACCGGTAATTTTTTGGTCGGTGATTCAGTGAGTACTGGAAAGAAGGTAAAATATCCGCAGCTACCAAGATTTTCTCCTGAGCTTTTTGCAAAGATCAGAAAAAGAGATATGTCGAAGAGAAAGCAGTTGGAAAAAGGTTTGAGTCAAATGTCAGAAGAAGGAACGATTCAGCTTTTTTATGATCCTTTTATTGGTATCCAAGACCCGGTGATTGGAGTTGTGGGTGAGTTGCAGTTTGAAGTTCTTCTTCATCGCTTGAAAGAAGAATACAATCTTGAGCTAGAGCTACAAAGATCTTCTTTTAGTGTAGCTCGTTGGCCTCGAACGAAAGAGGATGTGGCCTATGAAGGTGATATCAAAGGTAATATGACGACCTTAGTGGATACTCATGGAGAGAAGGTTGTGTTATTGGACAAAGAATGGGATTTGCAGTGGGCCGAAAGAGAAAACCCCGATGTGATTTTTGCCAAATCCATTGAACCACAAAGATAAGTTACAGGCTGAGGAGACTCAGCCTTTTTTTATGAGATTTTAGGGAGCTGTGTTTTTTTTGCCCAGTGGTAATGAATAACATCTTCTTGATCATTTTCATTTAGCTCTGATTTTTGTATTTCGTCTTCATACATAAGATCTAAGGCTGTATGAGGGCAGCATGGATCAAAATCTTTGGGGAGGTATAGAGCGGAGTCTAATTTTTCATCTTTTAAAATCTTTCTCTTAAATCTTTCAAATAGATATGGATCTACTTTTATGCCACAAGTATTTTCAATTACGCCCAAAGCATCAAGAGGTTCTAATGGTGTATGATAAGATCTCTTTGTTGTGATGGCGTCAAAAAAATCAGAGATGGATGTCATGCGGGCAAAGATGTTGATCTCTTCTGCTTTTAATCCATTTGGGTAGCCACTTCCGTCGTAGTTTTCATGGTGTTCATAGACTACATTTTTTATTATGTTCAAGTGGTTTCTCTGAAACTTGATTCCCTCTTGTTGTAGTAAGTCTCTACCCCAAATTGGATGTTGTTTGATTTTTATGTATTCTTCTGGTTCGAGATCTTGCGTGGCATTTATAATGGAATTGGGAAGTTTAATCTTTCCGATATCGTGAAACATTCCACTGAGTCCAGCAATTTTTAACTGCTCATTGGTTGCGTTAGGATTTATTTCTCGAAATAACATCATATTGTAAAGCCCTGTATTGATCGAGTGATCAAGAGTGTAGTGGTCATGGAAATCAAGCTCGGCAATTAAATCGTGAAGGCCAAAAAGATCATAATTTCTTATGCTTTCCATCAAGCCAATGGCAGCTGCCTCACATTCAACAAGGCACTTTTTGATGCTCTCTGATTGTATCATGTCGTCTGTGTTGTGAAATAGTTGATCTAAGTGGTCGAGAGCGGCATTTTTGAGGATTTCGACTTTTTCCTTTGTGGCTAAATTTTTGTTGTCTCCAAGGTCTTTGAAAAAGTGATTTCGCTGATTTTCAGCGATGTAGATGTGACCAAATTTTTTTGCGATTTCACTAACGTCATTTTCTTGTATTGCTTTTCCGGCCTTCCAGATACAAACAAATCGGTCTACACCTTCTCGTGCGGAGGAGTTGATGTATAGGTTAAAGTTTATGCTCTTGTTCACAGGAATCAATCGAGGAGAAACACTAAATACCTCAAGATTTGCTTGTTTGTCTGGCTTTAAGAAGTCTTTTAATGTCATAGCTCATTTTAACAACACATTTGTAATATTGCAGAGTAATAATTGAACATAGGCATTGCTGAATTACTTTGTATAAAAATGATGCTCGAGTTGGTAGACTTATTCAAAGTCCAAATCTTATACAAAACATTAAAGACTATTATTTGGTTTTCATTGAGACAAATATTCGTGAAAGTTTTTTATTCTTAGAGGGTTTTTGCAGAAAAACAGCCTCTTTCCTTTTAAAGTGTTCTTGAGGGAAATACTGAAAATGAAAAAATATTATATCCTAATCTTGTGGGGGATTTTTTTAAGTCAATGGGCATTGGCCGATAAGGATTCGAAGCTATGTTCGTTTTCCGCTGGCCAGGAAAAATACGGCAAAGAAAAATCTGGAGAAAAGATTGATTTGGAAATCTCTGCACCAGCAGCAGTGGTGGATTTTTCAAGTCACAGAAGTAAACGCCATGCTTTTAATCAAGAGAAACAGGCGGTGGCACAGATCATGGATCGGTCCGAGTATTTGTCTGCACTTTCTGAATACCAAAGCAGAATATCTGACTCACTTTACCTAAAGCTTAACAGAGAAGGGGCAACTAATGCTTCAGGCAGATACAGGTCTTTAATAATAAATTTCTTAGATATAGATCCTACTTTTTTAAGTGAATTTTTACTGCCAGGCTTACGTGCTTATGCAGAAGACGTATTGGTAGAAAGGCATGATACCAAAGACTTTATGCATAGTTTGTATTTTACTTTGTTAAAAAAGTTTTCATTTAATGATTCAGAGAAAATGCCTGAAGCTTTAAAGGCGCACATATTAAAAGTTCTATTTTTAGTGGAGGCTCAGCGTGATGCTAAAAATACAAATTTATTACTAAAAATCTTTTCTTCCGCTACAGTTGATTCGGCCCTTTTGCAGGCTGAAGCAAAGGGAGCTCATGGCCTTAAAGTTTTGTTGAGAACTCTTGGAGCTTTCCCTGGAGATATGGCAATGGGAGTGTTTACCGCGTTAAACAAACACTATGACTTGCAGTCCCTAGAGTTTTTGTTTCAAAGCATTGACGGACAATTGCTTGAGGGTGGTTTTTCCTCTCATGTTAGCAAGGAGAGAGTATTGAGTCTTTATTCCAAGGGCTTAGATTTTGTGAGTCCAGAAATGTCCAAGGAGAAAATTTTAGAACAAAGTTTTTATGCCGTGGAAGATATGCTTATGCCTGCCGAGTTTTTAGCTGGCCTGGAAAGCATTCATGAAACTTATCTTGAGCAAATTTTAGATTGATTCCAATTAAGAGTTTTTGTCTTTGTTTTTTGCTGACTCAAATGGAACCAATTTGTAATCTTGAAAAGCAGGCTTAAAACAAACTTCTTTGAGTTGGCTTTTGTCAATTTTTGGAAAGCTCTTTAATTTTTCAAATTTTGAGCTTTGCTGTCCTAGATAAAAACTTAACTCACCGTTGCTAGTTAAGCCGATTCCCTTTGTGTTCTGTAGACCATTGGAGCCGTGACAGGAATCGTATTTGGGCAATTCTGTGTAATTAGAATTTTCTGGGTGTAGTTGAAAATTTCCTTCGGTTACATGGAACTGCATATCTTCTTTTACAAGAATCAATTGACGAAAACTTCCGTCTTCATTGATTTTATAATAGTATTCTGCGTTTAAAAATTCTGTCTTCCAAAGACCTTCAATTTGATTGATGTCAGTGATTGGTATTAAGGAGTTTTGGCTGCTACTATTGCTCGAACAAGAGATGGTCGATAAGAACATTAAGCTACAGATTATTTTCAACGATTTAGGGCCCATATCCTGCGATTTTAGCAGTTTATTGAATGCTTTCACCAGTATTTACAAGGCATTGTATTTTATTCTGCTTTGTAAATATATTAGACAGGGCTTTGTCCCTTTCTCAAAAAAGTGTAAATACCTAAAAATAGGTAGGTATAT